>Ga0182027_10009342_pt1 | contig 14115 bp, 8 predicted proteins | sample 712E1DmetaG_FD_121300 | JGI IMG/M metagenome (GOLD analysis project Ga0182027, IMG submission 121300) | Permafrost microbial communities from Stordalen Mire, Sweden - 712E1D metaG (Illumina Assembly) | ecosystem: Environmental > Terrestrial > Soil > Wetlands > Permafrost | place: Sweden...
CCGCGGATGGCTCTACAACCTGCGCGAGAGCGGCAAATTGCTCTTTCCCATCTTCCGCGACGGAACAGGAACTATCCAGGGCGTAGCCCACATCAAGAGCGTTCCGCCCGCGGTCTTCGAGGCCCTCAAGGGATTGACTCAAGAATCTTCGGTGATCGTCAAAGGGAAGGTTCGGGCCGACCAGCGCGCGCACGGCGGCTTCGAGCTGGATGTTGAAGATGTCGAGGTTGTCCAGCGCGTGCCGGAAGCCGACCCATACCCCATCACTCTCAAGGAGCACGGCGTCGACTTCCTCATGGAGCACCGCCATCTCTGGGTCCGCTCGCCGCGCCAGGCCGCCATCCTCCGCATCCGGGCCGAGATCATGCGCGCGGCGGCGGAATACTTTGACAGCAACGGCTTCATCCGCACCGATCCGCCCATCCTGACCCCGGCGGCCTGCGAGGGCACCTCGACGCTCTTCCCCGTCGATTACTTCGGCGACCCCGCCTACCTCACACAGAGCGGCCAGCTTTATATCGAGGCAACTGCTCTCGCTTTAGGCAAGGTCTACAGCTTCGGCCCCACCTTCCGCGCTGAAAAATCCAAAACCCGCCGGCACTTGACGGAATTCTGGATGATCGAGCCGGAGGTCGCTTTCATGGACCTCGACGGATTGCTGGAACTGGCCGAAAACTTCCTGTCGCACATTGTTCAGAGCGTCCTCAAGAACCGGGCGCCTGAGTTAACGGTGATCGGCCGCGACCCGGCAAAGCTCCAGAGCATCGCGCCGCCCTTCCCCCGCCTCCGCTACGACGAAGCCGTCGCGATGCTCAACCAGGCCCACAAGGACGGCCATCTGGAAGCGGCTTTTGAATATGGCAACGACTTCGGCTCACCGGACGAGACCTGGCTCTCCAGTCAATATGACCGCCCGGTCATGGTCCACCGCTATCCGGCCGACGTAAAGGCCTTCTACATGGAACCCGACCCGCTCGACGCCCGCTTCGCACTCTGCGTAGACGTCCTGGCCCCGGAAGGCTACGGCGAAATCATCGGCGGCTCCCAGCGCGTATCGAGTTTTGAGTTATTGAACAGCCGCATCGAGCATCACAAGCTGCCCAAGGAAGCCTTCCAGTGGTACCTCGACCTGCGCCGCTACGGCAGCGTGCCGCACTCGGGCTTTGGCATGGGCATCGAACGCGCCGTCGCGTGGATCTGCGGCCTCGACCACGTACGGGAGACGATTCCGTTTGCACGCACTCTGCATCGCATCTATCCGTAGGAGCCGCAGGCTCTCTCACCGGAGTGGACGCCAAGCACGGTTATCGTGCATTATACTGTTTCACCATGACCTCACTTATTACAGGAACTGTTACGCGTTTTAACGACAGCGCTGGCTACGGCTACATTGCTGCAGATCCAGGTCAGGATGTTTCGTCGACGAACCTTCTACTAGTCCATCGACATTCGCTTAAAGACAGAACTACTCATTTAAAACGCGGCGATAAAGTACAGTTTAGAACCGAACTCGTACCTGCTGGGATACTTGCAACCGAGGTCCAACCAATAGCACCTGAGGAGTTTTCATCGGTAGGTCTCTCTATTTCGAAAGAACGATATGTCTTATCACTTGATCCCAACCGAGTCGACTATCTATCTCTCGCAATTGTAGCTAGGGACAAGAAAAAGTATACAGAGGCAGCTGATTTGTACACCAAAGGTTTTCAATCTCAGCCAAGCATCGATCTCATACTGAGCTTTGCTGCTATGGAAAAGAATCGCAACCGAAAGCCTGAGGCAATGAAGATATTTTTGCAGGGGACAAAACTGTTCCCAAAAAGTGCAAAGCTTTTGGAGGACGCAGGGGCGCTTGCCTTATCGCTAGGGGATACGGCAAGCGCTATCGATTTATTTAATCGCGCACTCACGTTGTCACAGCAACATCACCAGGGAACAAAGGGGGTGCTACTAAAGCTTGCTCAGGCACACTACGAGGTCGGCTCTTATTCGTCCTTAAAAAGCTCTGTCGAGTACTATAGAAAAGCTAGGGCGCTTGGTCGAAGTCAGTTGTCATCCGTCGACTTCGAACAGATGAACATCGCTATCGTCCGAACCCAGCACCAACGTGGAAGCGTTGCTGTGGCTTTCTTCCAAAGTGGTGGATTCAGAATTTCACGCGCACAATTGTATCCAATTGTCACAGAATCTGCTGACCTTTTTGTCCAGCAAATTCAGCATCCAGAGCTAATTGAAAGTTATGGACTAGCGGGGCACCTCCTCGTTCGCTGCTTTTTTAAAGCAGCCGTTAATCTAAATGATTTACAAGAACTTGACGATAAGATTTCTGAATGGTCTCGATCAGATCTTATCGACGAGCAGGTTGCCTTCATAGTTGTAAGCTCACTCCCAGAAGATCTGCAACGCATTCTTGCAGGCCGCATCGAGCAGAAAAACCGCCCACAACCAGCAATTGTTCCAATCACGCAGTCAGAAATTGAGACGTCCACAAATACACTCGATACGCTGAGAGCAATTCTAGATCGATGGCTTTTTAGAAGGGATTTATTCGCTACAAACAGCCCTGTGAGTGGTAGTAAGTTTTTTGGTCGCGACAAGCCACTTGCGGTATTACGAGACGCGATAATAAGTAGTACATGTGCCGGCGTATATGGCTTGAGAAAGGTTGGAAAGACATCACTTCTCCAAGAAAGTCGACGTCGCTCTGCTGAAGTTGGGAATATAGTCGTCTACATTGACCTTTTGCGACTCCCGTCGGATGTTACAGATTGCAGGTGGCTTTATTGGCGGATTGCAAATGCGCTTAAGGAAGAGAGCAGAACGCTTTCCGAACAATACCCTACCATTCGCGATTTAAAATGGCGCTTGGCGGGTGTTTTTCAGGATTTTCAGGATATTCCCGATCGCTTTTCAGTTGCTACTTCTTTTGACGCTGACGTATCACGATTTATTGACGCCATCCGTATATTGCCCATTACGCCGCGACCTAAGATAGTCCTTCTACTGGATGAAATTGAGCGATTACTTCCAAGCTCTTTGGGAAAATCAGACTTTACAGGCTTCTTCGATTTCTTTAGCTATATGCGCGGCCTTAATCAAGAGCGCCCTGAGTTTATTCTTATAGTTACGGGCGCAAATGCTTCTCTTACCGAGACAGCTCAATTTGATTATCGAGATAATCCAGTGTTTAATTTCTTTAAGGAGGTATACTTACAACATTTGGAACCTAGGGAATGTGCTCGAATGATTCGAACACTTGGAATGGGTATGGGATTGAGATTTACAGAACCTGCAATGTTCACAGTATACAAGCTGACCGGTGGGCACCCCTTCTTTGCCCGACAATTATGCAGCTACATTTCAGAGTTGAAAACTGTACGTCCATTGACAGTAGATGAGAAGGATGTCCAGTCAGTAACAGAGACATATCTAGACTCACGCTCCAGCCATTTCGCCGAAATAGTGGAAAGGTTAAGACGGGACTACCCGACTGAGCTAAAGGCGTGCGAAAACATGGCAATGGCAGGCGGCAGGCTTCCGCTTCAAGCTGTGCGCGATCTCGGAGGCACTGAGACAATAAAGCACTTAATCGGCTATCAACTTGTACGTATCCAGAACAATGAAGCTGTTCTCACAATGCAGCTACTTACGCAATGGCTACAGAAAAGAGGTCAAGGTGTCCCTCATTGAACAGGCAGGTCGACCAACACCCGAGATCTGTTATGGCCGAGCCGACCTTTGCAGGCGAATCGTAAGATCTGTGTTGGATAATGGTTCGGCATTGGTCTTTGGCGGACGACAAGCAGGTAAAACATCGATATTTTTGCGCATCAGAGAAACACTGAAGGAAGAAATCGCGAACGACGCTATGTGCTTGGTTCCAGTCTACATTGACCTAACATCGCTACCTGTGGACGCCGTACCACATGATGTGTTTAGGCTTTTTCTAACTGAATCCATTAAATCCTGCGTTATGCTGGTTTCGCATAGAAAACTACGTGAACGTTCAGTTGTTTCCGTAACCCATTTTACACTAGATTCTTTTATTACGGAACTAGCCAAACTTGTTAAATGCGTCGCTCGACCAAATGTACGATTGCTTTACCTTCTCGATGAATCGAAGCGGATATTAAGCAGCAGGTTCCCACGTGGCTTTCAAGATAACCTATTCGCATTGCTTTACGGGGACCATGCAGTCAGCGGAAGGGTATACATGGCCTTTAGCGGTGCCCAAGAACTGTATAAGTTCTGTGAAGATGATACGTCCCCGATCGGGAGTCGCTCCGCATTCCAGTTCATTACTAACTTAGATCAAGACGCTGTACTGGAGATTGTTTACGCTTGCGCAAAGGTTCCTGTTGAGCGGCGTTTAGAGTTTTCCGAGAGAGTTTTCGCATTATCAGGTGGACAGGCTGGCTTATCTGTAAGGTTAGCGCTCTGCCCAGATGATCTTGATGGAGAAGAATCAGCAGTGCTCGATGCTCTCCGGGCAAAACACTCGAGCCTACTACGCGTCTGGGCGATGGCACTTTCTAAGGAAGCAAGGCTTATTCAGGACTTTCTCCTCTCCCAGGGAAGTATGGAATGTGAAGAAATCCCTTCGCGCCTAGAGCATCAAGGATTCGATCGATATAGGGGCGATAGAGTTATTGAAGAGTTGCTATTCTCAGGAATTGCGCATAAGAATGAAACATTGCTTCTTCTTTCAAATCGAGTCTATGCGGCTTTTGCCAGCGCGCATATACTAAGTAAAACCGGAAATGAGAACGAACGCTCGGTTTGGGCGGCAATAGAGCAGCTCGAGATACTCCTACGCAGTTTGGTTCGACTGAAATACAACGAACGCTGGACTATTAATTCAGATATACGCATAGGGACGACACTCGGTGAGGAGAACTGGAAGAAGATAATTCGCAATATATCTAAAACAGCTCAGAGTTATAAATTCACTAGCTATACGCCGGATTCGGACGTGCTGAACTATGTGTACTTAGGACAATTGTCCCAGCTAATGGTGGTTAGAGAGGCGTGGGACATGTTTTCTAATTTGTTTCGGGATAAGCGGGAATTGGAAGACATGATTGCTGACATTATGCCAGTTCGCAATGATAGCGCGCACTTTAGGACGGTACCTGAGCGCGAACTTCTAAGGTGTAAACTTAGGTGTGAAGACCTTTTACATATTCTTAACGAGCATGGGCTAAACTCTAGCTAGAGCGATTGCGGCCTACACCGAGAAAGCGGTCTGGCTAAGTTATTGACAAACACGAAAAAGGCGATTGCGCTAAGGAAAATGAACACCTTGCGTCTCAGGTCTCACTTTTAAGACCTGGGATTATCGCAACACAAGGCGGTCCTTAATCTACCACCCTATCTCTCTTTTGAGTTGCCCGCATAAAATGTATTTGCTATTCACCCCACGGAGAATTTCATGTTGAAAAAATCGCTTTGCCCAATTCTTCTTTTCTTTTTATCCGCCGCCTCTTTGCGCGCCCAGGCGCCAGCCGCGGCTGTTCAAGCGTCAATCGTTGTCCAGCGCGGAGTGGCGATGAAGACGCGCGACGGCGTAACCCTGCGGGCGGACATCTACCGGCCGGCCGCGGAGGGCAAGTATCCCGTGCTGCTGACGCGCACCCCTTACAACAAGGACAATAGCGCCCTCTTTGGGCAAAGAGGCGCGGCGCGCGGCTACATGGTGGTGGTTCAGGATGTACGCGGCCGCTTTACCTCGGAGGGCGAGTGGTACCCCTTCAAGCATGAGACCGAGGACGGCTACGACACCGTGGAATGGGCCGCCGCGCTGCCCAATTCGGATGGCAGAGTGGGCATGTTCAGCGGTTCCTATGTGGGCGCGACGCAGGTGCTGGCCGCCATCGGGCATCCGCCGCATCTGGCCGGGATTTGCCCGGTGGTGACCGCGAGCAACTATCACGAGAACTGGACCTACCAGGGCGGCGCCTTCGAGCAGTGGTTCAACGAGTCGTGGACCGCGTCGCTGGCCCAGGATACGCTGAACCGGCAGATTGCGGATGAGAAGAATGCGCTGATTGGCAGTGTTGTTCTTCCGCTAAAGCAGTATCCCGTCTTCAACATCAAGGCGGCTCAGGACGGCGCAGGCATGACCCGCACACTGGCGCCTTACTTTCTGGATTGGCTCGACCATCCGGCCTACGACAGCTACTGGAAGCAGTGGTCGATTGAGGAGAACTACCAGAACATTCAGGTTCCCGCGCTCACCATCGCGGCCTGGTACGACATCTTTCAGGGCGGCTCGCTGCGCAATTACATGGGGATGAAGGCCCACGCCGGCAACGAGGCGGCGCGCAAGGGCCAGCACCTGGTGGTGGCCATCGGAGGACACTCGGGCGGGGGCCGGACTGTAGGGGCTGTAGACTTCGGCCCCGAGGCTCTGTTTGACGAGAACGCTATGATTCTGGACTGGTACGACTACTTGTTTCTGGGCAAGCAGAATGAGTTTGCTTCCGACAAGCCGATCAGGATTTTCGTGATGGGCGAGAACAAGTGGCGCGATGAGGAGGCCTGGCCGCTGGAGCGGGCCAAGGAGACGCGCTACCGGCTGCACTCGGGCGGCAAGGCGAATAGCGCAACGGGTGATGGGTCGCTTTACACGGAAGACGTTGAATCCCGCGTCAAAGAAGTCCCCGACACCTACGTCTACGACCCGGCGAATCCCGTGCCGACTGTGGGCGGGCCGCTGTGTTGCGACGTTGTGCATCTTGCACCGGGCCCCAGGGACCAGCAGGAGGTGGAAAAACGCCCCGATGTGCTGGTCTACTCCACGCCGCCGCTGGATGCGGACCTGGAGGTAACCGGACCGGTCACGCTCGACCTGTATGCGAGGTCTTCGGCCGTGGATACGGACTTTACCGCCAAGCTGGTGGACGTGGCCCCCAACGGCTTTGCGCAGAACCTGACGGAAGGGATACTTCGTGCGCGCTATCGCGAATCGACGAGCGCCGCCAAGCCGATCGTGCCCGGCAAAGTCTACGAGTACAAGATCGATCTATGGTCCACGAGCAATGTGTTTCTGAAAGGGCACAGGATTCGGATCGAGGTCAGCAGCAGCAACTTTCCGCGCTTCGATCGCAACCTGAATACGGGGAAAGACGCAAGTGTCAGCTCAATTTTCGTGAAGGCGACGAACACCATCCTCCACGACAGCGAAGATCCGAGCGCGCTGGTGCTACCGGTAGTGCCAAGGGAGTAGCTGGGGCTAGCGGCTAAGAGATTTGAGCCACCAGATCTTTCGCTGCCCGCCGTCCCAGGCGGATGCAGTCGGGAATGCCGATGCCGTCGTAGGCGTTGCCGGCCAGGCGCAGGCCGGGAAGCGCGGCTACTCGGGCGGCAATGCGCCCGATGCGCTCCTGGTGGCCCACGGCGTACTGAGCCATCGCCCGCGGCCAGCGTGAGACCTGCGCATGTTCCGGCTCGATCCCTATTCCGCGTACAACTTTACCGAGAATCTCGCCGAGTTCGCGGCGCACAGTGGCGACCAGTTCGTCGTCGCTGCCGTTCAGCAGCACTTCGTTTTTCATGCCGCCCAAGAAGGCTCGCAGCACGGCTTTCCCCGGCGGCGTGCGGCCGAGGAACTTGCGATGGACAAAGGTGCAGGCCAGCATCGCGCGGCCTTCCACGACCGGAACTAAAAAGCCGAATCCGTCGGGCAGGCGGCCCAGTTTGGCCTCGTCGTAGACCAGGTTAACGGTAATCGACGAGGAGTAGGGGATGGCGCTCAACTCCTCGCCCAGCGCCGCGTCTACCGGCCCGAGCAGCACGCCGGCAGCCCAGGCGGGCGATGCCAGTATCACCGCGTCGTAAACTTCCGAGATCCCACCGGCCTCCACCCTCCAGCCACCCTCAACTTTTTCGAGGCCGCTGACCGGCGTGGACAAGCGAACCGAGGCCGGATCGAGCCGTGCGGTGAGTGCGTCGACCAACTGCTGCATCCCGCCGCGCAGTGTGGAGAAGATGGACCGTGGAGCGGGGTGGGAGCCGGCCTGCGTGGGTCCGTTCTTCTGGGCGGAGGCTTTGGCGCGGGCGCGCATCTGGCGGTGCGCCGCCAACATGCCGCGTGTGAGCGAGCCGTATTGGCTCTCCATCTCCACCAGGCGCGGTAGTACGGCGCGGGCGCTCAGTTGCGCGGCGTCGCCGCCGAAGATCCCGCTCAGCAGCGGATCGGCCAGCCGGTCTACGACTTCGGCGCCAAAGTGACGCTCCACCAGCGTCGCTACTGCTTCGTCAGGCAATCCGGATGGCCGGGGCGGATGGAGCAGTTCGAGCGCCATGCGCAGCTTGGTGGGCAAACTGAAGAGCCGTGTCAGAGCGGTGGGAATGAGTTTCGTCGGCACCAGGAACATCAGGCCGTCGGGCAGCGGCACCAACCGGTTATGCACGACAATGTAGGTCTTGCGGTCCGCGTCGTTCGAGGGCGTCAGCTCGGCCCCCAGGCCCAGTTCGCAGCATAACTCGGCTGCCGCCGGCTTCTCGCTCAAAAAGGAGTCCGGCCCCCGCTCCAGAACCGCGCCGTTCACCACTTCCGAGGATAAAGACCCACCCAGCCGCTCTCGCGCCTCAAAGAGCGTGTACTCGACCGCTGCGCCAGCCGCGCGCGCCTGCTCCAGCTCATAGGCAGCCGACAGCCCCGCTATGCCGCCTCCGATGATCGCAATCCGCATTACTGAGCCCATCTCATTATTAAAACAGTTCCAGATGGAATGCCGGCTTGCGGGGAGAAGTCCGATTCAGCAGAAGGCCGAGCGGTGGAACTACTGAGATGGTGGCAAACTATAATTCGCAAGACACTAGAAATGAAGAGAAGAGGCTGGCCATGAGACGGAATTACGGCATTTGGACGCTCAGCATCACAGCGTTATTGACGGCGGCGCTTTCAGGGTTGGCGCAGGATACGCGCACTGTGACTGAGCCTGTGCTGCCACCAGCATGCACCACACTGCTCGCGGAAAAGACGGGAGACAGCGAGAAGCTGGCTGAGATCTTTGAAAAGACGACCGACACAGCCCGCATCCAGGCGGCTCTGAATGCATGCAAGCCGGGAATGGCCGTGGAATTGACAGCGAGCGGCAAGTTAAACGCGTTCTTGTCGGGTTCACTCGACATGAAAGAGGGAGTGACGCTGCTGATCGATAAGGGCGTGACCCTCTATGGATCGAGAGATCCTAAGGACTATGATCAGAATCCGTCAGGAGACGGTCAGTTGCTTTGCGGGACGCTGAGCGATGTGGGCGCGCCCTACATCACTGCTGCGGATGCGGCCAAGGGCGGGGGTGCGCCCCAGCGCCCGATGATGCCGCCGCCCATGCGTGGCCGGCCCTGCAAGTCGCTCATCACCGTGAATGTGAAGAACGCCGCGATCATGGGCGATGGAGTCATTGACGGACGCGGCGGCGCGCAGTTGATCGGGCATGATTACACCTGGTGGCAGATGGCGCGCGCAGCCGAACCAAAACAGTTGCGCTATTTCAGCGTTAAGCTCATCACGGCATCTCATGCGGACGGCTTCATTCTGTATCGCATCACGCTCCACAATTCGCCCAACTACCACGTCACGGTAAGCAACACCGACGGTTTTACCGCATGGGGCGTGCATCTGTTGACGCCAACAGTCCGCGGCACCGACGCGCGCAACACCGACGGCATCGATCCAGGAAGCTCGACCAACATTACCGTCGCCAACAGTTGGATCGACAACGGCGACGACAACATCGCCATCAAGACCGGCGTAACCCACATGAGCGTGTTCAACAATCACTTTTACACCGGGCATGGAATGTCGATCGGCAGTGAAACCTTCAGCGGCGACAGCTTTCTTTTGGTGGCTGGGTTGACGGAGGAGAACACCACCAGCGGCATCCGAATCAAGAGCAATGCGGCGCGGGGAGGCCCGGTGCACGACCTGACCTATGAGAACATCTGCATGAAAAATGTTTCCATACCGATCGCTATCAGCCCTTTTTACAACAACGGCACAGTGGAAGGATTTGTGGACCCCGGCGTTGTGGGCGACCGCATACCTGACTATAAGGGGATTACGCTGCGTAATATCGTTTCCCTGACGCCGGGCGATGTGCTGATTGCCGGCAAGGACGAGACACATGTTACGGAGATCACGTTAGACACGGTCACAATTAAAGGCATCAAGCCGGAACAGGTGCATTCGCAGTACACAAAAGCGGCTGTGGCTCATGTGAATTTTGATTTAAAGGGGACAGGGGTTGTGGTCACTCAGGCACCACCCCTTCCGGCGATTGATCGTGCTCAAGGCGCCTCGCTGATAGCGGTAGATCCACTCACCAAATTGGGACAGTGTGTCGGAGCCTTCCCGCCTATGCAGTGAAGACCCGTCAGAGAGCCACATTGTTTGGGTTCATGCTATCCCAGGTCTCAAAGGAGAGACCTGGGGCACCCGGGCCGCGACAATCACAGAACCTCAACCCAGTAGCGCTTGTCTGTCTACTCTACGCGTGACTGTATGCCCAAATAGCGCTCGTAGCCAGCATCCTTGATCTGGCTCAGTTGCGCTTCAAGCCAGTCGATGTGCTCTTCCTCTTCCCTCAGATTCGCGGCGAACAAGTCGGCGCTTCCATTGTCTCCCTCGGACCGTGACAGTTTCACCGCGTCATTGTAGGACTTTATAGCGCCGAGTTCCGCTTTCAGGTCATTCTCAAACTGTTCCTTTACCGTCTTCCCGACCTTTACATGCGCGGGCCCGGTCATATTCGGAGTCCCTTCCAGGAAGAGTATGTGCTCGATCAGTCTTTCCGCATGCTTCATTTCCACAATCGACAGCTTCTTTAGGTATTTGGCAAGATTGTCGTATTTCCAGTTCTGGCACATCTCGGCGTGAATAAAATACTGGCTGAGCGCTGTGAACTCTTCCTGTAGAGTCAAATTCAGCGCGGCAATGACCTTTTCGTTTCCCTGCATGATGGCAAACCCTCCAATACATTCCTAAGCGGAATCTAGCGTTGAAGGGCAGAGGCCGGCTGGTCAATTGTGCTCAATCTTTTTGCGTCAATCCCCTTGATCTGCCGGGTGCCATCGAATCTCGTCTTTGAGACGTGGGAATTGAATTAGCGATTAAGACTTCGCGAAGGCCGCAGCCTCATTCTCCAGTCGCGTATCCCAGTTTTTGGGCTGGTAGATGCAGCATGGCTCCTGGGCCAGGGGGTCGCCGGTGACGGCGTAGGCGCGGGCGCGCGAACCGCCGCAGATCTCCTTGTACTCGCAGGCGCCGCATTTGCCTTCGAGCTTGCTCGTGTCGCGCAGGGATTTGAAGATGGGCGCGCTGCGGTAGATCTCGCTCAGCGGCGTCTCTTTCACGTTGCCGGCGTGGATGGGCAGAAAGCCGCTGGGATAGACGTTGCCTACATGCGACACAAACAGGAAGCCCTTGCCGTCGTTGACGCGGCGGGTGACCCAGCTCGCGGTGCGCGCTTTGGCGTCGGCGGTAGGCGTGCCGGGCTCATACCCCACGGACGAAGACCTGTCCGTGGGGACCCCGGGCTTGTAGGCGGAGGCCGCGGCGTGCGGATGACCGTGGCCGATTTTGCGCTCCTCCAGATTGTGTTGCAACAGGTAGCGGCGGTAGTGCATGGCCTCGGTGGTCTTGATCTGGAAGTTGACCCGGTGCGAGAGCTCGTAGATCTTGCCGAAGACCTGCTCGAACTCCTCGCCACTGAGCAGGTCGCCCAACTGGCCGCGGCCCACGGGAACCAGGAAAAAGACATTCCACATGACGATGGCAAGACGCTCGAAGAGGGCGCAGAGATTGTCGAGGTCGTGGGCGTTGTGGCGGCTGATGGTGGAGTGGACCTGGATGGGAATACCCGCCTCGTTGGCCCACTCGATGGCCTGGATGGTGCGCGCCCACGCGCCGGGAAGGCCGCGGAAGGCGTCGTGAATCTCAGGGGTCGAGCCGTCCAGCGAGATGCCTAGCCGGACCAGACCCGCCTCTTTGAGCTTGAAGATGGCCTCGCGGGTCAGCAGCGGCGTGGCGCTGGGGGTCAAAGCGACCTGCACGCCCTTGTCGGCGGCGTAACGGATCAGCTCGAATACGTCCTTTCGTTTCAATGGGTCGCCGCCGGTAAAGACAAAGATAGGCACATGCATCGCGGCGATCTGGTCGATGAGCGCCTTGCCCTCGGCCGTGGTCAGCTCGTCGGGGTGGGCCATGGGCTGGGCGGCGGCGCGGCAGTGCTTACAGGCCAGATCACAGGACTGTGTGACCTCCCAGATGGCCAGAAAGGGGGTTTCATCGAAGTTGAGCCCGCCGCGGGCGGGAATGGTGTGCATCGGTTGCATGAGGCCTCCAGCGGAATCGCGGCCACCGGGCGCGAAAACAGGACCCAATGGCGAGGGAATGCCACGACTCCCCCTCAGAAGAGCAGCCCAAAAGCCGGTCAGGCTGTGATTGGGATCACATTATCACCCGAATCGGCATCGATGACCCCATGCCGGACCCCGCCTTACGGCTTCCATCCCCGGTCCCCAAATACGAGGGACCGGGGGCACCCTCAACGTTGTTTGGTAAAGTCACCGGGACCGGGGCCACCCGCCGCATGTGCCCCGCGGTCTTACCGGTGTGGGGGAAGCAAAGACTCACTTGCAGATCGAGTAGACTCTTGAAATGTCTTCAGCTTTTCCTGCGCGTGTTTGAAGGCATCCTTCACTTGGCCAGGAAAGACATCCTTTCCCAGCAGTTCGCAAATCGTCATGGTGAGCAGCATGTCGCGCTCGTTCATACAGGGATATCCTTTCTCTCGGACTGGTGTCGCGAGCGCAGTCATTAGTCCCGATAACGCCTCTCCGCGTACCTCCGCTGGCTACGGGCTTCCTTCCACTCCCTACCTCGCAGGTCGTGCTCCTCCTCAATGGCTTTTGAAATCCATGTGTCGGGATGCATGGCCCGATTCCTCAAGCCGTACCTCAACGTGCCAAGTCCTCTGTCCATTAAGGCCGTCTCCTCATCGAGGGGATTTGAAAGCGTTAGTCGGGCTTCAATCCGCTTCAATGTTCGCGATAGTTCCGCAACCTTTACGCCTATCCCCCAAAGAACAAGCAGGATGGCCGCAATAAGGCCGAAAACTAAGGACACAACTTTCCAGAATTCCATGCTGAGAAGTATATACGCACGGGGTTGCTCATGCGCCGGGTTCTACTCCGCTTATGCTTGGAGGAAAGCCGCGAAACCCGGCAAATGCCCAGAACAGAGACCAGCCGAGCGCGAGGGCCGCCAGCGGAACGCCGAAGGCAATGCCAGCGGTTTGCATCACCTTACGCCACGGGTGGATGTGTTCGAGTGGCCTCCCTGCTTTGGCGTAAAGTTTTTCGGACAAGTCACCATTGCTTACGTCTTTATATTCTGGGTAGAGCCGTCGAAAATCTTCTGTCTTGTACCAGCAAAGGCCATCCTTTTGTGAGGCGTCGTAGTCAATGCCAGCCGTGCCGCGTGCTTTAGTGCAGTCGGCGGGCAGTAGCGACCAGCCGCCATATTTTGCAGCCTCCGCGTCCCAATCGGTGTTGGCGACCCTGAATTCTTCACTGACGCTGCTATAGGAAATCGCGCCGACACCAATCACGAATAACACGCTGGAGACAATCCACAGCCGAAACATCCCTCGTCGAATGTTCATACGGAGCGCCTTCCCTAGCCTCAAATCCTCTCGGGCTGTCGCCAGCAGTTTGTCTTCAAACGCAGCGCCGAGCGTCTCGAACCCCGTGGTAGTAGGTGCGCCGTGTTGTCCCGGTTCGCGTGGGCACCCGGCGGCGGTGACGTACGCAGCAAGTTCCTTCCACTGTTTTAGAACCAGATGTTGTTGGATAGTATCCGCAATAAAGATGCGGTCGTGGATCACGCGAAGGCCACTTTGAATGGCAAAATCTACGTCTCCTTCTCCGCCATGTTCAAACGTACGTGTCTCTTGATGAAAGGCATAGGCCATGTTGCACATGCAGGCGTGGAGCTTGTCGATTAACTCGCGCCATTCCAGCTTCTTGTTGTCCAGAACCCAGCGGCGATGTTCACGGAGGGATGTAAGCCACCAAGTCAAAAAGGCGGTCACGAGGGACGCCACG
>Ga0182027_10009344_pt1 | contig 14115 bp, 10 predicted proteins | sample 712E1DmetaG_FD_121300 | JGI IMG/M metagenome (GOLD analysis project Ga0182027, IMG submission 121300) | Permafrost microbial communities from Stordalen Mire, Sweden - 712E1D metaG (Illumina Assembly) | ecosystem: Environmental > Terrestrial > Soil > Wetlands > Permafrost | place: Sweden...
AGAGGATCTTTATAGCCGTGGTCTTACCCGCACCGTTTGCGCCGAGAAAGCCGAATATCTCCCCTTTCTTCACCTCGAAACTCAGGTGGTCGTTGGCGACAAAGGACCCGAACTTCTTCACCAGTTCCTTCACAACGATTATATTTTCGGCATCAGGTCTGTACATTCTTACTTCTTTTCATCCCACATCCCACATCCTACGTTTTAATCATAAGTTCCATAAAACAATCCTCGATATTCGCCTGCACCGGACTGATCTTTACCTTTGAATGCCCTTTACCCTGCAGGTATTCATGCAGGGATTGTTCATCGGCCTGCCCTTGTTTGAACGAAACATGAGCCGACTGTCCGAAGGCAAATACGGTGTGCACCTTCGGATATTGACGCAGGTCGTTGAGCAGGCTCAGGATGTCATCCGACTTTACCGAAAATAATATGTGGGGATATTTTTTAATGACTTCGGAAGGCGTGCTGATGGCCATAAGTTTCCCGTCCTGGATCAGGGCAACCCGGTCGCAAAGGCTGGCTTCATCCATGTAAGGAGTTGCCACTACTATGGTTATTCCGCTGTTTTTCAAACGTTTCAGCATCTCCCAGAATTCAAGCCGGGAAACCGCATCCACACCCGTGGTAGGTTCATCCAGTATCAGGACAGAGGGCTTGTGGATAAGAGCGCACGACAGGGCCAGCTTTTGTTTCATACCTCCTGAAAGCTGGCCTGCCTTCCGCTTTCTAAAGGGTTCGATCTGTACATAGATATCCCTGATCAGGTCATAGTTCTGAGCCACCGTGGTCCCGAAGACAGTGGCATAGAAATTCAGGTTTTCCTCGACGCTTAGATCCGAATACAGTGAAAACCTTCCCGGCATATAGCCTATGTCCTGCCTGATCTTCCTGTAATCTTTGACGACATCGAGCCCGTTGATGATCGCTTTGCCCCCATCGGGGACAAGCAGGGTTGTAAGGATACGAAAAAGTGTGGTCTTACCCGCGCCGTCAGGTCCTATGAAGCCGAACAGTTCCCCCTTCCCTGCACTGAACGAAATGTCATCCAGTGCTTTCACATGGGCGAAGTATTTGGAGATAAGTTCTACCTGGATAACAGACATAGCTTGTTATGATGTGCGATGTACCATTTGCAAATGACAAATTGTAAGACATTCATTTGTACATTTTCCTTTTTGCATTAGTTTGTGAGTATTGATTTAGTCCAGAAAGTATTCCTGCCGAGCAAAGAAACACCAATATATCCCCTGATCTTTAGACGGTTTGCTGATTCAAAGTGGATATAGCATTTATAAGTTTTTCCATTTTTCGGATCGTAAATCGTTCCCCCCGACCACTCATCCTTGCCATCAAAGACAAAGTTTTTAAGGTTCACTAAACCGATCAGAGGAGTTGACTTCAGTTTGACATCAGGGTTCTCCTTATCGGTACGGGGCAGTCCTGAAATTGAGTCGAGGGGAGTCCTTAACCAGACAAGTTTTCCAAAATACTTCTCACCTTCTTTAAAAATAGTAATCTTGCCGGTGGCTTCCTGGTTCAGCCAGGTGCCAACGATATCATCGGCCTTATGTTTCTGGGCCGAGCCCGTCAATGCTGAAGTAATCAGCAACAGGCATATAACTGCAGTCGTAATGATGTTTCTCATATGTTATGGTTTTTGGTTTGATGTATTCATAAATCGGACCTCGCCCGGCATGCCGATCTTCATGGAACCGTCATTTTTCACCCTGACTTTCACAGCATAAACCAGATTAACCCGTTCTTCCTTGGTTTGTATTGTTTTTGGTGTAAACTCGGCTGATGGGGAAACCCAGGAAACAATACCCTGTATATGAATATTAGTATTTTCATCCTTATCATAGGCTACGTCGATTTCGGAACCCAGTTTGATGTAAGGGAGCTGTGTACCATCCACATATGCCCGGAGGGTTATCTCCGACAGGTCGGCAATTTTGTACAATGGTTTACCGTAAGTGGCCACCTCGTCCTTCTCGGCATACTTGGTAAGAACGGTACCCCTGATCGGGTTTATGATTTTACAGCGGCTGATCGATTCATCGAGCTGAGCGATCTGCTGGGTGATCGAAGACACCTGGCTTGAGATACCGCCGAACTGTATCTTTAAGGATGCGATCTGCTTGTCGATCAGGTTGAGGCTCGCATTGACGTCGTCCATCTGCTTCTGGGTTGCGGCACCGTCGGCAAGCAGGCGTATAATCCTGTTTTTATCCACCATTGCATTCTCGCGGCTCTGCTCCTCGACGGCTATCTGGGATAACACATCATCCTTCCGCGAGGCCGTCGCATCCCGGGTTTCAACGGACTGATTCCTCTTCAGGTAAAGGTCGGTTGTATCGATGTAACCGACAAGGAATCCCGAATCCAGGATTTGTCCTTCTTCAACATCAAACTTTATGATCTGTCCGGTGCCCTGTGAAGAAACCATCACTTCGGTAGCTTCAAAGGTCCCGTAGGCATCCGGTTTATTTTTATCGTTGCTGCAGGATGAAAGAATCGAGATCCCTGCAAAAATTCCAAGAAGATATTGTTTCATTGGCGGTTGGATTACGTGGTAAAATTACAATTTACCTATATTGTACAAATAACTGATCTTTGCCTTGATGAGCTGGATCTTATGGATTTCAAGGCCCATCCTGGCCTGAGTTTCGTCGTTGACACGGAGGATATAATCGCTGGATGTGATCACCCCGTTGGAAAGCTGAGAAGAAGCCGTTTTTGTGATACCTGTCCGGAGATCTATAAGTTCCTGGTCCTTAAGCATCAGATCGGAAAGTTTAGTGATGTCGGCAATGTTTTTCCGGGTGGTCACCCTGAGGTTTTTATCAAAGGACTCCTGCTGGTTTTTCAGAATATCACTCTGGATGTCATAGATCTTCTTTTCATTCCTGTTGGCGTTCCAGTTCCATGGGTTCCAGGTAAGTTTAGCACCCACCATGAGCATGGGGGCAATGTCGCTCGATAAAAAATTATATCCTGGTCTGCCAAGACCAAATTGCCCGAAAGCCCAGAGTTTCGGATTCCATTTGGTGGTGACCATGTTTTTCATGAGGCTGACCCTGTCCCTCTGTATGTCATACAGCTCGTATTCAACTCGTTTGTCCTCATAATTCAGGCCCGGTAGCGAGATCTGGGGCGTTTTAAACCCCGAATTCTCATCCAAAGGCACTGAAATAAGCTCCGAAAGCATCCGTATGCTGGCCAGGCGATCCATGGACAATTCATAGGTATTCTGATCAAGTTTGATGATCTCGGCCCTGATGAGATCGGCATTCATTTTGAGCACAGCACCATTCTTTACCTGCGATTCAACCTCGGTCAGCTTTGATTCAAGCTGGGCTTTTGTTTCCCCGAATAACCTGATGTTCTGCTGGTCGAGCAATATGCTGAAAAAGAACTGATTTACCTGGTCCTTCAAAAGATAAAGGCTGGCATCTACACTTTTCTTGTCAACATCGAGATTGAACCTTTCCAGTTTTTTCTGGTAGCTGGTAACATTTCCGTCATAGATGGACTCGTTCACATCCAGTGTGAGCTTGTATTGGTCTTTGGGAATTACTGGTCCCTGGAGCTGGGGCAGGCCTGCCGGAAGCTGGATCACAACTTCAGTCACTTCGTTTTGCCAGGTTGCACTGCCGTTGACATTGAACTGCGGAAGGTAGTTTTTGTTAAGGTTGCTTGTCCTCAGACCGCTCGTTTTATCCAGAAGGTCCGCCTGCCTGGTCAGGGGATATGTTTTCTGGATCTGCTGATAGCAGAAATCCAGGGTGATGGTGTCCTGGGCCGCAAGCGGCTGCAAGCCATTGCCGTAAAGAACAAGCAAGGGCAATAAGTAACCGGCTCTAAACAAAGCTTTTATCCTTCTCATATCCTTTTAATGCATTTTCGATAAATGTAGGGACTATTTTTTTTCTCTGTTCTAAAAACTCAGCCATTTTTTCGTCGGAAATTGCAAATATCGACTGAATTAAGGGTTCTGCCACAACAGGAAAGATCACAAGACCGAGAATGTTCACATATATATGCAGGGGGTCAATATCAAGACCCAATTCGTCTTTCAGTTGTTTTTTTAATTGTTCCAGTAAAAGTTCGGGCGAACAATTCTGTTTCAGAATGATTTCTCTTAGCTGATCGGGTTTGTCATGAAGGGCATTGATGACAAATTGTACAATATAGGAATGGCGGGAAATAAAATTGAGATAAAAGTTGACAAAGATACCGATTTTCGACATTAAGGTCATTTCCGACAAAAAGATCTCTGTAAGTTTTAAAGCTATCTGACCAAAGGTTTCATTGAAAACTTTCTCAAAAAGAGAATCCTTGCTTCTGAAATAGTAATGCAACAATGCCTTGTTGATACCTGCAAGGTCTGCAATTTCCTGCATCCGGGCGCCATTGAAACCTTTCTGATGAAAGACCTGGGTGGCAGCACCAAGAATCTTACCTTCAGTTGTTTGTGTGTTATCCATTTGGTTTAACCATTAGGATTAAATAAATAAATTAACCAAATGGTCAAAGATATATCATATTATTTAATCTCCGGCAAAAGATTGAAAATATTTTTTAACAGCAATTTGATTTAGTTCAGAAAAAGGGCGTTGAAAAGCCAGGGTTATTTTGGGATTTTAATCTTTTGTCCTGGCTTGAGGTAAGAGGCATTGCTGATATCGTTCAGTTTCTTGATCTGGGCAACGGTAACGTTGAATTGGTCGGCAAGGTCCCAAAGATTATCACCCGATTGAATAGTATAGTAGAAGTAATGGGTACTGGTGGCAGAAAGCTTTGCTGGTTTTGAGGCGGGGGTTTTAACGTTTGTTCCGGGTGTAGTGGTTGGTTTTTGGGATCCTCCCCCCTGGATTTTTATTTTTTGTCCTGCAATGACTTTGGAAGAGGAGAGATTATTCCAGTTCATGAGTTCATTTACAGTGACATTGTATTTGCCGGCAATAAGTCCAAGTGATTCACCGCTTTTCACAATATGGATTTTGGGTGCAACGGTTTCCTGTTCAGGTTCAACGGCAACAATCTTTGATGTGTCTTTTCGTTCAGGGAGGAGTTTTGTGGAATCAGCCTTCACGGTCAATTCCGGTTTATGGAGAAGGGAATCGGGAATTTTCGGAGCTGAACCGGGAACATACACAAAGATCCTCTGCCGGGGTTTAACGGAATTTTTCTTAAAGCTGTTAAGAGATTTAAGTTCAGGTATGCTCATGTGGAATTTCTTCGCAATACTGGCCATGGTTTCTCCTTTTTTCACAATATACTGCTGTGTTTCACGGTAACTGGCATAAATAGCAGCAAGGCTTGCATCCTCTGAAAGGGCTTTCCTGGTTTTATATGCATACAGTGAATTTTCATTATTAATGAAATCGGCGATATATTTCTTTTTAAGCCTCAACTTATAAGGAACTTCGGGGGTTGCAGGTATAACACCTTTTTTATAGGCCGGATTCAGGAAAGAAACTTCATCCCAGGGGATGTTCAGCATCTCGGAAAGCTGGTCAAAGGTCAAAGGATGTTTTACAGTGACCGTATCCACCTCATAATACAGAATGCCGGGATCTACAGGGGAGATCTTATGTTCATTAGCATAAGCCAGTACATAGCTTGCAGCAATAAATGCAGGGACATATGATCTTGTTTCTTTGGGCAGATATTTGTGAATGGCCCAGAAATTCTTTAGCCCCCCTGATCTGCGGATGGCTTTATTCACATTACCGGCGCCGGAGTTATAAGCTGCAAGGGCAAGCGACCAGTTACCATAAATATCATAAAGGTCCTGAAGGTGCTCGCAGGCCGCAATAGTTGCTTTGTAAGGATCGTATCTGTCGTCGACATAAGAGCTCACTTTCAGACCGTAAACTTTGCCGGTGCCATACATGAACTGCCACAGGCCTTTCGCCCCTGCTCTTGAATTTGCAGTTGGATTCAGTGCCGACTCAATCACTGCAAGGTATTTTAGTTCCAATGGCATATTAAAGCGGTCCAGCTGTTCCTCAAACAGAGGGAAATAGATTTCCGAAAGGCCCAGTACCCGGGCAGTCAGTTTACGTTTCCTGATAGCATATAGTTCAATGAACTTCTTCACTTCAAAATTATATACATATTCAAAAGGAGAATTTTCATTCATCACAGCGATCCTTGCGGCATATACCGAATCGGAAAAAACCGGGATTTCTGTTTCAACGTAATTATTCCATGATGGATATTTTTGGGCATGGGGAGAAGAACCGTCAGAAAAAATTTTAAGATTAGCAAGGCTGTCTAGCATTGCAACAACAGCATCATCTTCAACAAGTTTTGACTTTTTTGCCGTGGTGTCCGGCCGGAGGGTCTCCTGGGGGAAAAGCATTTGCGGGGTTATCAGGAGTGTGATCAAAATGGAAAATAAGCAGATAACCCTCATGCGATTTTTTAAAAGAAATTGTTATGTGTGAATATTTTGTAAAGATATCCTTTTTTTAAAAATTCTCGACGTGGATTGTCACCTCAGAATTAACAAGGTTTTGTTTAAGGTCCGCTTCTATTTTGTCACAAAGTTCATGAGCCTCCCTGACTGTAAGGTTCTCATCAAGGTTCAGATGAAAATCGACATACCGGAAATTTCCGGCTCTGCGGGTGCGGAGGTCATGATATTTAATATTTTCTTTACAGTATTTATCGACTATTTGTCTGATCATATTAATTTCTTCAGGATCCAGGGATTCATCAAGCAGCGGTTTATATGCCTTAATAAGCAGGGTATATGATTCTTTCAGGATCAATATGCTGACAAGAATAGCCACAATCGGGTCAAGGATATGATATCCGGTCAGCCAGATAAGTCCGAGACCTGCAGCTACACCAAGGGAAGTGTATACATCTGTTTTCAGGTGAAGTGCGTCAGCTTCAAGTGCGATTGAGCCGGTCGACTTAGCAACCTTGTAAAGGTACCACGATACAAATATATTTGCTGCTGCAGAGATACACATCACGGCAAACCCCATACCGATTGTTTCAATTTCTGCAGGCTTAATGATCTTATGTACCGCTTCGTATATTATCCAGACAGCCGCAATAAAGATCAGCAGGGCTTCGGTGACCCCGGAAACATTCTCAATTTTCCAATGCCCGTAAGGATGGCGATCGTCGGCCGGGCGATCGGAGACTCTGACCGAAATGAAGGCAATGACAGAAGCGAGAAGATCCATAAATGAATGGATGGCTTCAGAAATAACAGATACCGAACCGCTTAAAAGTCCTGCTGTGAGTTTTAAAACAATCAGAAGAGTGTTGGAAAAAACTGACAGACTTGCGGCCTGTACTTTCTTGTTCATCAATTCAGAATTTCGGCAAAGGTAGTGATTCAAAATGAAGGTTAAATTGTAAGTTTGTATACTTAAAACCTGATCTATGAAAGCAATTTTTTCTGTTCTCACTTTTATCTTTTTCTTTTCTGTTCATGCAACAGCCCAGGATACGGCATTCAGGGCACGAACCAGATTGACTCATGAAATGTCGCCTGAGGAATCACTTCGTAAAAGCGAGATCGGTAAAAGTTTCGTCGAAACGGACCCACCCACAGGACCGGTCAGGAATGTGGAGGAATTCGGTCGGATGCAGGGCGCTTTGATTGGTTATCCATTTGGAATTCCCATGTCGCTGATCAAGGAAATGGCTGCCAACGTCATAGTTACAACCATCGTTGCCAACACTTCCCAGAAGAACACAGTAATTAGTTCTTATGTCAGCAATGGGATCGATACAAGCCATTGCAATTTTTTAATAGCCCCCACCGACAGTTATTGGACAAGGGATTATGGTCCATGGTTTGAATCGGACAGCTCAAACCATATCGGGATCATTGATTTCCCCTATAACCGGCCCCGGCCAAATGATGATGAAATCCCCAAACGTGTCGCAGAAATGCTGGGGATACAATGGTATGGTATGAGCCTGATTTCAACAGGAGGGAATTATATGACCGATGGCATGGGAATATCTTCTTCAACAGACCTGATATGGACTGAAAACCCCACGCTGACACATACACAGGTTGCACAGAAAGTCAATGATTATCTGGGAATAGAAAATTACCAGGTCGTTACTGACCCGAATGTGAACACTACCATCGATCATATAGATTGCTGGGGAAAGTTCCTTGCACCCGACAAGATCCTGATCAGAAAAGTCAATTCATCAAATCCATGCTATACCGCTTTGGAATCAGCTGCTTCATACTGGGCCACTCAAAACTGTTCCTATGGCTACAAATACAAAGTTTTCAGGGTTCAAAGCCCGTCGGATCAACCATATTCCAACTCCGTAATCCTGAATAATAAAGTGTTTATCCCATTTATGAATTCAAGCTGGGACGACAGTGCCAGAGCAGTTTATGAGGCTGCTATGCCCGGATATACTGTATCAGGTTTCTTAGCCCTGCCTTCAGATCCATGGTTGTCAACCGACGCCCTGCACTGCCGTGTTATGGGAATTGCAGACATCGGACTATTGTATATCAAGCACATACCTATCTCAGGCACGCAAGCCTGCGATAATAATTATTTAATCAATGCAGATATTATTGCCTGCAGTGCTTCGGCAGTGAAAACAGATTCAGTTTTGATTTATTACAAGGTAAACAACGGTGCATACCAGGCAGTACATATGAATAAACTCTTTGCAAATCATTACAGTGGTATCATACCAAAGCAACCGGCAGGAAGCACAGTGAAATATTATTTGTTTGCAGCTGATAATTCCAACCGCCGGGAAACTGCTCCGTTTATCGGAGCGGCCGACCCCTTTACATTCAATACTGAATACACGAATCTTGTAGCCGTCCCTGATACCTTATGGTTTCTGACCACTTTTGATGCAATGAACGGTAAGGTTACATATCTTCATAATTATATGACATCTCCGGTCCAACTGCAGTATGTTCAGCAGACCAACAATGGCTGGCCGTTATGGATTGTAGATTCAGTCTCGGCAAAGCCCCTGCCGTTTTCAGTGAACCCGGGCGATTCTGTTTATATCAGGGTAAAAATAGGGATAGTGACCAACTTATTGCCGGGCATATTTGTTATTGACACTCTGAATTATTCGACACCCCTGGGACTTAAGCATGTAATTTTAATGATCAATCCCGATATCACCGGAAGCATACATGAACATTCCGGACAGGCGATGTTAAAAAATAATTTTCCCAACCCGTTTACTTCATCAACGAACCTGTCGTTCGCAATGCATGAAACAGGCAAAGCCGATCTGAGCATTCTTGATCTTAATGGTAAAATAGTACGGGTTGTATGTTCAGGCTTATTTAACCGCGGGGAATATTCCTTTAAATGGGATGGGACGGATAATGCAGGAAACAAAGCCGCGGCAGGAATTTATTTATACCGGCTCACGACTGAAAAGGTGACTTTCGTAAATCGGATGGTACTTATTCGCTGATCCTTTTTTCGGGCCTCATCTGAGGGAAGAACAGCACATCCTGGATGGATGCCTGGTTGGTCATGATCATTGTCAGGCGGTCAATTCCAATGCCAAGGCCGGAAGTAGGAGGCATGGCAAACTCCAGGGAGCGAAGAAAATCCTCGTCCAGGACCATTGATTCATCATCACCCCGTTTGCCAAGTTCCAGCTGTGATTCAAATCTTTCCCTCTGATCAATAGGATCGTTCAGTTCGGAAAATGCATTACAAAGCTCCTTGCCGTTGCAGATAGCTTCGAACCTTTCAACAAGACCGGGTTTGCTGCGGTGTTTTTTTGCCAGCGGTGACATTTCAACAGGGTAATCGGTAATAAAGGTCGGCTGAACAAGGTTCGGTTCGCATTTCTCGCCAAAGATCTGGTCGATGATCTTCCCCTTGGCCATGGTTTTATCAATAGGGACATCAAGCTGTTCGGCAATGGCAACCAGCTCATCCTCCGACTTCCCTTCTATCTCAATACCGGTATAATGTTTTATCACTTCGAACATGGTAAACCTTTTCCAGGGCCGTTTGAAGTCGATGAGCTTATCGCCGACCTGTACACTGGTTTTCCCGTGAAGATCAAGGGCTATTTTTTCCACCATTTCTTCCACGAGCTCCATCATCCATTCGTAATCCTTATAAGCCACATAGAGCTCCATCTGGGTAAACTCCGGATTATGAAAGCGGTCCATTCCTTCATTGCGGAAATCCTTCGAAAATTCGTAAACCCCGTCATAACCTCCAACGATCAGCCGTTTAAGGTAAAGCTCATTGGCGATACGCAGGTACAGGGTCATGTCGAGAGAGTTATGATGTGTTTTGAACGGTCGGGCAGCAGCGCCTCCGTAAAGAGGCTGAAGCACAGGGGTTTCAACTTCCAGGTATGACCTGCCGTTTAAAAACTGGCGCATTGAATTCACAAGCTTTGCCCGTTTAACGAATATGTCCCTTACTTCGGGGTTAACGATCATATCCACATACCTCTGGCGGTACCTCTGTTCAGGATCGGTAAAGGCATCAAAAACTTCCCCGTCTTTTTCCTTTACAATGGGCAACACCCGGAGGGATTTTGAAAGCAGTTTAAGGCTGTTGACATGGATGGAGATCTCGCCCATCTGGGTGACGAAAATATAGCCCGTGACACCGATAATATCACCTATATCGAGAAGCCGTTTAAACACGGTGTTGTACATGGTCTTGTCGTCACCGGTGCAGATCTCGTCGCGTTTTATATAAAGCTGTATACGGCCGGTGGAATCCTGGAGTTCGGCAAATGACGCGGCTCCCATAATCCTTCGGGTCATGAGCCTGCCGGCAATGCTTACATTCCGGTAAAGAGAATTATCGGCAGGATAATTCTCTTTTATTTCAACCGCGGTCACATTGACCGGGAATGTTTCGGGAGGATATGGATTGATACCGAGCCCGAAAAGTTCATTCAGGGAATCACGACGTATCTGTTCCTGCTCGGGAAAGGAAATTTGCATATGCTTGATTTTTCGGCAAAGATACGGATTTACGCCAAACGGGTTTCAGTTCGGCCGCTGACCTTTCCTGCCTGAATGCGGGGAATAAGATCTACTCCAACACCGAATGCAAAATATGATGGGAGTTCATGGGCTTAAAGCCCGGGATATGTATCTGGTAGTATAATAGCAGGGAATCGAGCAGGGATCTTCTTACAGCAGGTTTGAAATGCAAAACCGACTGGTTTTCCATCGGTGTTGTGATCAGAGTATGGAACATTTTGCCGAGTTCGGGAAGGACATAGGCATCTTTTTCGGGAATGATTGCCTGGAACTGGCTTTCCCTGAGATTAAAGACTGGTTTTCTGTCAGAGAATTCAGGCTGTGGTTGTATTCCCAGATAGCGGGTCAGTTCAGCTGTAAATACAAGAGGAAAACAATTCAGACTTTTGTCGGTGGAGTCAAGCAAGAGACAGGATCTCCATAAAAAACCGAACAGTTCCCGGTTTTTTTCTTCTTCCCTGATCGACTTATAGAGAAGTTCATTCATGAAGAGGGCAATTGAACTTTTACGGATATCGAAGTGGATGCTCATGTACGGCTGAAACAACCGGACTTCTTTTGCCGTATGCAGGCTTGTTTTCTCTGTGATGTAGGCCACTACTTCAAGCAATGTCAATGGCTGGAATAAACCTGCTTTTGTTTTTGACTTCGGACTGCGGATCCCTTTAAACAAGTACGACTGAAGACCGCAGGCTTCGGTATAAATGCGAACTATTATACTGGTTTCAGAGTATTTTAATGAATGAAGAACAATGCCATTAGTGGTTACAAGCATCAGTTGATCACCAGGATTTTGGTTACCACCTTATCGCTCCCGGTCTCATTGGAAGCAAAAACCAGGTATACCCCCGTATGTACTTTCTTTCCTTCCATTGTGGTGCCGTCCCACACTGCCTGTCCGCCCTCGGCTTTTCCGGTATAGACCAGCCTCCCGCTGATGTCGGTGATACGTATCTGGGCATTGGCCAGCAGGCCTTTGACGGCGATGTATCCCTGGTATCCTTCCCTTACCGGGTTCGGGTATGCATAGACATTCCCAAAGGCATCGCTGCCTTCGGTGGCAGTGCCTTTATATGAAATAACACCTTTATCGGTTCCGAAATATATTTCACCTGTGACCGGGTTGATCGCAATGGAGGTTACCCTGTCGGACAACAGGGGGCTGTTTTCCGCAGTGAAATGATATACCTGTTTTGTGCCATCAGCCGAGAAAAGATAAGCTCCTCCCCGGTCGGTCCCCATCCATTTGCGGTTTGCACCGTCAACAGCGATAGCGTTCACCTGTTCATTCTCCAGTAAATATTGAACATAAAGGCCTTGCTGTACAAGAGGCCACTGGCAATCGGAAGGACTGGATGTGAAAAGATCGTCGGGACTGTAAAATACCCCGACTCCGTTTTCGGTTCCAACCCAGATTTCCCCGTTCTTGTCCTCGGCCATAGAGAAGGCTGTGGTACCCGGAAGATTACCGGTTCCGGCAGTGTTGCTCAGTTTCTTTGCAAGATCATCGCTGGGGTCGTCGGGAGTTCCGTTATCGGTGAACACCAGGATGGAATTTGCATTCAGGGTACCATAACGCATTTGCATCCATACCTGGTCATAACGGGTGGCAATGATCTGACCAAGGTCGGTTTCATCGTTGATTGAAATATTGAAGCCTGTCCACAGGCTGCCTCTTTTTAATGAAAGGCATTGATTGGTATGTGAACATACAACCCAGAGGTTGCCGTGGGCATCAAATGCCGAACCCCCGACACGGATAAGGCTGGTATCACCCGCCGAATGATGGTGCAGGGTACTGTTGGATTCGGTGTAGCGACGGGTAAAACTGCCATCATAGAATTCCAGAAGGCCATATCCCCAGGTACTTGCATAAATCCTTTTGGAATCGGAAGGATCGGCAGTCACCGATACCACATTGCCATAATTATTGATAACAGGATTATTGGCTCCTGACAGGTTCTGCCAGTTTGAATCATCAAAGTGATATATCTGGGCAGGCTGCGAAAGAGGTACAAATGAACCGTCATAACCACCCGGAGCGATATAAAGGTCGTTACCTGATGTGCTCATGCTAAAAACATTGGCAGTAAGAGGACCATTAAGGTTAAATGTGGTAATATGATCGGAATTCATTTCATAGCTGACCAGCCCGGAATATGAATCTGCAATCCAGATCGTTTGATTTCTGTCGCAGATGGCATCTTGCGGAAACGGACCGGCTGCAGGATAGGAATGGATCTCCTTAAATATGCTGAAAGCCTGATCATAAACGTTGACAAAATAATTGTAGCTGACAACCAGAACATTGTACATGCTATTCAGGTTCATTACAGGATTTGTCACACCCGTGTTCCAGGCCGACCATTGTCCATTGTAAGTATACAGCGTGTCCATTCCGGAGGTTCTTTGTTTATTTACCACCACTTTGCCCGAAAAATATGTTATAGTATTGTATGTCAAGGTGGTATCCATGTGTTTTTCCTTTTGCCAAACGGCAAAGTTGGCAAGGTTCGGATCCTTGTACCAGGCTTTGTAAATACCTTTTTCGGTAGCGGCCCAAAGTGTATCATTCTCATCCTTGACCATGCTGATCACATTCACCTGAGTGCCACCGCTTCCGATATAATATGTTTCCTTGATCTCCTGTTTTACAAGATCAAGAACCACAATCCCGAACCCGCATTGCAGATATGCAATGCTGCCCAGGCAGTAGATGCTGTTTATGGTTTTATTCCCGAGGATTGTTTTCCTGTATATATCGGAGATATTGATAATTGTGTTATTCTGAATGAGGTCGATATTCGCATCGGAGTAAGCTATGACGAGTGTCTTTGCCGATGTATTATAAGCGATACAGTTGATACCGATATCGGAAAGTCCCTGAATTTTAGTGATCCGGGTAATACTGTTGTCATCTTTATCAAAATAAAACAAAGCATAGGGAGTGGATGAATAGATCCGGTTTCCGGCTTCAGCCACTGAATTGCAGAAATAATAGGGAAGTTCATCCCTCCACTGGCCGATAGGTATCTGAGGGCTCTGGCTGTATATTGCTGTGGGGATGAGCAGGCAGGCAAGTAAAAAAAGTTTAAATATCT
>Ga0182027_10009346_pt1 | contig 14114 bp, 4 predicted proteins | sample 712E1DmetaG_FD_121300 | JGI IMG/M metagenome (GOLD analysis project Ga0182027, IMG submission 121300) | Permafrost microbial communities from Stordalen Mire, Sweden - 712E1D metaG (Illumina Assembly) | ecosystem: Environmental > Terrestrial > Soil > Wetlands > Permafrost | place: Sweden...
ATTCCACGGGGTTTGCGTTTTCTGTTTATGAAAATATTTTCATAATAGTAAAAAAACTATTGACTTTGTCATCCTGAAATGGCAAAATATTGACAATTATATTCTAAAATGGATAAACAAATCGGACCGTAATCTCAGCAACGCGCTCGTAATTAGTCCCGGAAATTTAAAATATGACTCTCTGATAAAGGATGGTGTGTAATGAAACAGCAATCAGGAAGCGTAAGCATGAGGGTTCTACCCGTGCCACCGAACGCCTTGAGCGGGGTAATCGGCATTCTGACTGCCGAGGAAGAAAAGGATGATACACCGTTTTTCAAAGTATTGTTAAAAATCATTACCGACAATCTGAAAAATGCTGTAAACCTGATTAAACAGCATTACATGTGGCTGGTTCCCCTTGCGGCTCTATGGATTTGGCTGGGATCAATCCCGATGATTTCCACGCTCATGAACAACCCCATAATAAAGTTTGCCATCTTTATTACCGCAACGTGGAATACATGGATTGGGAAAGCGTTTTTCGCCGGATTTATCGGCCGGGAAATTGTTCCGTTTATCAGGGAAATCAAAAAGAGCGGTTTTATGAATGCGGTAAAAGCCCGCGCCGGCCGCTTGACCAGAACCTATACGGTGGCCATCAACGCCTTTATCAAAAAAGGCAAGGATGCGTTTATTATCATGCTTTGTTTCGGCGGCGCCGGTATGATGCTGGCTAACGCAATCAGTAGAAATAACCACATCGATAAATACCTGGTGGTTTTCCTGACCGCGCTTGGCTTATCTTTTGCCCTTTCACGCGGGCTGAGCGAACCTATTATCAAACTGGTCAGGGCCGGTTGGCGTGATGTTATGCACCTGTTTAAGAAAGATAATAGTAAATTAACCGTGGCCAATCTATTCATTGCGATGGCTTCATTTGCTTTAGGGATGATACTCTCAATTATTTTTGCTTTCGTGCGCTTTTCCAATAATTTCATTGACTTCACCGGCTATATTGTCGGTGGAGTGTTAATTGCTGCCGGTCTGGTCTGGTATTTTGTAGGAGCGAGAAAAAATCAACAACAAACTCAACCCGCCCAACCCGCCAAAACTACACAGCCTTCTTGACGAAAAGTATCGTTTCAGGACGCTGTTCGACAGCAGCAATGGCAATTATGTGCGCAGCGGCATCCTGGATAAAGACGGCAGGGACACGGGAGTCGACCCGTTTATGGCCTCATTTCCACACCTGCTGGATGTGGGAATCATGGGGCATTGCGCGCATGGTTTATCCGGGAAATGCACACTGGCCGGTATTCAATGCTACCAGAGCGGCGGGAGCCTGGATAGAGCGAATATGGCTTTGGCAGATTTTAAAACGATTGCAGACCAATGCGAGGGAAAAGTCCACCAGTTTGCACTGGGCGGACGGGGCGACCCGGATATGCATGAGAATTTCGAGGAAATCCTTGCGTATTCCCGGAGTAAAGGCATTGTCCCCAATATGACTACTTCAGGCTATGGATTAACTGGAGAAAACGTAAAAATCATCGCCAAATACTGCGGGGCGGCGGCAGTGAGCTGGTACCGCAATGACTATACTTACAAAGCAATCGACATGCTGGTTGCGGCCGGAGTGACGGTCAATGTGCATTTTGTTTTGGGCAATGATTCCATCGATGAAGCTATCGAAATCCTACAGTCCGGGAAATTGCCCGACGGCGTCGGCAGAATGATCTTTCTGTTATTCAAACCGGTCGGGCAGGGGGATTATGCCAATGTCATCCTGGCCGGAGACCCGCGGATTGAGGCGCTGTTTTCATTGATGGATAACCCGGAAGTCACGAAAATCGTGGGTTACGACAGTTGCTGCGTACCGGCGCTGGTGAATAATAACAAAGGAATCGACCCGCAAAGTTACGACTCATGTGAAGGTGCGAGATTCTCGGCGTATATTTCGGCAGACATGAAAATGACCACCTGCAGCTTCGATCGGAAAGAAACATACGCGGTGAGCCTGCGGGATTCCAGTATCGCGCAGGTCTGGGAAAGCGCGGAATTTAATCAATTCCGGGATAAATTAAGGAATGCATGTCCGGACTGCGGACATAAAGATATCTGTTTTGGCGGCTGTCCGATTACACCGGAAATTGTGCTTTGCCGGAGCAGGCAAGTAATTTTATGCGGAGGGATGTCATGAAATACAGAACAGGTTTTGTCACCAATTCCAGCAGCACCAGCTTTGCGGCCGCCGGTATCGGCGCAGCCCTGGCTTTAATCGCCACATTGCTGTCATTATGCTCCCCTAAAAAGGACGACCCGAATAAAGACGACTCCGCGAACCTCCTCACAGCAACAATGCCGGAAGGGGTGTTAACACTTAAATGCGATAACAATCCGGTCAATGTCTATGGGCAGTTTGTCGATATTGATGACGCCGGCCAACAAAAGCCAAATGCATCAGCGACCAATGCAATCATATTTAGTGTCGTGGAAGGTGGAAACTGGGCGAAAACAAGCGATGATCAGTTCTCCGGTGACTGGAAGGGCACATTTGTAACTGCTACACCTGTTTTAGACCCGGCCGTAGTTGTTCCGGACCAGATAGTCGTCAAAGTCAGCGGCACCTATAACGGCAAACCGGCTTCTAAAAACATCACCATAAAGTTTGAAGGTCCGCCTTCGATAACCTTTGACCCCATCGCGGTCAGTCTGTTATCCAAGACAGGGAAAAGCGTTGAAGTTAAATACACGATGAAAGGGCCCTCCGATACCAAATGGGCGCCTCCCACCGCTGACAGGGATAAGGACGCTGCCAAAATTTGTACCGTTAAAGTGGATGCCGATGCCGACGACCCGACTACCGGCAAAATAACGGTGACGGAAGCCGATAGCGGTTACACCGGACCGACGACTTTCACGGATTATTATTCCAAAGGCTTTATTAATGTAACAGTATCCTGTATCGACCCGCCTTTGAAGGACACCGTCAAGGTCACGGTCTTCCGCGAAGGGCTGTTCATCAGCGATTCCACTAACCCGCGGGAGGACAAAGTCAACGTTATTGACGCCGGATCGGACCCCGCCGGCAAATTAAAGCCGCCGGCAATTGTTGATTTGTGCTTAATGAGCTGGGATGATGCCAACAACGCAGTGAAAGCGGCGGACCCCGTGTTCATATTTACTAATCTCGTGGTTGGTGATTTGGATCCTGACGACGATGACTCCGAGAATGTATTCAAAATAGGGAACTATGCAATCAAGAAGAGTTCAAAATTTGGAGACGGCATCAGGACATCTGGCTTTTCCGCTGCGATGTATGAATTGTCGGTAGACAAAGTCATCCCGGGCGAAGAAGGGGACTTTTTCACAGCGACGCAGCCGGTTTCCATTGATGTCGGCGAAAAACATTATGATCTTGATATCCATGTTGCTATTCAGCCGGATACGATGAAGGGGAGTCCTTTATGGCAGAAAGCTTACGATGATTGTGTTTACACTATCAACAAATTGATGCCGGTGGAAATGCGGGCGGCAAGACTGAAGCACCTGGAGTTGGATAAAAATGCTATGGGCGTCGATGAACTGAACCTTTTCCGCAAGGAATCCTGGGAAATTGCCCGGGATATCATGATAGAAGAGGCGAAGAGTTACCTTGAGGACGCCGAAAAATGGAATACAGCCCTGGAATATGCCGAAATGGTCAAATGGGCGGCGGCGAAAACTTTCTCCATTGCAGCCAAAGCTGCCTTCGGGGAAATCGGGGCATTTGTGGCCGACCAGGCCTATGACGCAGTCACCGAGTCGATCGAAAAAATCGCGGAGCGATGGGATGAAGATTGGGAAACACTGGCGAGAGACCTGGTCTGGGAACGTCTGACCAAACTGGTTTCCGAAGTGAAAAAAGAGGGTATCGACCATATCAAGGACGAAGCCAAAGAAGCCGTGTTCGGCAAACCGGAATTTTGTCTTAAGTGGCTGGTGCAGTATATTGTCGTGCAAATCGTCAGCCACTGGTACAAAGATGTGGATGGCAGCGGTAAACGGAAAGGCTTGACGGCTGCCGTATACTCGACCGGTAAAGACCTCGGCGGCATGGCATTCAAGTACGCGTTCAAATCCATGTTGAAGACCGCCCAGACCAAGGGTATTGCGGTTGGTGAAAAGAATGAAGCCATTGAAGAGGCGATGAAAAAAGCCGGCGTTACCGATATTTACGAGTATTATATGAAGATGTTCACCGATTCGCTGAAACTCATCAACATTAATATTCAACTGGATAATGTCACCATTTCATATTAAGCTGCGTACTTAAAAAAACTGTAAAAACGGAGCTTCCTTTTTATAAAAAGTTCCGTTGAATACCCGTCAGCTTGCTGGCGGGATGAAAGCGGCCTCGTCCGTAATCTTGTGGGGTGGCTCCTTTTCCCCTAATGCCCCACAGCTTGCCGTGGGGTTATTTGTTTGTCATTTATTATTTTGTTTCACAAAGCGAACTGGCCGTAAAGAGATTGTCTTCCTTTCTCATTCCTACAGGCTACAGTCCTGGATTTATTCACTCTGAGAGTAGAATAATAATAAACAAAACGGGCGAGACAGGGAGAGAATTACTGAGAATAATCACCGCCATTTTGCGTTTTAACCCCAATCAGAATGAACTTGCAGATTTGCTTTATAAACTGACGCGCGAAAATATTGGAAAATAAACTTCCCACAACTTTACGGTCGGGGTATTTACTGCCTCAACTTCGTTGCCTTACCCCTTTGAGGAGTAAAGAGAAGATGCAGGGAGAACTTCATCCATCGACCTCACGGTCAAGGTATTAAGTAAGAAAGAAATAAAAAATAAGGAGAGAGCTCATGTTCTCTCCTTATTTTTTGTCGAACTATTTTATTATAGCTTTAAGGTAAAATGTTTAAATTATTTCTTTTTGCGTGTCATAAACAACCAAATTCCAACACTTGCAACTACGACCACAGCGACGATTATAAGAATAATCAGTAACGTATTGCTTGAAGTCCCCGATACGTTGGTTGTCGTTGTAGTGGACGATGAATTTGCAGCTGAGGTTGTCGTCACAGCGGCAGTTGTCGAAGTCGGGGAAGTTACCTGTGTTTGCGTGGTAGTCACAGCTGTTGTAGTTGCCGTAGTTGTCGAGATAGCGGTTGTAGGCAGTGTTGTTGTTACTGACGTCGTCGTTGATGTAGTAGTAGTGGGCGCTGCGGCTACAAGCTTCACCCCATAGGTGATTGCATAAGGTGTAAAGTGACTAATTTGACCGTAAACAAAATCGTTGACTGTATCAACCGTGGTGGGTACGGTAACCCAGGCGCCCAGTGTACTATCATAATAAGACATTTGCAGACTGGTTGCGCTGACTCCGGCGGGTAACGCTGACGGATTGTAGGGCATCCTTACGGTGATGGCCGGATTAAAGGTAGCGCCGGCAGGTGTAAAATCATAGGCAAAGCCCATTATTCCCGAACCTGCGGCGAATGACGGTGGTGTTGTCATGCGTATAATGCCTATGAAGGACAGCGGTGCTCCGCTGGAAGTAAGTCCGGTAACCCCGGCCGCGATATCCAAGACGACCTGGTTATCATCACTCCAGCAAGTCTCCGCGGTGGTGAACACACCTTTACTATTGATACCGCCGCTAATGTTTGTAACACCGCCAAAGACAGTGGTAGTGGTAGTTGGTGGCGGCGCTCCGCCGCCACCGCCGCCGGCAGCGGTAGTAGTGGTAGTGGTGGTCGGGATGTTGATTATATATAAGTATGCGGCCGAATAGCTTGACCCATCGGTATAATATGCGATAGTTGTGATCGTGGTTGTTACCGCGATGTTTATCGGACTCGTGTAAGGTGTAGAGGCATTACTTGCCGGCGACCCGTTCAGAGTGTAATAGATACCCGATGAACCGGGCGCTGACAAGGTTACGTTCTGCGCCGAAGTATAGGTTGAAGGAGCAGGCGAAGCCATCGGGGGTGCCTTTACTATGCCGCCTATCCCTGTGTCAATGCCGGTACCTACACTGCCGCTTGCATCGCCGGCGAATACCTGTATGGGGGCCATGACTAATGTCAAACATAAGATGACAATAAGCCCTATTATTTTTATTTTCATATCCATTCCTCGCTGTTCACTGTTTCCCTTTGCCCCCTTAAGGTACTAATAGGTATGAATTCCATAATTGGTACTGAAAGAACCGCCGGATGTGCCTCCAGGTACGGAAACGTACACGAAGATAACTGTCTGGAGACCGCCTACGTTAGGATTCTGGTCGGTGATGGTTAAAGCGTTTCCATAGGCATTCCCGACAGTGACGCCGTCTGTTCCGGCCTGTACGCCTGCGACGTTATCATCCAGCGCGATCTTCATGTTGCCGTTGGCAGCAAATGCGCCGGAAGAGCCCAGCCAATCGTTGAACTTCATCTGCAGTTGGGTATCGGTAGTGACATTGTCAGTGATGGTGAACTTGAATTCCCAACCGTTGGTGAAACTGCCGTCAGCCACAGCAAATGACTTTATAGTTTGAATACTGACAGCAATGCCGCTATTTGATGGTGCAGTCGTGAACGAATACACATCGGTAGTGGCGGCCTGTCCGCCCACGCTGGACGTAAGCTGGAAGTAATAGGTGGTGTTTAAGGTCAACCCGGTCAGAGTGGCGGTATGAGCAGTGGCGCCGCTCCCGGAAGCTGTTTGAGTGGAACTTAAAGTATAAGTATTTCCGTAGGCGACCGAGTTACCGGTTGAATTTGCATTTGTATTCCAGGTTATTGTGGCGCTGGTGGAGGTAATGCCCGTCACTGCAATGCCGCTGAAGGTGACCGCATTGTTCGTCGTGACACTGACGATTGAAGAGTATCCCGCGACGCCGCTGACTGTATCCATAACCTGAATTGTATGCGTGCCGTTGGTCAGGCCCACGGTATTCCAGGAATAAGTTCCCGGATTGGCATTGGTCGTGGCCGCAACATAAGTACCGCCGTCAATGGAAACAAAGGCTGCAGTAGTCGCACCGCCGTTGGTGGTGAAAGTCACAGTCGTGGTGCCGCTAACGGTGGCTCCGGCTGCCGGAGCTGCGATGGCTTCAACCGGCGCATTCAGTGCGTTCACGGTAAAGGTATCGATTGCCGAATAGCCGGTGGTCGTTACGCCGCCGACCGTCTTGGTGGCTAAGAGCTGGAGGGTATTAATGCCGACATGAACCGCGATACCGGCCTGAGATGCATCAAGGGCTGCAGTCCATGCGCCGCCGTTGACGCTGTATTTGACCGTACCGGTATCAAAGTTGCTTACCGTATAGGTAGATGTAACAGTGGCCGCGTTAGCAATGGCTGTTCCCGGAGCAGGAGTAGTGAAGCTGAAGGCCGGGGTATTACCGTTGTTAACAACCACCGTGATGGTGGTGGAATAACCGGTGACACTTGCCACCGTATCTTTAACCTGAATGGTATGACTGCCGTTGGCTAAGGTAGTGGTATTCCAGGAATAAGTTCCCGGATTGGCATTGGTGATACCGCCTGCGGAGAAAGCTCCGCCGTCGATGGAAATCTGAGCTGCAGTAGTTATTCCACTATTGGTGGTGAAAGTGACCGATGTGGTGCCGCTGACTGCGAGTCCGGCTGCCGGAGCTGTAATAACAACTACCGGTGCACCCACTGCGTTCACGGTAAAGGTATCGATTGCCGAATAACCGGTGGTCGTTACGCCGCCGACCGTCTTGGTGGCTAAGAGCTGGATGGTATTGATGCCGACCATCACAGGAATACTCTGAGTTGCATCGGCGGCAGTTGTCCATGTGCTGCCGTTAATGCTGTATTTGACCGTACCGGTATCGAAGTTGCTTACCGTGTAGTTCGCGGTTACCGCCGTGGTGTTAGCAATGGATGTTCCCGGGATCGGGTTGTTAAAGCTGAAGGCCGGGGTATTACCGTTGTTTACAATCACCGTGATGGTGGTGGAATAACCGGTGACAGCTGCCACCGTATCTTTAACCTGAATGGTATGACTGCCGTTGGCTAAGGTGGTGGTATTCCAGGCTGTCGCAATGGCTGTCCAAGTTCCGCCATCAATCTGATAGAAGGCTGCGGTATTGGCTCCGCCATTGGTCGTGGCCGCGATGGTTAGACTACCACTGACTGCTTGTCCGGCCGTCGGATTAGTAATCACAACTACCGGTGCACTCACTGCGTTCACCGTAAAGGTATCGATTGCCGAATAACCGGTGGTCGTTACGCCGCCGACTGTCTTGGTGGCTAAGAGCTGGATGGTATTGATGCCGACTACAACAGGGATACTCTGGCCAGCATCGCCGGCTGCGGTCCATGTGCCGCCGTTGACACTGTACATTACTGAGCCTGTAGTGAAATTGGTAACCGTGTAGGTAGCCGCCACTGAAGAGGCGTTAGCAATGGCTGTTCCCGAAGCAGGAGCTGTGAAGGTGAAGGTCGGGGTATTGCCGTTGTTTACCACCGCAACGATGGTGGTGGAATAACCGGTGACACTTGCCACCGTATCTTTAACCTGAATGGTATGACTGCCGTTGGCTAAGGTGGTGGTATTCCAGGCTGTTGCAATGGCTATCCAACTGCCGCCATCAATCTGATAGAAGGCTGCGGTATTGGCTCCGCCATTGGTCGTGGCCGCGATGGTTAGACTACCACTGACTGCCTGTCCGGCCGTCGGATTAGTAATAACAACTGCCGGTCCGCCCTGAGCACTAACGATGAAGGTATCGATCGCCGAATAACCCGTCGTGGTTACGCCGCCGACTGTCTTGGTCGCTTTGAGCTGCAGGGTGTTAGTGCCGACCTGAACGGCGATACCGGCTTGAGATGCATCGCCGGCTGCGGTCCATGCGCCGCCGTTTACGCTGTATTGTACCGTACTGGCATCGAAGTTACTGACGGTGTAAGTGCCGGTAGTTGTTGTAGTGTAAGCAAGGGTTGTCCCCGGAGCAGGAGTGGTGAAGCTGAAGGTCGGGGTATTATTATTGTTCACGACTACTGTTACATTACCGGAATAACCGGTGACAGTGCCAACCGTATCTTTAACCTGAACGGTATGACTGCCGTCGGTTAAGGTGGTGGTATTCCAGGCTGTTGCAATGGCTGTCCAAGTTCCGCCATCAATCTGATAGAAGGCTGCGGTATTGGCTCCGCCATTGGTCGTGGCCGCGATAGTTAGACTACCGCTTACTGCTTGTCCGGATGTCGGAGTAGTAATCACCATGGTCACAGTATTATTCACAATGACACCGAATGTCGGAGAATAGCTGGTGATTCCGCCGACCGTATCTTTAACCTGAATGGTATGCGTGCCATTAGTCAGGCCGGTGGTATCCAGGGTATAAGTTCCTGGATTGGCATTGGTGATACCGGTTAAGGAGAAAGCTCCGCCGTCGATAGAAATCTGAGCTGCGGTTGTAGCTCCGCCGTTGGTAGTAAAAGTAACAGGGACGCTAGCACCACTGACCGTGGCGCCGGCTCCCGGAGCAGTAATCGCAACAGCAAAACCGGTGAAGGTGATGCTTACATCTGCGGGCGGTGTCATCCAGGGGTTCGACATGACGCTGACATGAATTGTTTCAGCCGTGGTATCGGACACTACGGTCGTTCCAACACCGGCGGTAACCTGTACCTGATGCGGAACATAGGTACCGTGACCGTCGACACTGAATATTACATAGCTTGTGCTGTCGGTTGTTACCGCATTGCCGTATGTATCCTGTTCGCTGGTTGTTAACGTGGTGGTGGTGCCGGCAGCTAACGAAGTTAACGAAGCTGAAAGACCGAGTTTAGCTGCTGCACCGGGATTTACTACTACCACAAATGGAACCGGTGTAGTGACAACACCATCTGTCGCCGTGATTGAAGCGGTCTCGGCCTTATAGAGAACCATTGAACCGCCGGCGGTCATAACACCGTTGGTGAAAGTGATTGTTGTTGGCGTACCAAAGTTAACAGGCGCCGTCGTTTTATCGGTAACCGTTGGAACATATAAACCGATGGTTGAAGCGCCGCTGAAGGTTAATGCATAATCGCCGTTATAGTCGTTGACGCCGGAACTGACGACGTTACCGTCTACATCCTTGGCGGTGATGCCTAACAGGTTTGCAACGCCGGCATTCTTAGGTGTAGTTCCTGTAATTGTGAATGTTGCGGCTGCCCCGGGTTGAACTGTAATCGCAGCCGAAACACCCGATAAACTGCCGGTCGCCGTAATAGTGGGCGTCTCGGCGGCATTAGTCAAAGTGAAACCGGGCACCGTCACCACGCCGCTGGCGAACGTCTGGCTGCCGTCGGCTGCCAATGTCGGTAGTGTTGTGTTGGGTGAAGCGGTGGCCGAAGTCGTCCAGGTAATGGTATCGGGAGAATTATCAGTAGTTGCCGCATTACCATATGTGTCAAAGGCTGTCAGTGTAACTGAGAACGGCACACCGGCTACCTCTAAGCCGCTATGCTCAGTCGTAACCGTATAGCTCGCGGCCGCGGCCGGAGTCACCGTAATCGCGGTTGAGGTACCTGCTACGGCACCCGCCGTCGCTGTGATTGAGGGAGTTTCAACCATATAAAGTACCATCGAGCCGCCGGCAGTCGAGATACCGCCGGTGAAGGTAATGTTTTCCGCTACCCCAAAATTCTGGGCAACAGCGCCATTATCTGTAACCGTAGGATGATATCCGCCAATGGTACTGGCGCCGGTGAAGGTTAATGATTTAACACCGGCGTAAGCGGTGTCAGTATTACCATATGTATCAATTGCTGTGATGGTCAATGCATTCGGGGTACCGGCAACTTGAGTGCCGGAAGCCGCTGCAACTGTAAAAGCGGCAGCCGCTGCCGGATTTACCGTCACCGAGAGCGGCACCAGGCAGGTTATACCAAACGTTGCCGCACTTATTGAGAACGGCCCACCGGCCTGGTAAAGCACCATTGAACCACCGGCGGAAGATACACCATTGGTGAAAGTGATCCCGGTATTTGTCCCAAAGGCTGTAGGAGCACCTAAGCTATCGGTAACCGTAGGATTATGGCCGTTAATGGGTGACGCGCCGCTGAAAGATAATCCATAAGTTCCGCTAAAATCATTCGTACCAAAACTCACGACGTTCCCATCGGCATCTTTGGCCGTGATGGTCAGGGCATTAGGAGTCCCGGCGGTCTGCGTTGCGCCGCCCGTAATTGAGAATGTGGTTGCGACTCCGGGCTGTACCGTAATCGCGGCCGAGGTGGCTGTAAATGCGCCGGCGGCTGTGATGGTGGGAGTCTCACCGGAATTAACCAGCGTGAATCCGCCGACAGTCACTACACCATGGACAAATGTCTGGGGGCCATTGCCCGCCAATGTCGGTGGTGTTGTGTTGGGTGAATTGGTGGCCGAAGTTGTCCATGTAATACCGTCTACAGCATTATAATCATTTACGCCCGAGCTTACTACGTTGGTATAGGCATCTAAAGCTGTCAATGTTACGGAAAATGCCGTACCGGCAGTTTTCGTGCCGGGGGTCGTAACTGTATAACTCGCCGCAACCGCGGGAGTTACTGTCACCGCCAGCGGTGTCAGTGTCGTTATTCCCGCCGCCGTCGCGGAGATTGAGGCGGATTCGGCTTTATAAAGCACCATCGACCCACCGGCAGAAGAAACACCGGCGGTGAAAGTGATTGTTGTCGCTGTACCAAAGTTAACAGGCGCCGACGTTTTATCTGTGACCGTAGGAATATTCCCGTTGATTGTATTGGCGCCGGAGAAAGTTAATGCAACATCACCGGTAAATCCTGTCTTGATATTGCCGTACGCATCTGTCTCCGTGATACTAAGCGCATTTGCCGTTCCGGCAACCTGACCGGCCGCTCCGGTAATCACGAATTTTGAAGCCGCTAACGAATTTACTATTACAGAAAGCGGGACCGGTGTAGTGATAGCGCCCGCACTTGCTGTCGCCGTGATTGAAGCGGTCTCGGCCTTATACAGAACCATTGAACCGCCGGCGGAAGATACGCCGTTGGTGAAAGTGATTGTTGTCGCCGTACCAAAGTTAACAGGCGCCGCCGTTTTATCGGTAACCGTTGGAACGAATAAACCAATGGTTGCAGCGCCGCTGAAGGTTAATAGTTTATCGCCGTTATAGTTGTTTATGCCGGAACTTACAACGTTACCGTCTACATCTTTCGCGGTGATGCCTAACAGGTTTGCAGCGCCGGCATTCTTAGGACTGGTTCCTGTAATTGCAAAGTTAATGGTTGCGCCCGGATCCACAGTAATTACTAATGAGGTTCCCGATATTACGGTATCCGTCGCTGTGATTGTCGGCGTATCGCCGGCGTTAGTCAGCGTGAACCCGCTTACCGTCACTGTACCGTCGGAGAATGTCTGACTGCCGTCAACCGGCAGCACAGGCAACGTGCCATTAGGAGAAATGTTTGCTCCGGCGCCTGTCCATGACCAGTTAACGGTATGTGGACCGGTATAATTATTAGGTCCGGCGTTTACGATGTTGCCGTACGCATCCAGCGCTGTCACCGTGACGGAGAAAGATACCCCTGCTATTTCTATGTTGGCGCTGTGGTTTACAACGGTAAAGCTCGCGGCTACATCCGGATATACCGTAATTGCGGCCGTGGTGCCTGCTACAGCGCCCGCTGTTGCTGTGATGGTCGGTGTCTCACCGGCATTATACAGCGTGAATCCGCTTACTGTTACTACGCCGTTGACGAATGTCTGGCTGCCGTCAGCTGCCAATATCGGTGTTGTTGAGTTGGGTGAAGCCGTTGCGTTACTCGTCCATGCAACCGAATAAGAACCGTTATAATTATTAAACCCGGAGCTTACAACGTTCCCGTAAGTATCTAAGGCCGTTAATGTCACGGAGAATGCCGTACCGGCCATCTCTGTGCCGGCGTTCTGCGTCACTACTCCAAAACTCGCCGCCGCTGCCGGATTTACCGATACAGGAAGCGTGTTTGATGTGATTGCACCATCAGTCGCGGAGATTGCAGCTGCCTCAGCTGTGTAAAGCACCATTGAACCGCCGGCAGAAGACGTGCCGGTGGTAAAATCAATCGTAGTCGGTGTGCCAAAATTAATGGCAGTACCGGTATCATCCGTAACCGTAGGAACGTATAAACCAATGGTTGAAGCGCCGCTAAAGGTTATCGCGTAAGAACTCTGGGCATTGGGCCCGGAATCCACCATATTGCCATCCACATCTTTGGCCGTGATGATCAATTGATTTGAAGTCCCGGCAAACTGACTGGGACCTACGCTTTGTAAAGTAAATGTTGCTGTTGCGCCTGGATATACCGTAATCGCGGGAGAGGTGGCTGTAAATGCGCCGGTCGCCGTAATAGTGGGACTCTCACCGGACGTAGTCAGTGTGAACCCGCTTACCGTCACTACCCCATGGCTGAATATCGCACCACCGGGGCCTGGTAATGTAATGAACGTAACATTGGGAGAAGGATCGGTTGCAGTGCTCGACCATAAGATGGCACCGTCGTTGACATTATAATCATTAGCCCCGCCATTCTGGCCGCCGACAATATTGCCGAATTGGTCCAGAGCATTCAACGTCATCGAGAACGATACTCCGGCTATTTCTGTACCGGCGTTTTGGTCCGTGACACTATATTGAGTAGCAACACCCGGACCGGTGGAAAACGTGCCGAATGGATATAAAGTCCCATAAGTACCAAAGTCAAAATAACCATCAGCGGAACTAACGGTTGTACCCGTCGGCCTGACCTGCATATCCGAGAAAGTCAGAACCGCTTCTACCGTCAGTGATGGGGCGGTAACGTGAAATGTGATTGTATTCGCGGAAGGTGTGACAACACTGGCGCCCAGAGTTAACTCTGTGAGGCCGTTGAGGCCGATGGTTACATTCTGAGCCGTATTAAATTCCCAACCGGAAGGTAAAACCAGTGAATGAAAACCCACGGTAAGTTGGCCAAGGGACTGTTCAGTAATCACCGGGCCGGAAAGGGTCCCTAAACCCGTCCATGTACCCGTGCCTCCGGGAGCTGACGTGGTATCGATTGAAATACCGGTCGTCCCGGACGGTATGGGAGTGACTGTTAGAGGACCGGCGGCCGAAACCGATCCGGCTACCAGCAGCATACTG
>Ga0182027_10009347_pt1 | contig 14113 bp, 8 predicted proteins | sample 712E1DmetaG_FD_121300 | JGI IMG/M metagenome (GOLD analysis project Ga0182027, IMG submission 121300) | Permafrost microbial communities from Stordalen Mire, Sweden - 712E1D metaG (Illumina Assembly) | ecosystem: Environmental > Terrestrial > Soil > Wetlands > Permafrost | place: Sweden...
CCCGAAGGCCGGCGGCCTGGAGTTTCTACGTTTGTGGGGCAGGCCCTTGGCCTGCGGCGGCCTCTCAGGCCGCTCGCACTATCCAATCGTGACCCTGAGAAGACCCCGGCTCCCGCATCTTGAGGTCGCCGGCCAGCCTCTGTTCATCACCTTCCGCTTGCACGACAGTCTTCCGGCACAGCGCCCCTTTCCGGCCTCGAATCCGACTTCCAGCGAAGCCTTCGTCACGATGGAGCGCTGGCTCGCTTCGATCCGGTACGGAGCGGAAATCGGGAACTACGAGCTGCACTCGTGGGTGATCATGCCCCATCGCGTCCCTCTCCTCCTCACTCCTCAGGCGAGCGTATCCAAGCTTCCAGGCTCGCTCAAGGCGGCCACCGCGAAACGAGCCAACCTGCTGTTTCAGCGGAGCGGCCAACCGTTTTGGCAAGACGAGAGCTACGATCGTCTGGTTCGCGATGGTGATGAGTACCGGCGCATCCAACGGTACATCGAAGGCAACCCGGTAACAGCCCTACTCGCCTGCCGGGCGGGCGGCCTGAGAGGCCGCCGCAGGCCATGGGCCTGCCCCACAGCGCCAGGGAGTTCCCGGCGTCAATCCAGGTGGAACACCTCTTCGAGGCGGATGAAGCTCTCATCCGGACGCCGGCCTTCGAGCGCGGCAAAGAAGGACTTCATTTGCTCCTGCCAGCGGGCGTTGACCTCGCGGCCAGCCATCCCATCCTGAGCCTTCTGGTAATCCGGGGTCTCGAGATAGCCGACGAGCAGGCCGTCGTCGCGCAGGTACAGCGAGTAATTGTGCCAGCCCGTCTCGCGAAGGGCTTGTAACATCTCCGGCCAGACCTCACGGTGCCGGCGCTTGTATTCATCCAGCAGGCTAGGTTGAACCCTGGCCAGAAAGCAGACTCTCTCCATACGCTCTCCTATCTAAGGAATTGCCGCCTCCGCGATGAGCCGGACCGGCCCGAGCAGTCCGGATGGCAAGGGCTGGAGGCCGCTCATATCCTGCGCGTCAAACCGTCTACCGTACTTGCGAATCAGCGCACTGTAATCCAGGGGCGGGCTCCCAGCCAGCTTGTTAATCGCGAGATTGGCAACCACAACCTCCAGATGGTTGTCGCCCGGACGAAGAAAACGGGTGACATCAATCCGGTAGGGCGGGCGCCACACCGAACCGGCGCGCTGGCCGTTCACAGACACGACCGCCGCTTCGCGAACGGGAGATTCCAGCCAGGCCCGCGTGCCGGGACGTCTCCGTGCGTCGTCGGAGACCGGCGTGCCCTCTCCAAAGTCGAGATAGACGCTGATTCCGGGCCGCAGGAGATCCGGGCCCACCGGCACGGTTTTCCGGTAGGTAGCCTGGCCGGAATAAAACCGGGTCTGGGGATCGTCGGTCCAGGAGCGCAGTTTGGGGAACTCCACCGCCTGCGTGTTGTCGCCGAAGCCGACTTTCCAGCCAGCGCTGAGGTCCAGCGGATCGGGGAGCCGGGAAGGGGCGGGCGGCTCGGGCGGGCGCGCCGACCGGACCGGCGAGAACACCAGGAATCGGGATTCGTAGGGCTGGAGATCGAGCGCGACGGTAACGGCGCCGTTCGCGCGAACCTGAAAGGGCGCGGAAGCTGTGGCGCCGGCGAAGGCATCCCACCATTCCGGCTCGAGATCGCGCACCCGGAAGGTGGCCAGCGTGTGCTGGGCGACGTTCCCCGTGTTGACCAGGAAGTAAACCTCGGCAAAACCGGTGGTGCGGTGGACGAAGCCGATGGCAGGGGCCGCGGGGGAGAGCAGGACGTCCGGATTGCGAAGCTTGCCGAGGGCCGCCGCCAACCCGGCTTCCTGCTCCTGCACGAGGAGTGCGTGAGCTGCGGGACCATCGAACAACCGCTGGGAGATGGCCCGCACTTCCGCGGTCTCGGCCTGCTCTTCCAGCCCCGGCGGCAGCGCCGGCTCCCGTCCCGTGGCGATCAGGCTGCCCCCGGCGCGAACGAAGGACTCCAGTGCCCGGTAGGTCTTGAGCGGCACACGCTCGACGCTGGGCAGCACGACCACCGTGAAGCGGTTCCCGTCGATCTCGAGTGCGCCGCCGGCGATGCGCGCGGAATCCTGGATGAACCTGTCGTCCACAAAATCGAAATTGAAACCGCTTCCGAGGATCTGGGGAATGACGCCCGAGTGGTCGATCATTCGCTGGAGGGCCTCGCTGAGCGCCGCGCGGCCGGCCGCGAAGGAGGCGCGGGCATCGCTGGAGGGCAGATACACCGCGACATCGTTGGCTTCCCTGCCCTGGCGCAGAAGAAAGCTCACGCGCTGAAGATAGGCGGCCAGGTCCGGCATCACGATCCACCAGGGATTGTGCTGGTTCAAGGCCCCGGCAGCGTAGAAGCGCCATCCGGGCTCGCCGGCGATCTCGGGGGAATACGGCCATCCGTGTCCGACGAGCTGATTCACTCCTTGCAGGAACTGTTGGTCCGCCTCGGCCTTCATGTCCAGAGGCGTGGCGCGGAAGGCCGGCGAATGCAGCCACGTCCAGGTCTCGGCGGATACGACAGGCCGTCCTAGCAGGTGGGCGGCCGAGGTAGCCCAGCGGGTAGGCGTGAAGCGGTTCCAGAAGGAGCCTTCGCCCTCGGGCAGATCCACCAGCCGGTAACTCGAGAGGGCCACCGGCGGGGTGCCGTAGAGTTGGGCGCGGAGGCGGGTTCCGTGACGGAGCGCCCACTGGTTGAGCGGGGCCACAAAATGCTCCTCGGCCAGCTCCGTCAGGGTCAGTCCCCAATCGTTGCGGACGGCTCCGGTATTGGGTCCGATATCTCCAATCAGGGCGGGCAGATACGGCTTGAGGTCGTATCCGCGCCGCGCCTGAAACTCGGCCAGAAGGTCGCCTGTCCAGTCCGAGCCGAACACCTCCAGGCTGTCGCAGAAAATGGCATAGGGGGGATGGGGCCCGAAGGCCTTCAGCAGGGTCTCGCCGACGGTGGCCAGGTAGCGATCCAGGGGGGCGCGATCATAGTGGTCGAGGACGTAGCCTTCGGCGCCGGCGGCGGCCCTCTTCACCAGCATGCCGGTGCGGCTGGAGAAGAAGAACAGCGCCACCTGGGGCTCGGACGAGGCGGGCACGGCGAGCGAGCGGCTGCCGTCCAGGGCGATCTCCCGAGTGTTCCCGGGCAAGAAGGGGCCCCGGTCATCCTTGGCCAGGAAAGCGGCAATCAACTTCTCGCCTTCCTTCTCAGGCGGGGGAGAAACCTCGCGGCTGCCAGGGAGGATCTCAACCCGTTCGAAACGCAGCCGGCCCGCCGCCAAGGCGAGGGGGATCTGCGGACCGCCGTAAGGCCATCCGCTGCCGAGCGTCAGGTCGGCTCGGAGGCCCAGCTCGCGGGCCTTGCCGGAGGTGAATTGCAGCGCGTCCAGAAACTCCGGCGACAGGTAGGGCAGGTTGCGGATGCCTCGATCCGGGTTGTCGATCTCGAGGGGGTAGACCGGTTGGACCTCGAAGCCGCCGATGCCGGCGTCCTTCATCGAGCGCATCTCGCGCTCGAGCTCGGGCTTGGCGATGGCCGGGCCGAACCACCACCAGCGCACCATCATCCGCGCGTCGTCAGGAGGGTGCAGGAACTGCCGTTTGAGAGAATCGATCTCACCCCGCTGTGGCGGAACGCCAACTGCCGCGATGGAAGCAGCGATCAGAGCCAGCCCGCCGATTCCACGGATGGTCATGCAAACCCCCTCCGAGCCGCCGCTGCCGGTCCGCGAAAAGATGCAGGAGAAACGCCTGCCCACGTCCGCCAGCCTAACATGATGCGTAGCCGGTATGTAGCGTCCCCGGTACCATCAGGGAGCGGCCTAGCTGCCTTCCGCGCAGACACTCCGGAGCGAGATGACCGCACGGAGACACAGCTCATCAGCAAGGAAAGGATGGGCCAAAGTTCAGGAAGCCTCAATGGGCCAGCCTTGAAATATTCCTAAAAAAGATCTAAGATCAGCAGTGGCCCTTTGAAAACACATAGGATATTCAGATTCGGTCCCTTTCGCCTGGACGCCTCTACAAAGGTGTTGCTGCGGGAGGACCAGCCCGTGCACCTGGCCAGAAAATCGGTCGAAACTCTGCTGGCGCTAATCGAAAGCTCCGGGCAGGTAGTGACCAAAGAGGATCTCATGGCGACGGTCTGGCCGGACCGCATCGTGGACGAGGCGAACCTGGCACAGAACATCGCCGTCATCCGAAAAGCGATCGGGGCGGCGCACGGAGAGCCCGGTCAAATCGAGACGTTTCCGGGCCGGGGTTACCGCATTCTAGGGCCCATTACGCTCTTGCAAGAGGCCGGCAAGGTGGCGCTGGAATCCTCGGGCGAAGCGCAGGCCCCGGCGCCAGCCCGCCGCCCGATCCTGGTTCTGGGGGCGCTGGGCGGCCTGATCGTGCTTCTGGGGGTGGGCGCCGTGCTGTTGCTTCGCCCAGGCGCTCCATCGTCTCTTGGCGAACTGCACCGCATCCCGGTCACCCGCTTGGCCGGCAAGCAGTTCCAGCCCGCCGTCACAGCCGATGGCGCCACCGTGGCTTTCGTTTGGGAGCAGGAGGACGCAGAGACGGCCGGCATTTGGATCCAGGCCGCCGGCGAGAACTCCCCGCGCCGGATCAGCATCGAGGAAGCGCGCCACAGCAGCCCCGCCTGGTCTCCGGACGGCCGCCGCCTCGCATACCTCCGCTTCAAGGGAAGCGAGGGCTCCATCGTAGTGGCCACTTTGGAGCCTCGCCGGGAGCGAGTGGTGGCCAGCGTCTTCCCGGGCCGGTACGGGATACTGAACCGGCACCTGGACTGGTCGCCGGACGGCCGGCACTTGGTCATCGACGACGCCGAGGCGGCTGGCAAGCCATTCGGCATCTTCATCGTCAGCCTGGATACGGGACAGAAGACCAGGCTGACCTGGCCCCCGGACAACATCATTGGAGACATCGATCCGCGATTCTCCCCCGACGGGAGCACCATTTCCTTTGTGCGCGCGTTTCACCGCGCCCACCAGGAGCTGTGCGTCGTTCCAACCGCCGGCGGCAAGATGGTTCAACTCACTTCCGACATCCGGCAGGTGAGCGGACAGGACTGGATGCCCGACGGCCGGTCCCTGGTGTTCGGCTCGGACCGTGGCGGCGAATTCCGGCTGTGGAAACTGGAGTACCCTCCAGGCCGGACCCAGCGTCTCCAGCCGACCGCGCTGTATGGCGATTCCTTGTTGCAGATTTCGCTGGCGCGGAGGGCCCCCGTCCTGGTGTACTCCATGATCCAGCACGCCTTGTCCATCTGGCGCCTGGATTTGCAGGCCAAGGGAGCTGCAACCGGCCGCTGGACCCGGCTCATCTCGTCCTCCGGCCAGGATGCATCGCCGCAGTACTCGCCGCGGGGCGACAAGATCTGCTTCCGGTCCGACCGGTCGGGGCAGGAGCAGTTGTGGGTTTGCGACAGCGACGGAGCCAACCCGGTCCAGGTGACGCACGCAGGTCTGCGTCCGTCGGTGGCGCGATGGTCGCCCGACGGGCGGGCGTTCGTCTTCAACGACGCCAGAACCCGCGAGATTTTCGTGGCGCGGTTGGGCGCCGATGGCACATGGGCGGTGCGACCCAATGGCTCCAAGGGAGTACATCCCGTGTACTCTCCCGACGGGCGTTGGATCTACGTGGGCGCCGACGACGCCATTTTGCGGATACCGGCGGACGGCGGTCCTTCATCGCCGGTGACGAATATACGCGGCATCTCGCTGGGCATCTCGGCCGACGGCAAGCAGATCTACTTCGTCCGGGAGCCCTCGGGGACCGATTTGTGGCGCGTGGAAACCGCCACGGGACGCATCGAAAAGGTTCTGCAGGGACTGGTGCCCTACTGCTCGAGCTGCTGGGCGCTGGCCGCCGGGGGAATCTACTACCTGGGCCCCAAGGAGGGATCGCTCGACAAGCAGGCGATCTACTATCACAACTTCGCCGCCGGCACCGACAAGGATCTGCTCGACTATCCGGAAACCGTCCCTGCCATCGGCAGCGGGCCGTTCTCGCTTTCCCCAGACGGCCGGTACCTGCTGTGCGTGCGCGTGCACCCCTCGAACGCGAACGTCTTCCGGGTCGAGCCGTTTCGTTGACCTCCGGAGCCTCTGCATCCTGGCCCCTGGTTGCACCCGAGGGCAGGACCCGGCTCGATCTGGCTGAAGGGCGATATCGGGAAGATGGCTTCAGCGCGCAAACCGGGTGGCCCGGGGGTTAACCCCGCGACGCGACAACCCAGCCGCTGCCGCATAGGGAGAAGCACTCGCCGCAGTTGGCGCAATCGAGCGGCGATCCTTCGACCAGCGCCGGCTTGCGGTCGATGCCCCGGCCCTTGAGATAGAGCACGTTCTTTTTCTTCACCTCGGCGCAGTAGCGGACACACAGCCCGCAAAGGCTGCAGTCGGCGAGTCCCGTGGTGAATCGCGAATGGGTCACGCCATACTGCTTGGCGAAGCGCTGCGTGGCCGGCCACAGGAGTTCGACGATCATGCGGCGGATGCGCGTCACCTTGTCCGTTTCGGTCTGCACGGTGAGGCCTTCCTCCACCGGGTAGAGGCAGGAGGCCACCAGCCGGGTGCGCCCGCGCTTTTGGATCTCCACCATGCACATGCGGCAGGCGCCGTACGGCTCCAGCCGCGCGTCGTCGCAAAGGGTCGGAATGCCGACGCCGGCGGCCTTGGCCGCTTGGAGGATGGTCGCTCCTTGCGGAGCTTGCACCGGTTTACCGTCGATCTGAATCGTAACTAGTTCCATGATGACCTCTCCTCACGCTCTGATTTCCAATGGCACGGGCGGGACCCGGATCTTCCAAACCGGAACCGCCGCCGGCGCCTTATGCACTGCGCCGAAGCGGTCCGGACACGCGGTGTAGCAGGCGCCGCACTTGATGCACTTTTCCTGCAGGATCAGGTACGACCCGCCGTCGACCTTCTCGATCGCTTCCACCGCGCAGGCGCGCGCGCAGGCTCCGCAGGGAGGGTGCGAGCACTTCTCTTGGTCGATCTCGTACTGTATGAGCGCCTGGCACGCGGCGGCCGGGCACCGTTTTTCCCGGATGTGGCTTTCGTATTCCGCGCGGAAGTAGCGGATCGTGCTGCGCACCGGATTCGGCGCCGAGCGCCCCAGGGCGCACATCGAGGCCAGCTCCATGAACTCCGAGAGTTCCTCCAGCAATTCGATATCGCCTTCGCGGCCCTGGCCCGCGACGATCCGGTCGAGAATCGTCAGCATCTGCCGCAAGCCTTCCCGGCACGGAACGCACTTGCCGCACGATTCATGAGCCAGGAAATTGACGTAGTAGCGGGCGGTGTCCACCATGCAGGTGTCTTCGTCCATCACGATCATTCCGCCCGAGCCCATCATGGAGCCGACCTTGTCCAGCTCGTCGAAATCCACCGGCAGATCGAGCAGCGACTCGGGCAGCACGCCCCCGGACGGGCCGCCGGTCTGCACTCCCTTGAACTTCTTTCCCTTGGGAACGCCGCCGCCGATGCGGAACACGATGTCGCGCAGCGTGATGCCCATGGGCACTTCCACCAGCCCGCTGTTCTTCACCTTGCCGACCAGGGAGAAGATCTTGGTTCCCTTGCTCGCTTCCGTCCCCATGCCGCGGAACCACGCCGCGCCTTGGTTCACGATGAACGGAACGTTGGCCCAGGTTTCCACGTTGTTGAGGCAGGTGGGTTTTCCAAACAGCCCCTTCTCCGAAGTGTGGATGTACTTCGGCCGCGGCTCGCCCACGTGCCCTTCAATGGCGTTCATCAGCGCGGTGGATTCTCCGGAGACGAAGGCGCTGGCGCCGCGGTGGATCTTCACGTCGAACGAGAACTTCGAGCCGAGAATGTTCGCGCCCAGCAGCCCGTATTCCCGAGCCTGGTCGATGGCACGTTGCGCGTTCTTGTGCGCGAGCGGGTATTCCTGCCGCACGTAGATGTAGCCTTCCGCGGCCCCGATCGCGTACGCCCCGAGGATCAGTCCCTCGAGGACGCTGTGCGGGTTGCCCTCGAGCAAGCTGCGATCCATGTAAGCGCCGGGGTCGCCCTCGTCCCCATTGACGATCACGTACTTGGGAACGGCTGCCGCCTTCCGCGTGGACTCCCACTTGGTGGCGGCCGGGAAACCGGCGCCGCCCCGGCCGCGCAGGTTCGCCGTCTTCACTTCGGCCAGAACCGCTTCCGGCGTCATTCTCGCGAGGGCCTTCGCCAGCGCCTCGTAGCCGCCCACGGCGATGTAGTCGAGGATACTGGTCGCATCGATGAGGACGTTGTTGGCCAACAACACGCGGTGCTGATTCTTATAGAAGGGGATGTCAGCGGCTCTGCGCACGCGCTTGCCGGTTTCCTCGTCCAGATAGAGAAGGCGCTCGATCGCTCCGTCTCCGAGGACGGTCGTGTCCATGATCTGCGGGACGTCTTTCGCCTCCGCGTGCATGTAACAGACGCCCTTGGGCTCGACGACCACCATCGGTCCGCGCTCGCAGAAGCCGTGGCAGCCGGTGCGCCGAAGTCCGACCAGGTTCTCGACGCCGCGCTTCTCGATCTCTTTCTCGAAACCGTCGGCGAGACCCTTCGCCCCGCAGGCGAGGCATCCCGTGCCGGTGCAGACCGTGATCCACACGGGCTTCGTCTGGCGTTCGTACAGCGCCTCCAGCTTCACACCCGCCAAGTCGGCGGGGGTTCTCAGTCGCGGCATGGAACTTCCTCCTGTTTCTCAAAAGTCTCGACGATCTTCTCCAGCTTTTTCCGGCTGGGGTCGCGGTGATACTGGTCGTCGATGGCCACCACGGGCGCCAACGCGCAGCATCCCAGGCAATGGACGGTTTCCAGCGTGAAGTGCTGCCGGCTGTCGGTCTGTCCGGGCTTGAGGTTGAGCATCACCTCCAGCCGCGACAGCAGCTCCGAAGCGCCCCGCACGTGGCAGGCGGTGCCGGTGCAGACTTGCACGCAGTGGTGTCCGCGCGGCTCCAGGCTGAAGGCTTCGTAGAAACCCGCGATCGTGTATACTTCCCGCGCAGGCACGTTCAGCCGGGCCCCGATCCAGTGCAGGATGTGGCGCGGCAGCCAGTGGAATTTCTCCTGCACGTCGAGCATCACCTGAATCAGCGCGCCCTTCTGGAAGTCGTACTTTTCCATGATGGCGTCGGCTTCCAACAGGTCGTGGCGGATGTCCAGAATGGCCCGCTCTTTCCGCTTGACCTGGCCCAGGCTCTGGGCGTGGTACTTGGCCTCCGACTCGAGGTAGGAGAGTTGTGCGAGCAGGTCCTGCTTATCGATCCCGATGGAGTTCGCTTCGCCGAGCACGCCCAATCCCCGCAGCAGCAGGTCGTTCCTGTCCTGAGGAACCGGCAGTTCGGCCTTCCCAATCTCCTTGGCTTGTTCCTTCGCCGCTTCTTTCTCTTTGCGCAGCCCGCTGAGGCTCATGCCGCGGCGCACGGAGTCGAGCAGCTTCTCGGGCTCGAACGGCTTGCTGAGAAAGTCGAAAGCGCCGATCTTCATCGATTCGACGGCGGAGTCGACCGTGCCATGGCCGGTGATCACGATCGGAACGATGGAGGGCGAGGTCTCCGACAAGTGGGTCAGCACCTCCAACCCATCCATGCCCGGCATCTTCAAATCGACCAGCACGACGCTGGGCCGCGCGGTCCGCACAAGATCGAGGCCGAGCGGCCCGTCCCTCGCCACCGCCGAGCGGTAGCCGCCCATCTCCAGGGTCTGCCGGCAACCCTCGGTGAAAGTCTCTTCGTCGTCGATCACCACCACGTCAAGAAGTGTCTGGGAGTCCATATGCGCTCCCTTCCAGAGCACGACGGATGCCATTTTCGGATTTGTTACTCTCTGCGCACTTAGAAACGGATCGCCTTTATCGCACCGGCACTTTTAGTAGCGACTGGGCGGGAGCCGGTACGAAATGTACCAGCGGGCTTATGGGCGTCGACCGGCCTGCATCAGCGGCCGAGCTCGTATTTCCGGATCTTTTCGCGCAGAGTCTTACGATTGATTCCAAGAAACTCGGCTGCCCTGGTCCGGTTCCCGCCGAACTGCTCGAGCACCCTGCGAATCTCGCTCTGCTCGATGCGCGCGAGGTGCCCGTCTTCCACCGGGCTGGCCTCGAGCAGGCCCTCTCCGGAAGGGGCCTGTGCGCTGTAGGGCAGATCCTCCAAGCCGATCGTGTCGCCCTCCGAAGTGACCACCGCGTATTCCAGGGCATTGATCAGCTCGCGCACGTTGCCCGGCCACTCGTGCCTCTTGAGGAACCGCATGGCCTCTTCCGAAACCGAGGGCGTGGGCCCCCGCCGTTGCGCCGCCAGCTTCCCGACGTAATGCGCCACCAGCGCGGGGATGTCCTCGAGCCTATCGCGCAGCGGAGGCACAACGATCTGGATGACGTTCAACCGGTAATACAGATCCTCGCGAAAACTCCCTTCGCGCACGGCTTTCGGTAAGTCGCGGTTGGTCGCGGACAGGATGCGCACATCGACCTTCCGCTTCTGCGTGCCGCCCACTTTCGAGATTTCGCGCTCCTGCACCATGCGCAGCAGCCGGGCCTGCATCTGGATGCCGATGTTGGCCATCTCGTCCAGAAACAGCGTGCCGCCGTCGGCCAGCTCGATCTTCCCGGTGGTCGCTTCGACGGCGCCCGAAAACGCTCCCTTGACGTGGCCGAACAGCTCGGTCTCGAACAGCGTTTCTACCAGTGTTCCGCAATCGACGGTGACGAACGCCTTCGCCGATCTGCGGCTCAGCCGGTGAATCGCCCGCGCCACGACTTCCTTGCCGGAGCCTGTCTCCCCCGTGATCAGAACCGTGGAATCGGTGGGAGCGGCTTTCCGGATCAGGCGCAAGACGTTGCGCATGGCTTCCGAGCGCCCGATCAGCTCGTTCGACAGCATCTGCCGTTCGAGCTCCTGCTGGACGCACGCCTCCTCGATAGTCCTCCGCCCCGCCGCGGCGGCTTTGCGGACCAGGGCGGTCAGCGCCTCCGGCGTGAACGGCTTCGGCAGGTAGTTGTAGGCCCCCCGCTGGATCGCTTCCACCGCGGACTCGATGGTGGCGTACCCGGTGATGACGATCACCGCCATGTTGGGAGACTCCTGCTTCAGCAGCCTCAGCACGTCCAGGCCGGGCAATCCGGGCATCCGCAGATCCAGCAGCGCGACGTCGAAGGATTCGCGAGACGCCGTCTGGAGCGCCTCCTCGCCACTGGCGGCAAGCGCGACGGTGAACCCGCTCGCCTCCAGCGTCTGCGCGCACCCGATCCGCATCGATTCGTCGTCGTCGACGATGAGGACCTTACCGCGCGCCGCCATTAGCGAGTCCCTTCGGCGACCGGCAGCGACACCGTGAACGTCGCGCCGGCGCCCGGAGCGCTGGAGACGGCAATGTCCCCCTGATGGCTCTGCACGATGCCGTAACTTACCGAAAGCCCCAGCCCCGTTCCGTGGCCCACGCCCTTGGTGGTAAAAAAGGGATCGAAAATGCGCTCGATGTTCTCCGGCGGAATGCCGCAGCCGCTATCGGAGATGGCGATCTCAACGAACCCCGCCGGCGCGCTTTCTTTCGTCGCCAGCACCAGCCGCCCTCTCCCGTTCATGGCGTCCACGGGGTTCAGGACGATGTTCATGAAGACCTGCTGGAGCTGTAACTGGTCGCCGCGTATCTTCGGAAGTTGCGTGCCGTACTCCCTGACCACCTGTATGTTCTGGAAGAGGAACTGGCCCTCATAGAGTTTGAGGGTCATGTCCAGGACTTCGTTCACGTCGAGCGATTCGACCAGCGGCTTGCGCTCCCTCGCGAAGTCGAGCAGGCTTTTGACAATCACGTGGCAGCGCTTGGTTTCCTTCTCGATCCGGTCGAGGTTCTCCCGGATTCTGCCTTGCGGGGGCACCTGCTGTATGACGAGCCGGCTGAACAGGAGAATGCTACCCAGCGGATTATTGATCTCGTGCGCCACCCCGGCCGCCAATTGGCCGATCATGGCGAGGCGATCCGATCGCATCAGCTTGTCGTGCGTCTGCCGGTGGAGTTGCTGATCGCGGGCGCGTATGGCGGCAGTCATGCTGTTGAACGCCCGGCCGAGCGCCTCGATCTCGGGCGGCGCGCGATCCAGTTTGATCGCTTCCAGAGAACCGCCGCCCGCGATCTTCTCGGTGGCGGCAATCAACGAGTTCACCGGTTTCATGATGGACTTCGCGAGCACATAGCTCAGCGCGGTCGCCAGGATCACCGCGAGGATCGTCAGCGCCACCAGGATCGCGATGGCGCTGTGCTCGGTTTCCTCGAACTTCCGCTCCAGAAGCCCAAGTCCCACGGCGCCGACGACGCGGCCCGAAGGATCCCGGATCGGCTCGTAGGCGGTGAGGTACCAGTCGTCCACGATGTAGCCCGGTCTGATCCAGCGTTCGCCGCCCAGAAGCACGTGTTTATACACATCCTCCGCGATGAGTGTGCCCACCGCCCGGTCGCCGGCCGCGCTGGCGGCGGTGGTGGCGATGCGCTTGCCGCCCAGGAAGATCGAAACAATCGCCACATCGCGTTGCTCGAACGTTTCTTCCCGATACAGACCGCCCTTGATCCGATCGACGACCGCGGTGCGCCGGTTCAGAAGCTGGCCTACGCAGAGCACGCCGAGCAACTCCCCGTCGTCGCTGGTCACCGGAATGGCGGCGGCCGCTACCAGCCCCTGGGAGGCATCCGTCTGCTCCCCTACGGTCGTATGCGGAGTCGAAACCACCTCGATCCGTGCCCGCTCCGCAAGTTCCGGGCTCTCCGCGGCCAACTCGGCCTGCGAGAACACCACCGCCGCGGAGACTTCCTTCCGCTGGCGCAGGGCCTGCCGCACGATCGTCGCCAAGCCGGGCACGGCGATCCTCTGGCCCCGGTTCTTGAGCGGCAGCAGCAGGTCGCCGCGCACATCGGTCAGCATCAGGATGTCCAGGTCCTCGCTCTGCCGGATGGCCTGCAGCGGCGTGATCAGGCTGTCCAGGTCGCCGCGCTGCAAGTTCTCCCGGATGTTCCGCCGCCGCGCCATCAGCCGCCCCGCATCCGCGATGTGGGCGCCGTATTGACGATAGATTTCCCGTGCGGCGCCCAAATCGACCGCCAGAACGTCCTGCACGTGCGGCAAGGTCCGGTAAAGGAGGCCGACCCCCATGAGCGCGGACAGGCCGCCGACTAGCAGCACGATTCCAATGAAAGCGAGAAGCAGCCTGACCCGCAGGGTCATGTTCGCAAGCAGATTGTGGATACGCATTGTCATCGGCGGGCCCGCCTCGGCGAATAGAGATGCACCTTGGTTAGTTTACGCCTCTGTCGTCGGGAATCGCAGCAGCCGGCCCGTTCTCCCGAGGCGGTTGATCGCCATCTCCAGATAAACGAGTCCTCGGACGGCGCCTTCGCCCAGCATACCAGCGTGCTCGTCATCCGAAGTCCTCGATCGGCGTCGATCCGGCACGCCGGCTACTCACTCGCCAATCAGTATCCCACAGCAGATCGGCGCGGTACCCGAGACGGCGACCATCGCCGGGCCGCATCGCGAAACGCCGCCCGCTTGAAAAGCAAGCATGTCCCCAATATCGCCTACTGCGCCGCTGCCGTATGCACGACTGAGCCCTACCGGCGCCACTTCGTACGCGGTCGGCAGCCCGTCGCCGGGCGCGGCACGCGCGGCCTGCATCCGCTCCTTTCTTCGCCGCGCCGCTAGGGCGGTCCATGGTGTAGCCGTGGGTGGCGCACTGCAGGATGCGCGGAGCCCGGGCGTTCTCCGCCTCTTCCTCCACCGCCGGTTCCCGGTCATGGCCGTCACCGACCAGCCCAGCCGACCGAGCTGCTGGCTCGCTTCGTCGATGAGGTGCTTCGGAATCGGTGCCTGGGAAAAGGGCCTGGAAACATCCAGGCGCAGCCTTGCGCCGCCGGCGATGGAACCCAGCGTATAGAAGGAGCCGGTGGGCCCCATCGCATCCCCCGCCAGTGTGCGGGCAGCAGACCGAAGGCCGGCCACCACGGCGGCCTCCCGCGCGGGGTTGGCGTGGAACGGGTGGATGAACCAACGGCAGGATGACGGATTACCTCAGTGGGAAGGACCGGGTTCTTCGGGAGC
>Ga0182027_10009348_pt1 | contig 14111 bp, 12 predicted proteins | sample 712E1DmetaG_FD_121300 | JGI IMG/M metagenome (GOLD analysis project Ga0182027, IMG submission 121300) | Permafrost microbial communities from Stordalen Mire, Sweden - 712E1D metaG (Illumina Assembly) | ecosystem: Environmental > Terrestrial > Soil > Wetlands > Permafrost | place: Sweden...
AACGATTGAGTCGCCCGTGTGGACGCCCAGCGGGTCGACGTTCTCCATCGAGCAGACGGCGATGCAGGTGTCGTCCGCGTCGCGCATGACCTCGTATTCGATCTCCTGCCAGCCGACCAGGCAGCGCTCGATCATGACCTGGTGGATCGGGCTCATCCGCAGACCGGCGTGGGTCCGCTCCCAGTACGCGTCCTCGGTCTCGACGATGCCGCCGCCGGAGCCGCCCATCGTGAACGCCGGCCGGATGATCGCCGGCAGGCCGATCGTCTTGAGGGCCACGCGCGCCTCGGCGTCGCGCGCCGCCTCGTCCGGGCCCTCGACGATGTAGCTCGGCGCGTACGGCTGGCCGATGCGGTCAAGCAGGTCGCGGAACTTCTCGCGGTCCTCGGCCATCTCGATCGCCTCGAGCGGCGTGCCGATCAGCCGGACGTTGTACTTCTCCAGGACCCCGGCCTTGGCCAGCGCCACGGCCAGGTTGAGGCCGGTCTGGCCACCGAGTCCGGCGAGCAGCCCCTCAGGCCGCTCTTTGGCGATGACCTGTTCGATTGCCTCGACGGTGAGCGGCTCCAAGTAGACGGCGTCCGCGACCTCGGCGTCGGTCATGATCGTGGCCGGGTTGGAGTTGACCAGGATCGTCCGCACGCCCTCGGCCCGCAGCGCCCGGCAGGCCTGCGTGCCCGCATAGTCGAACTCGGCCGCCTGGCCGATCACCACCGGGCCGCTGCCGATGATCAGCGCGCTCCTGGGCTTGGGCCGGATCGCGCGCGGGGCCGTGGTGGCGGGCACCGGCATTTCGTGGCCGCCGACGGCCATGGCCGACGCCGTCGTGGCTGTGGCCGTCGTCGCCGCCCGAGCCTCAGTCCCCGTCTTGGCGGCCGCCGCCGCCTGATGCTCCGTCATACAAAAAACCCACCGGCCTCGCGGGCTCGGTGGTCCATGTTCCAGGTGCTCATGCCGTCTCCTTTCCGGCCTCTCTGGACCGGTACGCCGACCTCACAGGACCGGCACAAGGGCTGCCAGAAGATTATCACGAAGACCCGAGTGGGGCGCCACCGTCGCTCGCTGATCCCCGAATCTGTCCGCCACTGCAATCGAGAAACTGACGCAGGCCTTCCGACTGCAGACCTTGTCCCGGAAGCTGACTCCGGCTACGCACGCCAGAACATGGCGACTCACCCCTGCCCAGGAGACCAGAGCCAATCTATCGAACGGCTATTTGGATAGAACACCTACAAGCAGCTTCTTATCTATTGACGTAGGTATCGGCGATCCCGTACCCGCCGCAGCCGGGAGGAACGACTACTCGCGGTAGATGAACGGCAGGCCTCGGGGCGATTGCTCGGGGCCTACCGACCTCAGCGAAATGCGATCTCGCCTACAAGTCTTCGGGGCGCAGGCCGCTGTGTTTGGCGATGCGGGCAAGCATACGAGGCCCTATCTCGTCGCGGTCGTGGAAGGCGAAGACCAGGTCGGGCCAGCCGGGGCGGGACAAGACTCTGTGGGATCCGGTCTGTCGCTTGACAGTCCAGCCGATCCGCAGCAGCGCGGCCAGAACCGCCCTGGCATCGGCGCTGGGCCAGTCGGTCACGCGGCCTTGAAGGAGATGTCGAGCAACTCGCGACCGGCCTCATCGTGCTCGAGGCGGTCCGCTACGACGCGCAGGGCCAGTGCTTGGACATGTGCGATCGCCTCGTCTTGGGAGGCGCCGTAAGCGAGAACGCCCGGCAACTCGACAACCTCCGCAATCCAGCGGCCATCGCTTTCCTGGTCGACTTCTATGCGAAAACGGACCGACATCTGGTCTCCTTGGAGGATCCCGAACAGGATACTGCCCCGCGGTTGATCCGCCTACGAACATTGCCGAGCGCCAGCGCAGCCGCTTCGGGATGCTCGGCTATGTGGCCGAGGCCGCGCTCCACCTCATCGAGGAAGTCGCTGCCGAGCCCGGGACTCCTGATGTCGTAGAAGTCCGCCGCCTCGTTCAGTTCAAGTTCGGCAGATTCGTGGAAGTCGAGCCGCGGACTCACGCCCGACGCGAGCGCGCTCGCTCAAGGACATCCTGAGCGGGCGACGAGGACGCGGTGCCATCATCGAGTTCCGAATCCCGTCTCGCCGCCTCGTCGAGCCACAGGGCCTCCACACCACCGCCGGAAACCTGCCATTCCTCCACCGTCAGCGCATACCGATCATGGCCCTTCCACTCGCCGTTGATCCGCAGGTATCGCGGAGAGTGACCCTCCAAGCGAAAGCCCAGACTCCGCACGAGGTGAACCGAGCGGACGTTGTCAGGCTGGATGTTCGCCTCGACTCTGTGGAGCCCGTGTTCGCCGAACGCCCGATCCAATACCGCGATCAGGCCCGCCCTCATGAAGCCGTGTCCCTCATACGGCGAGATCGCATAGTAGCCGAGGAACCCGTTCTGGAAGGCGCCGTGGATGACCGAGTTGATGTTGACCACGCCTGCCAGCTCGCCCGTGTCTTCACGGATGCCATAACTGATACGGACATCCGGTGGCTGGCTCAGGCCCTCCCGAATCTCCGCTTCTGTGTCCACCGGTGTGATCCACGGCCGATGGAGAGCACGGCTGCGGACGATGGCCTCGAAGAGTTCTGGAGCATCGTCACCGCCAAGAAGTCCAATGCGGATCACAGGTAGATTCGGTAGCGCAGACCGGGTTCGGAGCCGAACTGAATGGGCTTGATGAAGGTTTCGAACAATACCCCGCCGTTTCGCTCAATTACCTTCTGCGAGGCGATATTGGTGGGGTCGGTCGTCACCTCGACGAAAGGCATGCCGAGTGCCTTGGCCTCCGGAAGAATCTGTCTGAGTGCTTCGGTTGCGTAACCTAAACCTTGTTTCCACGGAACGACTGCATAGCCGATATGACCGAGACAGTGAGGCGGAAGCTCGGTTGTCCCGGGTTGCCACCTGAAGCTGATTCTGCCGCAGAACTCGCCATCCCAGAGCCATCTGTGGAAACCGGGGAGCCTCGGAACGCTACTGCCATCCGGAAGCGTGATAGGCACGCCAAGAGCCTCTCGATCTTCCTGGCGGGCGAGGAACAAGGAAGCATTGTCCTCGATCTCGCGTAGCTCTTCTTGTGCGGCTGCGGCTCCCCCAGTCATCGACCAGCCCCGTCGAAGCGCGGCCATGTAACTTGCGAGGTGTTGGTGGGAAGGACTGACGAGCTTCATGGATTGGGCCATGGGTAACGCCTAACCTGCGCCACGGTCCCCACGGTGGCGACCGGCGCAACTCCCCCGTGGCGCGCTGCCGCGGCCGCCACGAAGCGGTCGAAGACAGCCAGGGCGTCGAGGGGGCCGGGGCCGCCTTCGGGGTGGTACTGCACGGTTTCGATCGGCAGCGTGCGGTGGCGCAGTCCTTCGACGGAGCCGTCGTTCAGGTCGATCTGGCTCACGACGAAGCCACTCTCCGCCGGCAACGTGTCGCCGATGACCGTGACCTCGTGGTTCTGGGCCGTGACCTGGACGAGGCCGGTTTCGAGGTCCTTCACGGGATGATTCGCGGCGTGGTGGCCGAACGGCAGACGCTTCGTCCCGGCTCCGGCGGCCCGGCCGATGATCTGGTGTCCCAGGCAGATGCCGAGCAACGGCCGCCCGTCTGCGATGACCTCTCGCGCCAGGGCGACCGGCCCATCCAGTCGGGCTGGGTCACCGGGGCCGGGCGAGAACACGACGCCGTCGACTTCCGGCGTGAGCACCTCGGCCGCGGTGGCCGTGTGCGGCAGTACCCGAACCCGCGCCCCGCGGCGCCTGAGGCTGCGCACGATGTTCGTCTTCAGCCCAAAGTCGAGGATGACCACGAGCGGCCCCGGCTCGGAAGAGTCGCCCTCGTCGCGGGCGGCGTCGGGCGAAACCTGGGCCACGAAATCCTGATCTTCCCAGCGCGGCACCGCGCGGGCGAGCTGCCGTGCCTCCTCCACGTCGGTCTGGCCCGGAGCGGTCACGATGGCGCGCAGAGACCCGTTGGCGCGCAAGTGGCGGGCCAGGGCACGGGTGTCGATGCCGGCGATGGCGGGGATGCCGCATTCACGGAGCATCGTCGCGAGCTGCTCCGCGTCGCCCAGAACCGCGGCAGTGGCGTTGGCCACGATCAGGCCCCGCAGCCACGGCCGCTCCGACTGGTCGTCGTGGTGGATGCGGCCGTAGTTGCCGATGAGCGGATATGTCATAACCACGAGCTGGCCCGCGTAGCTCGGGTCGGTTGCGATTTCCTGGTAGCCGGTCTGGCTGGTGTTCACGACCAGATCGCCCTGCCCGGCCCGCTGCGAACCGAAGGCGATGCCGGGGAAGACTCGGCCGTCCTCGAGGGCGAGCAAAGCCGGCCCGTAGTCGCCGACACGTGGGTCGACGACGGCGCTCGACCGCGGAAACGGCGGCTGCTTGGCCTGGGTCGGGTTCGTCATATGAAAAAGCCACCGGCCCGGGCGGCTCGGTGGTCTGGATCGCGGCTGCTCATCGTGTCTCCTCACCGGTCTCGCGCGACCGCGCCGGTCGGTCGCGTAGACCGCGCCGGTCGGTCGCGTGGACCGCACGCCGACCTCACGGAGCCAGCTTCAAAGGCTGGCCGTAGGTTAGCACGAAGGCCGACTCAGTCGCCCCGGGTCTAGCTGCGGCACCACGCGCTTTCTAGCGGCGGTTGCCCCAACGCTGAGAAGTCGGACCGTCGGGCGCTCCGCCCGTGGCCGCTCGGCGCTGACGGACCAGGGCGTCGACCTCTGTGCGCAGGCGGCGTCCGAAGGTTGCCCGCTGGAGCCACTCGAGGTAATCCAGGTCGTAGCGGGCAATCTCACCCAGTGACCAGCCGGCGTAGCGGCCGAAGTCGAGCACCGTACCCGAGGGGCGTCCCGGCGGCGGCCCGGCATGCGGCGCCTCCGACGACGCACCGGCCCACGAGGATCCCGCCGACGACGAGCTGCCGGCCGATCCGGCGGTCGTGCCCGCTTGGCCGGCCGACTGCGTCCTGTCGGCGCCCCAGGCCGATCCTGTCGGCCTCGTGGATCCGGCGGTTCCGGCGCCCGCCGTCGGCTGTCGACTCCCGGAGCCGTTTCGCGCCGCATCGTATGCCGCCCGCCGAACCGGATCGCCGAGCACGTCCCAGGCGTCGTTGAGCGCGATCATCCGCGCCGAGCTGCCGCCTTCGACGTCGGGGTGGTACTTGCGCGCAAGCGTGCGGTAGGCGGCGCGGATCACCTCCGACTCGGCGCGCGGATGGACCTGGAGAACCTCGTAGTAGTCCGGCATTGGCAGAGCCTACAACCAGCCCGCGGCAGTGGCGCGGAACGCGGATGCCCTTGATCCGGCCACGCACACGCAGCCAGGATCGCGTGCCGGTTCAATCACGCGAACGCGACCATGGCAGGACCGGCCGGCCGGCCGGCCGGAGTACAGTGCGCGAAACGCCGATTCCTGCATGCCACCCATGCACGGCCGCAGGAGCCCCAATACGTGCCCAACAGATTCGACCCGGCCAGCAACGACCTCCACAAGACGATCGTCGAGAACCTCGCCGACGGCGTGTATATGGTCGAGCCGGACCGGACGATTACCTACTGGAACCACGGCGCCGAGCGCATCTCGGGCCACTCGTCTGAGTCCGTCGTGGGGCATCACTGCTTCGACAACATCCTGGGCCACGTCGATGCCGCGGGGCGTTCGCTCTGCCACACGGCCTGCCCACTCGCTCAGACAATGGCGGACGGCGAGACTCGAGAAGTCGCCATCTGGCTCAAGCACGCCGACGGCTACCGCAAACCCGTCCGGGTCCGGACCGCGCCCGTTCGCGACGGTGAGGGTCGGATCATCGGTGGCGTCGAGGTCTTCTCCGACGATTCGGCGGTCGTCCAGGCTGCCGAGGATGTGGCCCGGGCCCGTCGCGACGCCCTGACCGACGAGCTCACCGGCCTGCCCAACCGACGGCTCTTCGACGCCGCGGTGGCCGGCCGCCTCGAGAATCTCGCGCGCTACGGCTGGCAGTTCGGCCTGCTGATCGTGGACATCGATCAATTCAAAGTCGCCAACGACGAGCACGGGCACGCCTTCGGAGACGCCGTACTGGTCACCGTGGCCCAGACGCTGCGTGGCGCGGTCCGTGTCGGCGACATCCTGGCGCGCTGGGGCGGCGACGAGTTCACGGTTCTGGTCGAAGCCCCGAGCGGGACGGACCTCCTCGACACGGCCGAGCGGCTGAGCAGCCTCGTCAACCAGTCGGAGGTTCGGCTGGGCGGGGTAGCCACGGGCGTTCAGGTTTCGGTGGGGGGCACGCCGGCGACCCCGGACGACTCTGCCGAGACGCTGTTCGCCAGAGCCGACAGTTCCCTCTACGCGGCCAAGAGCGCCGGCCGCAACCGCATCGAGATCTCCCAGCCAACCTGATCGGCCGCACGCCGGCGGCTACGCGGCCCGCGGAATCTAGCGACCCCTCCCGGATGCCGGTGAGGGGTCGTTTCGCGTTCCGTTATTGGTGAGCCCGCTCGGATTCGAACCGAGAACCAATTGATTAAGAGTCAATTGCTCTGCCGTTGAGCTACGGGCCCACGGCCGCGAAGGATACAGCAACATGGACCAACCGCGCGAGCGCAAGGCGCGCGTCATCCGAATTGACTAGCCCTTTCGTGGACTGTCGATAACTGCCGACGAGACCGGCCGGCAGGCTACCATAAGCGTCTGCGACCAGAAACCCCGACAGGACGTCGGAGGATCGTCGCGCCCGAGCGGCAGTGCATGGCTCAGAGCTTGGAGACCGAGGATCTTCAGCTGCTCGAACAGCTGAAGACCGGCATCGCCATCATGGACTCGGCGGGCATAGTGGTCCGCTGGAATGCGCATGCCGCACGGATCCTGGGAATAGCCGAGACCGCGGCCGTCGGCAAACCGCGGGCTGGATTGCTGTCCGTCGTTCGCGGCGAGGAAATCTCCGGCGCGGAGGTCATAGCTTCGGCCGTGAAGCCGGGCGGCTGGCACGGTCTCACACAACTGCGGCTCGCCTCGGGCGACGAAATCTGGGTCAGGGCTCACGTCCAGGGGTTGAAGCTCTCACCCAAGGACAAGCTCCCCGGAGTTGTCGCCGTCTTCTGGCCCGATCCCGGGCCGGGCGCCGCCGACACTGTCGACAAGCGCCCCTACCGCGACTTCTTGCGGCGGTCGCCCGAGGCACTATTCCTGACCGAGCTCGACTTCACCATCGTCGAGGCCAGCGAACGCGGTTCCGAGATCTTCGGAGAGGCGGCGGACTTGGCAGGCCGGTCGCTCGCCTCCCTGCTGGCGGGCTGGACGGAGGGTGACACCAAGGACGCCGGCGCCGAGATTCTCAGGGCGGGATCGATCGTCCGCGCCGTCGTCCTGCAACCGGCTTCGGGCGATACGCATCCAGCCGAGATCGTCGCCACTCTCATCTCCACGACGCAGGGCGGGCTGGTGCTGGTTCGGATCCACGACCTGACCGAGATCCGCCAGTTCGGCGCGGTGCTCCGAGACCTGGACGATATCGTTGGTCTGGGCAACGCCGATGCGGATATCGATGCAATCGCGGGTCGGGCACTCGAGATCGTGGCCGGGCTCTGGAGCGCAGACCTGTCGGTCGTCTTCGTGGCATCGACCCAGACGGTCCGCCACCAGACCGGGCCCGCGGTCGCGGAATCGGTACGCACCCGGCTGGCGGGCGTCAACCCTGCCAACGTTCCTCTGTCTTCGTACGCAATGGCTGCCGGAGCCCCGATCGACATCGACCTGGATCGAGACACGGTCGAGCCGGAGATAGCCGAGCGAATCCGGATGTACGGCTGCCGGACGCTTCGGGCCACGCCGCTCCCGTTCGGCGACCACACCGTCGGCTCATTACTGTTCGGATGGACGGGGCTGGCGCCCGTGCCGCAGGACCGCCAGGGGCTGGAGTTGATTGGGCGCCTCATCGGCATCGCCGTCGGGAATGCAGAGCTTCGCGGCGAGGTGCTCCACGAAACCGAGCTTCGCACCAGCCTCGAGGGGCCGGCCCGCCTCGGAGCCGTGGTGGTCAACCAGATGACCGACGCGATTGTCGCGACCGACGTGCAGCAGCGAATCACGGTCGTCAACCCGGCTGCGGAGGGACTCTACGGATTCACGGCCGAGGAAGCGATAGGACGCCATTTCGGCGAGGTCATCGAGCAAACGGGCCTCGACGGCATGCCGGCCGCGGCCGAATGGCTCGGCGCTCTGAACTCGGCCGGGTTCAACCACGGCCGGATCATCCACCGGCCGCTGATCGGAGCGTTCAAGGGGCTCAATATCGTCGTCGACCTGGCGGTCACCGTGCTGCACGACGACCAACGCAGACCGGCCGGGTTCGTCGGGCTGGCCAGGGAAGTGACGGCTTCCTCGCACCTGGACTCGGACGCCGACGCCGTCGCCGCGGTCGCCGTCGCAACCGGTCGGTCACGTACCCGCCAGGAAGTGGCGAATGCCGTCCTGGAACGGTTGTGCGAGGTGACCCTGGCCGATTTCGGCATGATCGGCACGCGGGCCGGCGTGGGCAACCAGCAGATCGAAGCCGTCCGAGGCCTCAGCGAGGAATCCCTCCACCTCATCCAGACTGTCGTCTCACCGGAGCTGAGCGACGCCCTCGACGGACCCTTGCCCATCGTCGCCCTGGAGAGCATCGGCGAGTGGCTGGCCGGCACCGACGCCCCGGCAATCCTCGCCCGCAGCGGCCTCGCCACCGGCTTCGTGGCCGCGCTCCGTGTTCGCGACGAGCCGGTCGGGTTCCTGGGATTGGCTTCTCGGCGGTCGAGCTGGGTAAGGCCCCGCGACGAGGTCATCCTGCAGATCACGGCCCAGGTCGCCAACGCGCTCGAGAACGCACTGCTCATGGAGCGCCTCGAGAAGGGGCTCGAGCAGGAGAGACGCCTGACCGCCCAACTCGAGACCCTGATGGGGTTGACCCTGCTGCCCCGCGGAGACACCTCCGAAGAAGCCATGGCCCAGCTGCTGCTCGAGCGCGTCGTTGCCGCTCTCGCCGCCGACGGCGGCGTCGTGGCCCGCGAGAGAGCCGGCAGGCTGGAGGTCGTGGCGTCGCTCAACCCGGTAGAGCCGGCGGACAACCCGGTCGAGTCGCGGCCGGTCGACAGCTTCGCCTTCTGGAGTCATCTCGTCGACGACCCCGCCGCGGGCGCGTTCTACGAGCGGATCGCCGATATGCCCGAGTCGTCACTGGATCTGGGCCCATTGGCCGGCCAGGACGTCACGTCGCACGCCGTCTTCCCGCTTCGAGAGGGAGATCGCCTCATCGGGGTATTCCTCTGCTATTTCGTCGGCCAGACGGCCACAACCCACATCGACCAGCGCAATGTCGAGGCAGTCGGCCGCATCCTCTCCATCGCCTACGCCAACGTCGGGATGCGAGCCGGCCTGGCCGAGGCGGCCGAACACGAGCGGCGGCTGACGGCCGAACTGCAGGCCCTGCAGGAGCTGACACTGCTCGGCGCCTCGACCGACGATCAGGCTCGGCTGGCCAAGGAGACGATCGGCGCCGTCGTGATGGCCACCGGCGCAACCGGCGGCGGCTACGTCCTGGTCGACTACTCGACCGGCAGGAGCGAACCCATCGCCTGGGTCGGGCCACCGAGCCGGAGCTGGCCTAGGAGCGGCAACTCGGCGGAGATGCCGTCCGACTGGCCGCCCCTCTCGCAGCTTCAATCGGACAACGGCATCTGGCTCTCCCACGCCAATCCCGGCCAGGACTGGGAGACGGATCAATGTGCCCAGGCGGTCCTGCCGCTGCGCGTGGACGGCCGGCTGGCCGGAGTGCTCCACCTGGAATGGAGTCAGCCACCGGCGATCGACCAGTACAACGTTCGCTTCCTGGAGCCGATCGCCCGCATCTGCACGATTTCGTTGACCAACTTCAGACTCCGATCGGAATTGCTCCACAGAGCCGCGGCCCAGCGCGCGCTCGGGCACAGGCTCGACACTCTCGACGAGCTGACCCGCGTCGGAGAGGAAGCGGGCTCCTTCGAGGAGCTGGCGAATCGGACGGCCAGCCTTGTTCGAGAGGCTCTCGGTGCCTCCGGCGTGTGCTACCTGCTGCGAGAGCCGGGTCAGCATTTCGAGACCCATGCGGTTGCCGGAGAGACCGGAGCATTCCGTCTCTGGCTCAAAGGCGTACCGGCCAAGGACGCTCCGGGCGGCAACCTGCTCCTGTCCGGTGGTTCGAGCGTTCTGGGAGATTTCGTCGCCGGCCAGGTCAACGAACGCGTCCTGCCACTCGCCCGCGCCACCGGCTTCCAGTCCTTCGGGGCGATCCCGATCCGGACCGGCACGGAACTGGCCGGCACGCTGCTCTGTTTCTTCGAGCGTCCCGCGGCAAGTCTCACGCTGGACGAATCGGCCCTCGATTCAGTGGCCCGGATCAGCGGCATCGCCCTGGCCAACTACCGCCTGCGGGAGCGGCTCGTCTCGTCCGAAGAGCGATACCGCACGCTGTTCGAAGAGACCCCCGACGCGCTGCTCGTGTCCGCGCTGGACGGCACCGTGCTGGATGCCAACGAGGCGGCGGTCAGGTTGTATCGGGTCAACCGCGGCGAGGTCCTGGGCCGCTACTTCGGCCAGTTCATCACCGCCGACGAGAGGGAAATGGCCCGCCGGCGCCAGATCGTGTGGGCCCACGGCGGTGGAACGTTCCGCGATCGCGGCCGCCGCCCCGACGGTACGGAATTCCCCGTCCAGATCGAGATCCGCGTCGTCGAGCTCGGCGGCCAGCGACGGTTCCTGCACCTGGTTCGCGACCTCTCCGACCAGGAAAGCCTCCAGAGAGAGTTGCTGCAGGCCCAGAAGATGGAAGCGATCGGGCAGCTGGTATCGGGCGTGGCCCACGAGCTCAACAACCCACTCGCCGCGATCATCGCCTTCAGCCAGCTGCTGCGCAGCGACGACCGCCTGCCGGAGGACATGAAGCACGACGCCGGGCTCCTCGTACAGGAAGCCGACCGAACCCGGCGCATCGTCCAGAACCTGCTCGATTTCGCCCGCGCCCGTCCTCCGGAGCGGCGGCCGACCAGCGTCGCGGTGCTGGTACAGAGCGTGCTCGAGCTTCAGTCGTATGCGCTGAGCACCAACCAGATCCAGGTCAAGGTAGACATCCCCAGCACCATGCCTCAGGTGGACCTGGACCGCGCCCAGCTCCAGCAGGTCCTCCTGAACCTGACGATCAACGCCATCCAGGCCATGCGCAGCCGCGACCACAAGCCGCCGGCCAACCTGACGGTCAGCGCGGCGCTGGTCAAGGCCCGAGCATCGGCCGCGTCGAGGGCCGACAAGGCCGACGAGCCGCCGCGCGTCAGGATCTCCATTCGCGACAACGGACCGGGCGTGCCCGAGTCGGTCCGAGCCCGGCTCTTCGATCCATTCTTCACCACCAAACAACCCGGCGAAGGCACCGGCCTCGGTCTGTCGGTCTCATTCGGCATCATCGCCGCCCACGACGGCCATCTCTGGTATGAGCCCGGACCGGGTGGCGTCGGCAGCACGTTCATCATCGAGCTGCCGGTCACGGCCCGGGTGAACGAGGACCGCCAGGCGGCCGACTCGGCCGAGTCGGCCGAGCCTGCCGAGTCGGCCGCTCCGCGGCGCATCCGGCAGGCGACCAAGCCCCAACCGACCGACGCCGGATCCGGACCGATGACCCGGCGACCCGCGACGAGAGTGCCGGCACACGACGCCACGACCCCGGCCGCCACACCCAACGCCGCCGTCAAACCGCCGCCCGATGCCACCGCCGCCACGCCCGGTTCGGATCGGCCCCAGATCCTGGCTCTCGACGACGAGCCGTCGATTCGGGCATTCCTGCGCAAGGCCCTAGCCGCGGCCGGATTGGAATGCCGGCCCGCCCAGGATGGACACGCCGCTCTCGAGATGCTGCGTGATGTGCCGTTCGACGCGATGCTGATCGACCACCGCATGGCCGGGATGAGCGGCACCGAGTTCTACGAAGCCGCGGTCGAGTATCGGCCCGAACTGGCCGACCGGGCCATCTTTATGAGCGGCGACGTCCTCAACCCCGATCTGCGCGGTTTCGCCACGCAGCGGGGAATCCGGCTGTTGGCCAAGCCGTTCGACATCGACGCCGTGGTCCGCATCGTGCGCGAGGTACTTGCCGCGGCCGATGAAGCCGCAGCCTCGGCCCGTGCCGCGAACAAGCCTGGAGGCACGTCCGACCGGCTTCGATAGACGCGTGGCGCGTATGGCCCGCCGAAACCCTAGCTGCGCTCGCCCGCTTCGGCCGCGGGCCCGCCCCGGCCGGCCATCAGCTCGAGCAGCTGATCCGCGGCGGCATACGGGTCGAGTTCGTGAGCGGCGACCGAACGCAGCAGCGCGGCCGCGATCGGCGCCGCTTCGATGCTGCGGGCGCGTTCGTGGAGCCGGTCCGACAGGACACTCCAGATCTGGGCCTCGGCTCTGGCCAGGCGTGTGGTCTCGCCCACGGTGCCGTGAACGGCCGATCGATGGCGATCCAGCGCGGCCAGCAATTCGGCCACTCCGTCGCCGGTTGCGGCCGTGGTCACAAGCACGTCCGGGTGCTTCGGCGCGGGATGCCCCGAACGTGCCTCGCGAGGAGTGTCGGAGAGCATCGCCAGAAGCTGTCCGGCGGTGCGATGGGCGCCGGGCCGATCGCCCTTGTTCACGACGATCAGATCCGCGACCTCGAGCAGCCCCGCCTTGATGGCCTGGATTTCGTCGCCCATCTCCGGCGCTTCAACCACGACCGTGGTGTCGGCGGTGGCAGCGACCTCCACTTCGCTCTGGCCCGTCCCCACGGTCTCGATCAGCACCACGTCGAAGCCGGCGGCATCGAAGACCGCAGCCGCTGCGGATGTAGCCGACGAGAGTCCGCCGGAATGGCCGCGTGACGCCATAGAACGGATGAAGACCCCGTCGTCGGTGGCGTAGGCCTGCATCCGGACCCGATCACCCAGCACGGCGCCGCCGGTGATCGGGCTGGACGGATCGACGGCCACGACCGCCACGGGACGCCCCGCGCGGCGAAGCTCGGCGATCAGCGCGGCTACGAGCGTGCTCTTGCCCGCGCCGGGCGGCCCGGTGATGCCGATCAGCTGAGCGTGGCCCGCGATGCGGTAGAGACGCCGCAGCGCGACCTCGGCTACCGGCGTGCGATTCTCGACTGCCGTGAGCAGCCTGGCCAGAGCTCGCCGGTCGCCGGCGAGCGCCGCGTCGCAGAGTTCATCGGCACGTGCGGCGGCCGCGGCTGCGTCGGCGGCTCCGTCCAGCGCAATGGCGCGGGTTTCGGTCACGCGGCTTGCGGCTAGTCCCGCGACCGGGCGTTGGCGCGGAGGAAGTCCGCGACCTGGGCGATGGTCGTGCCCGGCCCGAAGACCGCGGCCACGCCGCCCTCCTTGAGCGCCGGCACATCGTCGTCCGGGATGATGCCGCCGGCAGTGACGAGCACGTCGTCCATGCCGCGCTCGCGCAGCAGGGCGCAAATGCGCGGCACGAGCGTCATGTGCGCGCCCGACAGGATCGAGAGGCCCACGACGTCGACATCCTCCTGCAGCGCGGCCGTCACGATCATGTCGGGCGTCTGGCGCAGGCCCGTGTAGACGACTTCGAATCCCTCGTCGCGCAAGCCACGAGCGAGCACCTTGGCTCCGCGGTCGTGGCCGTCGAGCCCGGGCTTGGCAATGAGCACCTTGAGCGGTCGATCAGTCATGGCCGCATGATAGCGGGCGAATTAGCCCCAGCGCGAGCCGGTCTCCACCTTGTCGTGGATCCGATTCTTCTTCAGCCCCTTGCACAGGCGGCAGACATCGCTGCCGGGCAGGGCTTCCTGGAAGAAATGCGGTACGTTGGGATCGTCGAGTTCCGGGTCCGGCACGCTCTCGGGCTTTTCGGATCTCTTGATCGAGAGCTTCATCTCCGCGCGTCCTTTCGGCAGGTGGGGCATCGAGTCAGGCGCGCCGCCCGGCAACCGACACGGCCTGTTTGGACCCAATCCTAACTCCGGGGAATGGTGCCCGGAAGCGCCATGGTGCAGCCGGAGATCAGGCCCGCGGAACGGCTCGCTCCAGATGGGCCATGAACTCGTCGCGCGTCTCCTTGGT
>Ga0182027_10009349_pt1 | contig 14108 bp, 17 predicted proteins | sample 712E1DmetaG_FD_121300 | JGI IMG/M metagenome (GOLD analysis project Ga0182027, IMG submission 121300) | Permafrost microbial communities from Stordalen Mire, Sweden - 712E1D metaG (Illumina Assembly) | ecosystem: Environmental > Terrestrial > Soil > Wetlands > Permafrost | place: Sweden...
CAAAAAACTTTTGCGCGTAGTCGGTTTTTTGATTATAATCCACGCTCGTGGCAAACACATCCCGAACTTTTTGATAAAAATTGGCTTCCGAAGTCCGAATTTTGCGAATCCGCTCTTCCCACTCCTGAAAGTAGGTTTTTGCTACTTTCCCACTTTCCAATCTCTCGTCATCCATTGCAAACCCCTTTACAATGTACTCTTTTAATTTTTGCGTAGCCCAAATCCTGAATTGTGTGCCGCGCAAGGAATTGATTCTGTAACCAACGGATATAATCGCGTCCAAGTTATAATGCTTAACAAGATAATTTTTACCATCGGCAGCAGTTACCGAGGATTCCTCGGCAACTGAATTTTCGCTTAACTCAGACTCTTTAAAGACATTTTTTGCATTTTTCTTTTTGCATAAATATATTGGTCATTTTAATCATATGAGGTATTTCCGCAACGCTCAACTTCCATAATACTGATCAATTTTATTTTTTCATTTACTATATACAAAATCCTATAAGGCCAAATTTTTATTTTTCTTTTTGGCGCCATATCCCCGCCCATTTTTTCTCCTAAATGAGGATCAAATTTTAAATTATCAATAGCTCTGTTAATACGAAAACTCCAGGGCAAAGGGATTTTAGCCATAGATTTAAGGATAGACTTTGGAACGTAAATTCGGTATGGAGACATGCTATTTTTGTTTACCCTTTGTCTTACCGGACTTTTTAACTTGATATGGTTTTTTAGCTCTTTCCATGGCAAAAGAGTTGTCAAATTTGTCCCATCCTAATTGGCGCTTGGCTTCTTCCCAAGAAACATAATCGCCTCTTTCAAGCTCTTTTTCCACCTTTGCCATGCGCTTGGCGAAATTAGGATCGGCGGACAATTCCAAGTCTTCCATTAAAGAATCAAACTGCTCGGCAGACATTAAAACGGCCTTAGGGCTTCCATTTTCGGTAAAAGTATAAAACTTCCCCGGTTTTTGGACGTCTTCGGCAATATCAAATATTCTTTTTCTTGCTTCTGTTAAAGATAGGGTAGTTTTTGAGTCCATAGATTAAATGACAAAATTGACATAATTGAGCAAAAATGACAAAAATAAAGCACGGTCAAAAATTTTGTTCAGTTTGTCGTTAATAATTATATATTGCTATGGGTTCTTTTATTTGCCAATTAAGCTTGTCGTTGCCGACCAGATAGTAGGACATATGGGCACGGGTTAAAAGGAGCGCTGACGCCTCGTCTGCCGCGCAAACAGACACCGTGCCCAGGAGGATTTTGTCCGGCACGCAGTTAAACCATACTTGAACACGAAAGTTTTCCGTATGAATAGTTTCCATATGTACATAATAACGTACAGTAGAAAGTCAGTCAAGTGGATAACCAATCGTTCTTGTAGTTAGCCCATTTATGGGCTGTTTGACTATTAACAGCTGATAAATAGCTAACTACACAAGGATATTGCTCTCTTTAAGACTTAAATAGGATTTGGCTGTAACAATCACGTGATCTAGAACTTCTATGCCCAACAGGCGGCCGGAGTCTGTGAGGCGTTTGGTGACTGACAAATCTTCTTCCGACGGCTCTAGACTGCCACTGGGGTGGTTATGGGCAATTATTATGTGGGAGGCCAGATGTTTTATGGCCGGTTCAAAAACTTCGCGCGGATGGATGAGGCTGGAGTTTAAGGTACCGACACTTATCAGCTCGCGCTTAATTTCCCGGTTTTGCGTATCCAAAAAGAAAACCACAAAATGCTCTTTTTTGCTTTCGCGGATATCGCGGCACTGTTCCCAAACTTCGCGCGGCGATAAAATTAAAACAGCTTGCTTGTCTTTTAGCATCCGGCGCCCGAGTTCAAAGCACGCAACAATTTCGCAGGCCTTGGCCGGGCCGAGGCCGTGTATGTTACGCAATTCATCGTAGCTTGCGTTGGCAAGCCTGTTGCCCGCAAATTGCCTTAAAACTTTTTTTGACAGTTCCAAAACTCCTATCCCCTTTGGCCCGGTACGCAGTAAAATGGCAAACAGCTCGGCATCGGAAAGCCTGCCAGGCCCATACTTTTCCAGCCTTTCCCGCGGCTGTTCAATTCTATGAATATTTTTTATAGGCATTTTAATTTTTAATTTTTGCAAAAATTAAAAAAGTAAACTTGACAAAGTAATAAAAAGCGTATATGATAAGTATGAATTTGGGGAAACCCACTGATCCCCCGCTCAAAAGGCGGGGGTGACGAATTTTAGGAACAATAGAGTTTGTTAAAACATTTTTTTACTTCTTGGATGTCGGCGCCACTTAGGGCGCCGATTCTGTTTGTCAGGCGCTTTTTATCTAAAATCCTAATTTGGTTTAACATTACCCAGCGTTTTATGCCCTGGGTTTCGATTTTTGCATACCAGCTTCCGGATTTTTCTTGAGTCGTCAATGGGAAAGCCACAAAGGAATTTGATGTTAATTTTTTAAAAATTAAAACCGGCCTGGTAAACTTTTTACCTTTACCGTAAGTCTCTTCTCCCAAGTTTAAACCTAAACTACACCACCAAATTTCATTTTGCTTAAACATTAAGGCGTTTTCTTTGAAGGAAAGCATGATTTTTATTTTGAACCAGTTTTTGAACTTCTGGATAATATCGTCCATAAATGTTTATTTTGTCACATTTGTATCTTTTACTTCCGTAGCGGTAACCGCGACCATGCCGGAAATGTGCTTGCCCCACACGCGCAGAACATCGCCTAAATTATATTGGCCAAGCGGCAGAGGTTTGCCGTTTTTGTTTAAAACCGAAGCTTTACTAACGTCAACTCCGTAAATAACATTGCCGTTGCCGATAACTGTTAAAGCCAAACCGTTTTTGGCCGAAAGCGTGCCGGTAAAATAAATAGCTATCATTCTAAAGCTCGCGCCTACCGAAGCGGCAACAACGTTTGTATTGTCCCTGTCCCACACGCCCTTTATCGCGGCGGTCAGGCCCAGCGCCAAATTTTGGAAACCGGAGTTGAATCCGTTTACGCTAAACGACGTAAAATTGTTGGTGTGGATGGTTTGGCTGCCGTATGTTTTGCTGTTTATAACAAAGCTGGAATCGGTTGTGTTGATGGCGGCAATTTTTCCTGTAAAGGTGCCGCTGTGGGCGTAAAGCGACATATCTTTAATAGCGGCGGCGCTGATGCTGTTGTCGGCCCAAAGAGTTCCTGTAACCTGAACTTTATCCCCGATTAAAATTTCCGAAAATTGCATGGCGGCGCCGTTCTTGCGCGTAAGTTGGGCGTTGCCGGCGTCGGCCGCGTATTTGGCCGCGCTGACCGTGGAAAAAATAATTTGGCTGCCGTTAATGGCAATAACCGTGCCGGAAAAAGTTTTCGCCGTGGCGGCAAAGCCGGTTATTGGCATTATTAAACCTGCCAATAGGATTATGGCCGCAAACTTATATTTTATTTTCATTTTTTTCTCCTTTTTTAGGGCTTACGCGTTTAGTTATTGATGGGAATCTTCCGGCATGAATGCCGGAAGATTCCCATCAAGTGCGTAAGTCTTATGATATTAATCATAGTATACAATCGTTCACCTTATGTCAACCCCGTTAGAAAGTCGGTTAAAATAAATCAACGGTAATTGATATTCATCTTATATTTATTGGCCTTTCTAACGGGGTCAACCTTAAAAAATGCCTTGTTTTTAGGCATTTTTTTAAAGTTATCCACAGATAAAAAGTTTATTCAGGTTTGCAAATAGCTTAAGTTTACCGTTTGCATAATTTTTTGCGTTTTGAAATTTAATTAATCGGCATTTTTTGATAACCTTCAGCAAAGCGGCGGCGAAAAGCCAGTTCATATTCTTGGATTTCCTGTTCATTCATATTCAAGAGGTTTTTTTCAGTTCTGTCGGCATCATAAGTCGCCCGATGGCTTAACACTTCGCCTTCCGTTGGCTCTCTGGGAGGCCCGGCGGGATTGTGCGCATGCAAATCTGCCAAATAAACTTCCGCGTCCATAATAGCGCGGCCTATTATAATCCTTGCTATTTCCGGCGGCACTTCGGGCAGCATTGCCGCTTCTTTATCGGGACCCTCACCGCTAAATCTTGGTTTCATAAATGTAATTTTAAAATTATTCCATCCTCCCTCCGCTTTCGTTGAAGCTTCGGCGGACAAGTAAGTGCGGGAAAAAAATAGAATTGTTTGTTATTCCCTGCCTCTCATTAATTTTTTCCGGAATTCATCTAAAAACGCTGGCAGTTCGCTTAAGGGCATCCTTGGGTCCAAAATGCCTTTTCCTAAAAGTTCCTGGACAAATATCTGCGCTTGGCCCGCTCGTTTGAACTGAAATTGTTCAAGCGCCGTTTCGGCTTCGGGCGAAACCGTAAATTTTTTCGCAGGCTGTTCCTCTTCCTTTAAAACATCAGCTGTTTTGGCTCCGTTATCCAACGCGCCAATCAATCCACCCGCCTGACTTAATTCCCTTCTAACTCGTTTAAATAGTTTTTCCCCATACAATTTATAAAATTAAAAATAAGCGTATCCTTAGGTCTATTTTACTCCCAATTTTTCCGGCCGGCAAACAGCCGATTAAGACTCCGGGAAGTTTAAGCTTTTTAAGGTATCTTGGAGCCTTGCAAGTTCTTTTTTTAAAATTGTAATATTTTGTTGGCACGAAAAAAGATCTTGTTCGTTTACTTCTTTATATTCTTCTTGGGCCGAATCCAATAAATCCCCCAATAATTCTTGGATTTTTGTTTCGTAACGAGCAATTCTTGCTTCTATTTCCCGAATCCGGCTGCCATATTCTTTTTTATAAAGCCGGCTGATATCTATAACTTCTCCCATAAGTGGTTTAGTTAATTCTCCATGTTTATCCTAGCACTTTTTTGGCATAAAAAAAACAGGCAGACCGCGGGGTCTGCCTAGTGGGCAAAAAGGCTGGCTTGAAGTTTGTGGCTCGGAAATCGCAGGCGCCGTCTGATTTTGACCGGCCTTTTGGGCTGGTTAAACATCGGTTCGGCATGCATGCTTGAACGGCGCAAGGCTTTAGCCTCTTCCATTCTCCCCGGGCCGTATTGCGGCACAATATCTTGGTGCCATACGTTCGTCACGGCTTGAATGGCCGAAACGGCCATTGTGGGTCGGACTTGTCTTTCCTGCAAATAAACCATCCACCGTAACTTAGTCTGTGGACATTTCTTTTTCAACCCCAGCTCCCTCCTTAGAGCTGGCTGTATTTTACCCCAATAAGCTGTAAATTACAATATGCGCTTAGAACCCATCTCAAAATTCCATTTTGGTATAAATCGCGTAATTTTGGGGTCTTGTCCTTAAAAATTTCTCCGCTTAGATTCGGCTAAACGTCAATCCGCCGGAGGCGGACCGCGATTTCTCCTCAAAAGCTAATTTTGAGATAGTCTTTATTTTTACTATTTGAATTTTGAATCTAAAGCTATTGTTATCTTCTTTGGCTCCTCTTGGCTACAACTTCTAATTGCCATCGGGCTTCTTCCAATTGCCCTTGTTCCGCGTACGTCCGCTGTAATTCTTCGCGCGCTATGGCTTTGACGTTCTCAAAATAAATAATGCTCTTAATATCCTCGGCTTCCACCAAATTGTCCACGTCTTCCACGCTTAGGCCTTTGGCCTGCATCAATTCCTCAATTTTCTCTCCCATTGTACTATAACTCAAATCCTTTTTTCGCCATTTGGCCTTTTTGACTACCGCGCCCACGGCGGCATCGTCCAGCCCCAAAGCATACAAACGGCGGATTTGATCGTAAGCCATAATCAGCTTGTCAGTGTCGCCTTTGTTGCGCATAACCTCGTATTTGGACATATGTTCCATAAACTCGGTAAGGGAACTGAACATGCGGCGGTGTTCTGTTCCTCTTTCGGTATTAATGTCCTGGGAGCCGCCAAAACGGCCGGCAGAGCCGTAATAGGCCTGCGTTTCTATGGCAATAGTCCTGCTTTTAACGGATTCCATCCGTTTTCGTATTTCCATTACGGCCAAAGCAACCAGCGGCATTATTCTGCTCAGCGCATACAAACCGGTCGCTGTTTCCGCAATCCCGAACTCCTTAATTGCCAGTCCGATAATGGCCACATTTAAAGCCTTTGTGGTTATTTTTTTGACCATTTTTTCGCGCTCTGTTGGCGGCGGAAACTGCATGGAATGAATTTCCTCATGTTGGAGGGTTTCGTAATCCGAGACAAAACCTTCTTCTGCCAGCGCTTCTATCAAATCCCGGACGTTTAAATTCAAGTGGGTGTAAGCGTCATTTACGAATATTTTCCCCTCGCCGGGGGAATAAGAGGCGGCGCTACGGTCAGGCTCCAAAGTGAGTCCTTGTATTGCTCGCTTTTTCTTTGTGTTTTCTTCCGGAGTCGCTAAAAGTCCGGCTACCTCTATCATAACATTTAAACTGCCTAAACTTCCGCACTCTTGCTTAACACGCGCTTTTATACGGTCTAAAAGTTCGTTAAACCGTTCGTTGGTATGCTCGGCTACTTGTTTTCTTGTTTCGTCATCCAAGTCATTCCCCCGGTTAAAGGTAACCTCGTCTCCAAACCAGTCCGCGAGCATTCTAAGGGCGCCCGGGGAATCATCGCCTTCGTAATCTGTTTCCGGGTTAATATGCTCTGCCGCTTTTAGCCGTTCTTCCACGGCTTGGCGCCGCTTTAGCAACTCGTTAAAATCCACCACGGTTTTAGTTTCGTCGGGCGTATCGTTTTCCAAAGCGTCAAACTCCGGGGGCAAGTCTAAGGTTGCGTATTTCTCTATTTCTTCTTCGGAGGGTGCTAGTTCGTTTTCCGTTAGTGTGGGCATTTTAGTTGATGTTTCTTAATTTTTTAAAATAATCCTACTGCTAGGCTTCTTTTAACTTAAATTTAAGGTTTTGGCTATTTCACCCTCCCCTAACCCCTCCCGTTAAGGGAGGGGAAAAGAAGCAGGTTTTGGCTACTTTTTCCAGCGCTCGAGTTTTGGGATGTTTCGGGTAAACCATCTGGCTAAAAAGGCCGGAAAGCCCATTTCTTTTAGTTTAGCTTTGCAAAAAGTTTGCATTTGCTCCGCGGTCCAGTCGGGATTTTTAAACGCGCCGTGCGTGTAGCAATAAGAGCAATACACGGTGCTTTTGCTTCCGTCAGCGTTTGTTCCCCCGCTGGCCGGATCTTTTTTCATTGGCATGCCGCAGCTTTGGCAGGTTTTGTATGGTTTTTTCATAATTGAAAAATTTAATGATTGAAAATTGAAAGATTTAAGAAGAAAAAACAGTTCGGTAATATTCTAATTTTCGTTAGTCCGACCTTCTATATGAATGTTTCTTTTTTTCCGACGTGATTCAACCGGCCCGGAGAGTTCTTTTGCTAAATCGCCGGGCTTTATATGAGGCTTCGGTTTAAGAACCTGCTGTTCTTCCATTCCAAAAAGTAATGGTGTTTTATTATCGCTAGGTTTGCCTGCCCGGCGAGTACCTTTTTTTGGAGGGCCTTGTGGGTCAATATCATAAGCATTACCAACCCACTCGTCAAATATTGGTTCTGATATTTCCGGCATAAATTTGGTAATTAATTTTATTTAATTGCAATTTAATTTTACCGTCAACTTCACGAAAAAGCAAAAATAGGACAAATAGGACTAATAAGACACATATGGCTTACAAACGTTTTTGATCACTTGGCTTTTTTAAGCTCCAAGCACATAAACAGCGGGATTTCTTTGCGGGCCAGGTCTTCGGCGGTTTTGCGCGGGCCGGCGTCCGAGGTTTTGTAAGAGGCCCATTCTTCCAGGCGGCCAACATAAAGGCCGGCTTTGGCAAAGGCTTTAAAATAAACCTGCAAAGGGTGATGGAAAGTCATGGTAAATTTTTTCTTTTTTGCACCGGCGATTCCTTGCGTCATATCTACCTCTTGAGAAATCTCCGAGAGATATTTGTTGATGTTGCGATATTGGATGTTTGTTTTTTCATCATACGACCAAGAAGACGCGCCCGGGACGCGGAAAGCCGGATGGTTTAAAACCAAAACGCATCTGCCGCCGGGTTTTAGCACCCGGGACATTTCTGATATTGCCGCCTGCAAATTTTTGATGTTCTGCAAAGCAAGCACGCAAATTGCCGCGTCAAATCGCGCCGATGTTATTGAAGTCATTTTTTCCGCGGACAAAACCAAATAGGTTTCATTTTTGCCGGACTGATCTTTTGCCATTTTTATCAGCTCCCCCGCTACATCCACCCCAACCACCTTAGCTCCGCTTTTGGCAATTTCCCGCGCAAAAAATCCCTGGCCGCACCCCGCGTCCAAAATTTCCTCGCCCGCCTTTGGCGATAAAATTCGCAATAGATTTGGTTTTATCAGCTTTTCCTGGTAAGTATCATCCCCTTCTTCCAAAAGTCGGTTATACCACCCGGCCACTTTTCCCCAGGATGTGGATTTTTTTTGCATATAACAATTTTATCTTAGTTAGTGTTTTGCTTCAAGGGGCATCCTTGCGCAACGCAAGGATGCCCCTTGAAGGAGGGTTGACCCCGTTAGAATATCGTTTTAAAGTAATTTGAGCATTTTTTATCAACTTAATTTGGAATAATGTTCAGTACTAATAAATACAGGATTTCTAACGGGGTTGACAAAACTTTTTTTTGGCGGTAATAATAAGCTAGGTAAAAGGAGGCAGCAATGCTCGTTGTAGATGTTTTTCGGCCGGTCAACAGGCGGGTTACCGTAGGAATGATCGCGTTTGGCGGATTTTTGGGTTTGGCCATAGTCCGGATATCGCTCTTAATGCCGAACCCGCTCCAATGTATAGCCCTTTTGTTTACGGCGTCGTTGGTTTTAGGCGGCGTAGCCGCCGACGAAATCTCCGCGGCCTATAGGGTTAAGTTTTCGGCAGGCGTGCCGATGTCAAAGGAATCGAACATTATCTCGCCGCAGTATTTTGGCAAAGTGGCCAGACGGCACTTTGTCAACTTTACCGGGGCGCTTTTTGTTCCCGTTGCCCTGGGCCTGTTAGGCCGCGCAATCTGGAGATTCCTATGAAAAACCAAAAAAGCCGGCGTGTCCCCTCACACGCCGGCTTCAATTATTTTAAATATAAAAATAGAAGAGCCGCAACGCGAGTTGCGGCCGCTTCCCTTTGCATTGTTGTCCTACAGCGCAGAGCCGATTGCCTCAAAAAGTTCCTTAACGGAACGGTCTGCAAATCCGCTGTTTTCGGAACGGAATGCCTGGATGAGCTGTCGCGCCGCCGCTGTTGCTTTTGCGACCTTTTTTACCCGATCCATGGCCTCAATCATGGCCGTTCGGTATTCGTCAATCTTGGGCCAGCCAACTTCAACGCTGACCCTGACGGCCTTTTCCTTTCGGAGGCAGTCAATCACGCATTTTACCTCGTCGAGAGTGGACGCGTAAGGAAACAAAACGCATTCCCCGTTGCGGTATTGTTCCCCGTCGTGGTGCTGGGTTTCATAGCTCGGCGGCCACGGCAACAAGGTATCCGTAAACGAGGCCATCATCTTTACGAGAGTCAGGCCAAGCAACTCATAGCCGAAAGCGGCGTTAATGGTGGGAGAGTTATCCCACTCTTCGGTCGCGGTGATAATGTCCCCGCTAGTTCTTCCGCGTTGGCATTTCCAGCCGTACTCGGTTAGTCTGTCTGTGTTGGCCCGCAAGATCTGTTCTTGCATGTCTGTCGGAACACTTGAAAGTTCCGAAGTAAGGGCGTAAGTCAATGTAAAGGTGTTCATTGCACCTCCTAAAAGTCCTGATTTTTTAAATCAGAACCGTGCAGTGTTTAAGGCACACCGCAAAACCTTGAGTGTCCTAAACTTTTGGACTCCAAGATTATATCAAAAAGACCGGAAAAGTCCAGTTGTTTTAAGGCAAAATAAAACCGGGCCGGCCCGGTTTTATAGCCCGCCTCCATCAGATTACGGCGCGCAGACTTCGTTTTTTTTGCGATGCTGATTTATCAAGACTTCGATATATCTTCTTTTGGCGTAAGCCAGACGAAGCTTTAGCGAAGTCTGGAGCCCACTATCGGATTTGAACCGATCACCTGCTCCTTACCATGGAGCTGCTCTGCCAAATGAGCTAAGTGGGCACAAGGTTATTGGATTTTATGATTGGCATGAGCCTTTTGCCAATTTTGCGTTCTTCGTAGGGTAGGGTCTAGACCCTACCCTACATTCGGCAACGTTAACTTTTCCAGTTTGGCTTTGACAATCTCGTTTTGCGGCTCTAGGGCTTGCGCTTTGCGCAAAATTTCGCGGGCTTTTGACCCATTGTTTAGTTTTAAATACACATTGCTTAAACTTACGTAGTATTTTACCGAAGGCTCCAGCGCTATAGCGGCTTCAAAATTCTTTACCGCTTCGTCCAATTTTCCTTCCCCTTCTAAGCTTAAGCCCAGGTTATAATAGCGGTTTGGCTGGGTGGAATCAAGAGCCAATGATTTTTCATAATGCGCCGCGGCTTTGCCGAACTGTTTAAGCAAATAATAGCAGTATCCCAAGCGCGCCTGAAATTCCGGATTGCCCGGCTCGTGGTTTACGAGATATTCGTAAATATCTTTGGCATCTGAAATGTTAGTCTGTTCCAGATAAAATTTTCCTAAAAGGTCGTAGTTGGACAAATTTTTGGGCTGCAGTTTTATCATGTCCAAATAATACCGCTCGCTTTTTACTTCGTGGGTGGTAATGGGCTGAGGCGCCAAAGCAGGCTTAAAGCCCGGCAGCCGGCCGTTAAAGATTTTTTGCATGCGATAACCGGCGGCCGCGTGGGGTCTTAAGTCTTTGGCCTCCAAAATAAAGTTCCAAATTTTTCTGGTCCAAAATTTTACAAACGTGGAAACTTTGGAAAAAGCCCTGGCCGGCAGGCCTTTGGCCAAAAGCTTTTCGCGGACCCCGGTTTCCAAAGACGCCTGCTCCGTAGCCGCGGCCGCCTCCGGCAAACGCCTGAGGATTAGCAGTAAAATCCCCAAAACCGCGAAAATAAATATAATGTTGGGAAGAATTTGGTAGGACAAGGGAAATGACAAAAATTAAAAAAATGAGCAAAAATGACAAAAATACATACAATTGCCAAATCGTTGTTCTAATTATATCACAGTGGTTGCAAAAACCTTAGTGCTATGAATATTTTTGTCACTTTTTTAATTTTTGCTCATTTTTGTCATTACTTTAGTTGCCCAGTACAAATCTGGCAAAGCGCTTAACCACTACCTTCTCCCCCATTTTGCCGACGGCTTCCGCGATTAGGTCTTTAACCTTAATGTCGGGGTTTTTGCAATACGGCTGTTCCATTAAGCAGGCTTCTTCGTAATACTTGGCGATTTTTCCTTCCACGATTTTAGCCAAAATCGCTTCGGAGACCTGCTTGTCCGCCGTAGCTTTCTTGTCCGACGAAGCCTTGGCGGAGTTGGAAGCGAAGGCGGATTCTTTGTAAATTTCTTTCTCTTTTTCCACAACTTCAGCCGGGACATCGCTAATTGATGTATAAAGCGGGTTTGCGGCCGCAATATGCAAAGCCAGCTCTTTTACCAAATTTTTAAAATCCGCCGTTCTGGACACAAAGTCGGTTTCGCAGTTGACTTCCACCAAAACGCCCACGCGGCTGCCCGGATGGATATAAGCTTCTACCAGGCCTTCATTGGCAACGCGGTCGGCTTTTTTGCCGGCTTTTAGCGCGCCTTTTTTGCGCAAAATTTCCACGGCCTTGGTTTTGTCGTTCTTGGCTTCATCCAGGGCTGCTTTAATTTCCATCATTCCGGAACCGGTCAACTCTCGTAATTCTTTTATAAGATCATGTGTCATATATTTTGAATTTAGTTTAAATTTATAATCTGCAAATTATTCTAATTGACCTAATTGCTCTAATTATTCCCCCGCCTGCCAATGGTAAAGCTTTTACAAAAGTTTGATGGTAATTATTATCAATTTTTCTAAAACGGCCAACCTTGGCGGGCAGGTAAACAAGCACCAATGCCCAATGTCAGAATTTCGGAATTGGGTATTGGGATTTTTTTAGGTCAATTAGTATAATTAGAATAATTAGGTTAATTTTATTGGTGTTGCATCTTCAGTTTTGGCGACCGTTACGGTACTTCTTCCCTCCGTTACCGCTTCGGACATTATCGTGCACATAAGTTCTATGGTTTTGGTGGCGTCGTCGTTGCAGGGAATTACGTAGTCTATGCCTTCGGGATTGCAGTTGGTATCTACCAAACCGATAATTTTGACTTTGCTTTTTTGCGCCTCTTTAACGGCAATGGCGTCGTGCTTGACATCGGTGACAAAAATCGCGTCGGGCAATTTTTTCATATTGGCAACGCCCTCAAAAAGCTTTTTCATTTTTTCTATTTCGCGCTCTATGAGCAGGCGTTCCTTTTTGGTATAGCGGCTTTCCAGCTCGCCGGAAGCTTTAAGGCTTTCCAGTTTTTCCATTTTGCGGATGGTTTTTTGGATGGTCTTAAAGTTGGTAAATGTGCCGCCCAGCCAGCGCACGTTAACGTAAGGTACATTTGCGGCAACTGCGGCCTTTTTTAAAATTTCCTTGCTTTGGCGCTTGGTGCCCACAAACAAAATTATGCCGCCTCTGCTTGTGGTTTCCTTGGCAAACTTGGCCGCTTTTTCCAGGCCCTGCTTGGTTTTTTCCAAATCCAGAATGTGGATATTGTTGCGAGTCGTAAAAATATACGGCTTCATTTTTGGATTCCACCTGCTGGTGGTATGTCCAAAATGCGCGCCGCTTTTTAGCAACTCTAAAAGAGTTATGTCTCTCATATAATTTTTGCCGATTTAAACCTACATCCAAAAATTATAATTGGATTTGCGGGATTAAACGGTTTTATCCTTTATGCCCTGTACCCGATCCCGAACTTTAGGGAGAGTGGTACAGGGTTTCTTCCATCCCCTCTATTCAATCTTAAGCCCTCGGGCTAATTGAACAGGATAATTTACCCTGCACCCTTTGTGGTGCGGGGTTGTTTGAGAATGTGATTAGTTTATAACTAGCTAATTATAGCAGGGGTTGACGGTTTACGCAAGAGAAGCTATAATGAATTGACATAATTTAAATAATTGACAAAATTGACATAAATAGGTCGCAGTTATAAATTATGTTCAATTATGTCAATTTTACTTAATTTTATTTAATTCCCTATGAAACCATCCATCCATCCCCAATTCAATACCGCCGCTGTTGTTACCTGCGCCTGCGGCAACAAATTTTCCACCGGTTCAACCGCGACGTCACTTCACACGGAAGTCTGCAGTCAGTGCCATCCGTTTTACACCGGCAAACAAAAGCTTTTGGACGCCGCCGGTTCCATTGACAAGTTCAAAAAGCGCTCGGCCGCCGCGGTTGCCATTAAGGCTACGGCGAAAGTTAAGAAACCGAGAAAAACCAGAGAAAGCAAAACAGGTAAATAACTAAATTAAAAGGCTCTCTGTAACAAGAGGGCTTTTTTGTGGTAGAATTAAGTTAGCATTTAGCGGTTAGCAGGTAGCGTTTAGCCAAACACATGTCCGGCTAGATGCTAAACGCTATTTGCTAAACGCTTAATTAGCAATTCTATGGATACCGCCTTTCAAAAGATTTTAGACGAATACAACCAGCTGACCGGGCAAATGTCTGCGGGCGGGGTTTTTTACGCCAGAGGCGGATCCGCCTATGGCGGAGATATGGCTAAATTGGGAAAACGGCAGGCGGAGCTGGAGCCGGTAGTAGCAAGAATTAAGAATTTAGAATTAAGAATTAAGGAACTGGAGGAAAATCAAAAACTGATGGAAGATGCCGATGCTGAAATAAAATCTATGGCGCTGGACGAGGGGCGTAGGCTGGAAGATGAGATTTTGAAATTGAAGTCTGAAATTGAGGAAATGCTTTTGCCGCGCGACACAAACGACGGGAAAAACGTAATTGTGGAAATCCGTGCAGGCGCCGGCGGGGACGAAGCTACGCTGTTTGTGGCAGAAATGTTCCGCGCTTACGGCAAATTTGCCGAGGAGCAATGGCTTAAGCCGCATATTGTATCGTCTTCTAAGTCTGATGCCGGAGGATTTAAAGAGGTTATTTTTGAAATTCACGGTAAATTGATGGGCACCATCTGGCGGCCGCCAGATGGTGCCCATCAAGGGG
>Ga0182027_10009350_pt1 | contig 14107 bp, 9 predicted proteins | sample 712E1DmetaG_FD_121300 | JGI IMG/M metagenome (GOLD analysis project Ga0182027, IMG submission 121300) | Permafrost microbial communities from Stordalen Mire, Sweden - 712E1D metaG (Illumina Assembly) | ecosystem: Environmental > Terrestrial > Soil > Wetlands > Permafrost | place: Sweden...
GCCCAGAGATCTTGTCGCCCGAGCTCTGAATAAGATCGCGCCGGGGAAACTCGTGAACGTCGGGGTTCTTTTGAACCGAGTCCGGGGAACCGGGACCTTTAGCTACTACCCTTACTACGGCGGCCTGACCTAGGTTTTTTGTGTATCCCCCCACGTTTTCCTAATATGAACTTATATGCGCTTTCACTACTGTCCGGTTATAAGTTGAACAGTGTCAACTGGTTGTGATTTGTGACGGCCTCGTCGAGAGCGTCGATTGCTGTAAGTGCTTGCGACAGCGGGAGTTTCTCGAATAGAGTGAGGCTCAAAATCTGTAGAATTGTGTAAAGGGACGGTTTCAGATCCAGACGCTTTTTGATGATGGCGACCAGCACGTAGACGGAGATGGCAATCCAGATTTGTGTTTTCACGGCATTCTCGGATGTCCCGAAAAACGATTTTATTCTCAAGTGTTGTTTGATCCACTTGAAGAAAAGCTTGATCTGCCAGCGACACTTGTAAAGCTTGGCGATTGTTAAGGCGTCCAGAAGAAAATTGTTCGTTAAAAACGTCAGCCGTTTGTTGTTCTCCGAGTCGTAGAATCGCACGAGCCGGAGTGTTTCCGGATAATCCCGGGCTGATTGGTAGACGGTCAACTTGATGGTTTGATCGCATCGCAGCCCTGTGGTTTTGTCCACGGGTCGCGAATAAAGCCTGCGATATTTGAGATTCGCTTTTGCTCGAATGACAAAAAACGCTTGGGATTGATGGAAGAGGTAGAGCCTTGCGAAATCCAGATAGCCGCGATCCACAATATAGAAGGAGCCGGGCTCCGGAATCAAGTCGTCGAGAATATTGACGTCGTGGACTTTTCCCGAGGTGATTTCGATAAAAGACGGGATATTGCCGCGCAGATCCAAGAGGGTGTGAAGCTTGATAGCTCCCTTGTTCTTTCGGAAATGCGCCCACGGGAATAACGCAAGACACAGATCGATCGTCGTGGCATCGAGCGCGTAAACGGTTTGCGCTAATTCGACGCCGAAAGGTTCTTTGAGATACAGAGTTCTGGCCGTATGGATTAAAACTTGGGCGAAGTCGGCATAGATATGCCAATCGCGATTTTCGTTGGCATCGGACAGGGTGCTCTTTGAGATCCTGCCGCGAATTCCCATATGGTAAAGCTTGCGATGCATTGACCTGAGGCATGATTCGATATCGCGAAGGCTTTCTCTGAAGGTCAGCTGAGCGAAGGCCATCACCAGGAATTGATCGAGGCATGAGAATGATTTTACTTTGTAATTGCCGCCATAGCGCTGGACGCATTTGCGAAATGCCGGAAGTGGCAGATGCTCCATCACTTGAGCAAAAATAGTTTTGCCAGTATTCATAAGCCAGCCCTTTCCTTGGTTTGGAAGGGCTAAAGCCTACTGGCGATTTCAAATCGATTACAGTCATTTTGAGTGATAACATATTAACCTTCAACGAGTTGCAAAAAATTCAAAGTCGAACGTTGGGACAGCAGTGATTGTGTTTGATTTGTTCAGCGGGAGAATCAGCGGGTGAGGATTACACGAAGAGTTTTCAAGATTATTTTCTTTGTATGTACGTTCCTTGGAGGCATACAAGCATTGCAAGCTGGTAACGTATACGAAGTAAAGTGCAAAGATGCGAAATGTGGACTCAAGACTCAGGCTGGGATCGGAGGAGGTCGCATTTTTGAAGAGGCGGCCGGTTTCTGTGGATCGTGTAAAAAATGGGTTTCAATAATCTGGAAGCGGGGAGAGAAAGCTCCCGTCCCGCTCGCGAAGTTCTGGGACCCGAAAACCGGTGAAACCCGGCGGGTTTACAAGTGCCCGAAGTGCCAACAGCCCTTTGTTGTTGTGGAGAAAATAGACGACATGAAGTTCTGTCCGCTTTGTAAAAAACCCACTCTCGGAAATAAACAGACCGTTTTGTATGATTAGACGGCGCCTCTTTTACCCGCGCCTTTTTCCTTCGCGATTTACGTGTGACAGAGTTGCGCGATTATTTAAGGATGTGATATGAGATCGGGGCGAATAAAAGGGGTTATGTGGATCGTTGTATTATTGCTTTTGGCCTTTTTAATATTAACAGGCTCCGGAAGGTGCATGGTCCTTCTGATCATTGCATGCATTGGAACGGCCCTTTTAGAACTATTTAAGAAGAAATGACTGCTCTAAGAAAAATGCGTGGAGGGTGCGGTTCGGGTTTAACAACGGGGTACGAAACGGGAAGGAACAAGATCATGAGCGAACGTATGAATAAAACCGGCCAATTGTTATGTGCTGCGGGGATTCTTTTTTCCGTCACGTTGTCATTGAATGGCGTTCTCTTCGCGGCGGATGCTCCGACAAAAGAGTCGGCGTCCCAATTATTGACTCGGGCTAAACTCGCAAATGGTTTTAGAAATTATGACGAAGCTATTGCCTATGCGGATAAGGCCATCCAAAGCAAACCGGATTATGCGGAGGCTTATAATGAGCGAGGCATGGCCTATGCCCAAAAGAATCAAAAAAAATTAGCTGAAAAGGCCATACAAGACTTTGACATGGCAATAAAGCTTAAGCCGGACTATGTCTCCGCGTATATGAATCGCGGGAATGCCAAGTCTATTCTCGGCCAGCACGACAGTAATATTGAAGATCAAAATAAAGCCCTTAAGCTGTCCCCTCAGAATGCCGCCGCCTATCGCAACAGAGGCGCGGCCTATTACAAAAAAAAGATGTGTGCCGAGGCCATCGCGAATTACAGCATCTCAATACAAATTAAATCCGGCGACCCCGATGTGTATAACCGGAGAGCCAAAGCCTACTTTAAAAACAAAAATTATGATGCGGCGGTCAAGGATTGTACCCAGTCCATCAATCTCGATCCCGCGCAGACCCATTTGGATTCTCATTACGTCCGGAGCATGTCCTTCAAGCAAAAAGGTCAGATCAACGAAGCGATTGAGGATATGAAAAAAACCATTGAGCTCAATCCCGCTCACACGGAACTCAAGAAAACTTTGGAAGGATTGGAGAAAATGAAAGAGAAAAAAGAGGAGCTCGAGACACCAGCCAAAGGCGGGCCGATGCCAACGGGAACCGATACCATGGCGAATGTGACTGCGACGCAGCCAGCAGCGGTTCCTTCCTCTCCTGCGCCTGCTCTACCGCAGAGCACCCGGGTTCTGACGGCTTTTACGGGCTATGCGGTTGCCGATCCGTGCGCACAGGCGAATACAAAACTTTCAGGCGTTCCTTGGCGAACTGACGCCTCTCAAGACGGCGGAACCGTTAGCTCCGCTCAATTTGGCCAATATCAAGCAATGCTTCGTCATACCCTGGAAGGCCTGAGGTTGTTATACGGTCCTCTTTCAGCAGACGAAGACAAAAGCTTCAATGCATTTTGGGCGCCTTTTTTTGATCATCCGACTAAGACAGCGCTGGAATATTTCAACCAGATCACTCCTCTGCTGGATGATCTTGCGGTTGCTATGAACAATCTCAACGGTATGCTTTCCGCTCTTGGGACAGGAATGCAGGAAATGCTTCTGGTATCGGGGGATCCGGCGAGCAGTTCCGCGCGTATGGCCAGCGCTCAGTATGTGCAAGTCAAGGCCCAACGCGTCAAAAGCGACGGTCTGGTCAAAAAGATTGAAGCGCTTGGAAATCCGCCGAATCCGTTGGCCGCCAAGTGCGCGGCGCGCAAGCGTCATCGCAACGCAATGGGCAGCACGGTGGATATTCTTGAAGCTGTTAAAAGTACGGATTCGATTCACGCTGAAGCTTATAGGCAACTTCAGTTTATCTACGCGGGCGCAGATAAGAAAAGCAAGGGGCAGTTGGTGGAGATGTATTGGGAGGGTAATACTTTTCACTTTAGCACGCAGGGAAACGATCACTTCAACTACGAATCACCGGACTGCAGCGGATCCTATGGCTCGGCCCATCGTCATGAGATTACAGGAACTCTTTCTGCGGATGGATCCATGATTGAAAAAGTGTCCGAGAAGCTCATGAGCAAATCCTGTCGCTCGGATACGAAACAAATTGTAGGGCCGACCACGGAAGGATCTTTTGAGGCTTTCAATATCCCGATGGTTTCTGCTCAAACAAAACCGGAATGGATAAAAATTGTGTATAGCGTCAAGGGAAATGCGGTCAATAAACATCTTGCGGCACTGAAGCCCTTTCTTACCTATGATTATCATCGAGATGATGAAATTAAAATAGTCTTTGAAAAAGAAGATGAGGCGCTAAGGGCTATAGAAGGAAAGAAAGGCGCTGAGGCGGTTTTGAACTTTCTGTCCGGATTAAAAAGTGGTGCTTCGCAACCGGTGAAACAAGAAGAAGCTTCCGGTGCCGAGAAAGTGGACCAAGCCAATAAAAAAGATGCGCAAACCGCAGACCCGGAAAAAGATCCGGCGATCAACGACGAGGCAATTGCGGAGCACCTCGCCCTGGCCGAACAAACCCGGCGTGATGCCGACCGCTGGGCCGCTGATGCCGCAAAAGAAACAAATGCCGACCGACGCAAGGAACTGGAAAGCCGGGCCGCGAATATGTACGCTAACGCCCAATCGGAGAAGGATATAGCGGACAGCCTGCGCACCGGTACCCTTGTCCACACACGCACGGAATGGGACGAACGCCAACATCAGGAACTCGTCGCCAGCGTCAAGAAAGAGGTCGCTACATTTGCGATGGAAGACAAGCTGTTGAGCAACATTCCTAAAGTTGGCGACATGATCGCCGGCATCGACGGCGTTGAATTACGGGAACAGTCGCAACAGCGCATCACGGAAGCCCTCCAGTCTCCTGATCGTCTTCAGAAACTGGCGGCACTTTACACAGACCTTCAGAATAAAGTCATCAATCAGGGCGAGCAGCAGATGACCGCAGCCCAGGATAAGGTCAAGATGTGGGATAACCGCATCGCAGTTGCCGAAAATGTGCAGTTCGCGGCATCTACCGGTATTATGCTAGCCGGTTTGTGGGCGCCTGCCGAGATCGGTTCGCTTGCATTGGGCTATGCCGGTTCTACTGGTTTTGCCGAAGACGGGGTCAAAGGCGCAACTGTGGCAGTCGTCCGCAGCGTCAGCATGAAGGCGGATGCTATTATTTCAGCTTACGAGGGAGCAATTAAAATAGATCCGGATACCGGAAAACCTGCCGGAGCCTGGGGGGCGCTTGAAGGTGCTCTCTGGTCCATCAGCACCAACGAAGTTATGGGAGCGATAAGTAATCGTCTTCAGAAATTTAAAGCGGATTCTGCTCCAGGCCGGCTAGTAGCGGATGGCGGGACCGGTTTTGAACCAATAAATCGCGCAAATAATGAGGCCCGGATAAAGGAGTATGATTTTAAAACTCCCGAGGAGCGCTTTAAAACGGAATTAGCAAGTGCAACCACTCCGGCGGAACAAGCTGCGGTGAATAAAAAGTATGCGATTCAGGTGGAGCGCGAAAACATGCATCAGGACAGCGAGGCGGCCTTAAAGAAAGCTGAGGACGCGATTCGCAAGGGCGAGGATCCGGCGAAGGCCAAAAAACAATATAACAATGATCTCGACTCCCTTAACGAAAAGTACAAAGATAAGACCCGTAACCAGGAGCATAAGGATGTGATGGAGTCGCTAGGCTTTGACTACAAAGAGCCGACGCCGGAACAAAAGGAACAAGGCATCGACAACAGGGATATCAAGCCGACCGGAAGCGATCCGAAAACAGCGGCGAGCGATATGGATTTTACGCCTCAAGGGAAAACGCCGCATGAGGCCTACCAGAAAGGCAAGTCTTATGTCGATGCGATGAAAAAACGCGGGCACAACGTTGATGAGTATGGTGACCGCTGGGTCGATAATACGAACGATGCGACCATTTGGAAACCGGGCTTTGGCACGGACAAACCGGGAAGCAGCTCGTTCGATGCAGAAGTGATCTTCGGAACTTTGCCGCACAGTGATAAATTCGGGACAAAGGGCGGGATTGAATGGACTTCCAGTTCGACTCACACCACGGATGATCCGTTGGGTGCGGTGCTCGCCAATGCGGGGAAGGCTGCGGCTGCTGGACTCGGCAATTCCCATCCCAACGACTTTCATACGATTGGTAAGAGCGCGGCAAAAGCTGTTGAGGTGTTGAAAGGCGATATCGAAGTCGACCCGCAATTAAAAGCGCAGATCGAGGCCCTGAAAGCGCATAAAACTCCGGAACAGGCAGGCGTGGTTCAACTCGGAGCGGAGCCGGCGACCAAAAAGCAGCAGGAAAAAGATTTTCTTGCGAAGGTCGAGGCTCTGATGGGCCGGGCGTATCATGCGGCGAAAGAAAAATCAGAGCAGAATGCCAAGTCACTTGAGCAACAGGCGAACGCGGCGGGGAATTCCGAACAGTCTTACGATATCCGCACAAAGCTTGGTGCTTATAAAGCCGGTAATAACGCAGCTCTGACGACCATCGCACAAGCATCGCCCGGTCTTGGCAAGGTCATGGCTTCGACAGAAAAAGCTTCTGATCTGATCCCCGGAATTTCCTCGGAAAGTCTCGGCGGTTTTTCCCGTGCCTTATTTAGCGACCGCGATGAGGCGGCGAAGGCGCCACCACCTCCGGCCAATGCTGGTGACCCGGCTTTCTCCGGGCTCGGCAAGCGTTGCAAAGAAGGGGCGAAGCGCGTGCAGGATAAATTGAATGCGGCAAAACCCGGAACCGACGAAGCTAAGTATCTTTCGGAGCTAAAAACAGCGCTCGATCAAGGAGAGAAGAATCCTGCTGAAGCGGTGCGCAGCGTGCGCGGAGTTTCGGGAACGGAGCTTGCCGTTGTCCTGGCGCAGTTGGGCGTATCCGCAGGGAAATAATTCTTCCGAGATTTCAAAATCCTGCGGACAGTTTGGTTTTTGCTTTTCCTGTCAAAATGCATATAATACGCCACTTCTTGAAACTTGCCTTACAGGTGCCACACGACCTGTTTGGGCGAGCAAGACCGAAAAAAGAGTTTTCCGTAACTTATTTTAATCATTATAGTTAAGCATCATGCGCCCGTAGCTCAATTGGATAGAGCATCTGACTACGGATCAGAAGGTTGCAGGTTCAACTCCTGCCGGGCGCGTTTTTACAACCTCCCTGATGATCTTCCCTCGGAACCCGAGCGCCGAACAAAATTTTCGACCTTCCATAAACTTTATAGACAACATCGGCGGAGCAGGAGTGATGCGCCTGGCCCTCGCCGGGGAGTTGCAAGAGGACATCTACACCGACAATGTCGACTAGAAAGAGCGGGTTTTGAGGGCGTTATTCCCCGAAGCCTTGGACCTGGGCCATCAGGTCCCTGTACGGATTGACAATGGTTCCTTTTTGAGAGACGAATTTGTAAGCGAACAGCGGGCATCTTTCTTCGCCGCCATTTTTGTCCGTTAAAACCAAATCCAGGACCCCCTCTTTTTGTACGAAGGGATCATTTTCCGGAGAGTATTCGCCGACACCTCGAAGATAAAGAATGCCACGGCCATTTTTTTCCAGAGAAATTTTTTCATCGCCGCCGATTGTGGCTTTAAAAATCACGCGATCGCCCAGCAAAACATCACAAACAAGCGAAGCTCCGGCGATGCTTTTTAATATTTTCTCGTGTTTGATTTTTATAGTCCAGCCTTTCCAGATAAACTGCTCCTTCCCGCCTTCCTGATAAAATTCCAAATGGCCAATATCTTCATTCCATGTGCGGACACTCCCAACCGGTACTTTTGTTGGCGCTCCATTTTTTTTAAAAGCGAGAAAAACCGTTTCACCATCCTTGAGCCTGAAAGACAGCGGGAGAAAGACGGGGCCTCGCATACCCCCCCCCTCAAAAGCATGAGAAAGCTGGAGACTTGGTGTTGCTTGAAGTACTGGGAGGGCTTTGAGTCCTTGGAGAACAAGGTTAGTTTATTTTCATCTACCAGTTGAGCCGCCCAATGCTTACCCACATTGACGGAGTATTGAACATAATCCGACAAGTTGCGCGAAAAACTTTTCTTATCGCTTCCCGCAGGTTGCGGGTAGGGCTCCAGTAGCACGGAGGGGTATTCCCAAACGGTTTTACCGGTTAAGTACGCGAACAACTCCTCAGCGATCAGCTCATTACCTCCGGGGTTGGGGTGCGAGCCGTCATATCCGTTGTACAAAAAATGATCCGTATACTTTGTTTCCTGGGGGGGGGGGGAACTGACATTGGGAGGCCACGCCTTTTTCTGAAGAAACTCGACATCTTCTCTCCGCACAAGAACGATAACGTGTTTTGTTTTAAGAGCCGCTTTTCTAAATAGCTCCGTGTAAATCGGGAGCAATTCGACATTATCCGGGGTTCCCCATCGATAATAAAAAGGATTGACCCTGGAGCGGAGGCTCCTGGGAAGGAGGGTTCTCAGAAAAAGCGGTATTTTTTTGTTATAACGAAGATATCTCCAAGGGGGTTGTAGCTGATAGTAGATTTTACATGCCTGATCCCGCGTGTTTCCCAGCAACGGAAGAAATCTCAACTCACCGTTTTCGATAATATAGCGAGCATGAAGAGCCCCCAGTGTGTGAGGCGATAGGAAAAGCTCTGATCGCGCACCCTTGGAAAGTCGTGGATCGTAAAAATCACATAATCCAGATTGTATTTCTGCCCCAGCAATTCCCACAGCTGATATTCCTGAGAAAATCCGTATCCAGAGCCCCCGAAATTAATGATCTCAACATGGATGTCGGCTTTCTTAAACGCAGCTTGTAAAAAATCGGGATAAGTGTTTTTTTCCCCTCCGCACAGGGTGCAGGAGCTACCAAAAATCCCGATACGAACGGTGTTTTTTTCCTTCTTCAGCGAATGATCCAGAAAAGCGGGAGTTTTCTCCTTGGACGCTTCAAGCCATCCGATATTCATATAATCTTTCCGGTTCAAGAGCTGTTGTCCCATCGCGTTCAACGGAATATGGTCCGGATACTCCACAGGCCTAAGGTCCTTCAACAGGGCATCATAGCTTCTTAAATAAGCTGTACTAAAGAATATACAGTCGGCCAAAAAAGGACGAATAGAAGAAATTTTTTCACCCGTGCTTCCGGACTAGTTGATCTGGTAAACAAAGCCACTTTCTTGAGGCTTGCTCGTTACGAGCATAAGAAGTAGCGTTACCACGAACAATACGAAGAATGCTCCCAAAAAAAGCAACCAGTATTTCTTTAAAAAATCTCCCATCATGGTCCCTTCTTTTCACATAAACCCTTCTTAATGAATGCAAGCGCATGCTGAGCGATAAGCCGATGCCCCTTGCTGTTAGGGTGCGCGTCGTCTTTTGCCACCCAGAGCTCCCTAGGATGCTCCACGGTCGAGAAATACGGCGCCAAATCAAGACAGTCAATGCTGTTGCTCGTCAAAAAATCGGTGATAAGCTTATGTTCCCGCGCAAACGGATACGTTTGAAGCTCATGAAGCTCCGGCAGCAAAACAACCTGCAGCAGAATATTGTTTTCTTGACAAACGTTTCTCAACAGCAGGAAAGCCGCTTTGGTTCGTTCCAGCCCCGGTTTGTTATCCGCATAGAGGCCGGAATAATACGCACGATAGCCCCCGGAGGGGTTCCATCTTCCTGTGAGAGTATGAAGGCGGGACCAATAAAGGGTGAGAAACCTGGAATATCCCAGGAACCAAAGGCCTGATTTTTTCGGGGTCGGCTCCGCGTCATTGATGAAATAAAAAACAACGACTTTGTCGAGCTTATATTTCAATCCCTGCTCGATAAAGAGATTCACTTCCTGCTCGGTGTTATAATTTCCCGTTCCTGTATTAATGATCTCGGTGGAGATTTTTTCGCTCAGCTGTTGCTCGAGGATTTTCTTGAAAGTGTCCTTATTTTCTACGCCCCACCCAAGCGTTAAAGAATCCCCCAAAAAAACAATCCGCTTTTTACCCGCGGAGGCCAGGGAGTGTTCGCTGTCGCGAAATCCGTCCGAATTTGTCCGGATCCAAACCCCCATAAGTCGGGCCGAGGCATTGCTTTTATGGATATGATCGATGCGGGGGTTGGGTGAATCCCGTTTTAGTTTCAGGGAATAGTGGGACATTTCAACATCATAGACGATGTGATTTTTGAGATAGATTCTTACGCAAATCTCTCCGGCCAAAAGGAAAAACAACGCGCCGAAAAAAAGCGGAGCCAGATTTTTTAAAAAAGGCTTGCTCATTATCATAAAAATGTTCTGTTGATCGGCTACTCCGCGCGCTTTTGCGCGAAGGCTTCTAAGAAAGCTCGTGATCGCAGCGAAGCCCTGTTTCTTGGGCGGGGCGATGATCGGGGCCGTGAGATCCTTTTCACACTCCGCTCATTAAACAAACACGGGGTGATGGTAGTACGATTCGCCTGAGAACTCATCCCTAGAATTATTTTCTCCCTATGTTTTGAGGCCGTGGAAGTATCTGATTTGTGATTTCAACTCAAACGCTTCGTTTATGTTTTGTCTGTCTCAATGAAATAGTGTGACCAGAAGAGTCAGGCTGTCAAGGGAGCTGCGTGGCCGGGAATCATTGTAGTGGATGCGCCAATCCTTAATGATGCGCTTTGCCTCCTCCAATGTTGAAAAATAATGCTCATTCAGGCACTGATGCCGGAACTTGCCGTTGAATGATTCGGTGCAAGCATTCTCGACCGGTTTTCCGAGCCGAATAAAATCTAACGTTACGTCATTCTCATAGGCCTAGCGATCCATTTCACGACTCGCGAACTCGGGACCGCTGTCCACGGTGATCCCCTCGGGCTTCCCTCGAGTTAAAAGCAGCCAGTCCAAAACGCGAGAGATCCGTAATCCATTAAGCGACGTTTCCACTTCGATGATCAGACGCCCTTTGGTGAAGCGTTTTCTAGCTGCCATAGGAGCCTCCGTGTCATGCTTTGACGCCCGGAAATCCCCCCTTGCAACTGTCCAGTTTTTGGGAAGGTCAATTTGATGCCACAAATGCATGTGGGGGTTGGAGAAAAACTCGACCAGCAGATATTTTCCGCCGAAACGTGCGAAGTCGAAGCTTCTGACTAACGCATGGCTAACGGAAAATCCCCGAACATCCTCTTAAACCAGCAAAAATAAGAAAACATGATTTTTTCTATCTTGTTACATGAGAAAAAGATAGAATGATCCAGGAGAAATTGTAAAATATCTCAAAATACTCGGATGGAACTACGGATCAGAAGGTTGCAGGGTCGACTCCTGCCGGGCGCGCACTTTAAACACAAATCGATTTTGTTTTTAAACCTTAAAAGAGAAGATCGTTGGCGTAAGTCCAAAGCTCACGAGGGTCTTTCAGAAGCACAGGGTGGCTGGAGGGGAAATGTTACGAGAACACCGTCGATCCATCGCACGGATACACTTTTTTTTGGATGTGGTCTGGATCTTTGCGGCGTGGATTTTTTATCACCTATTCTTAGAAGCTTCAGGGTTGCGACTGAATCCTTTTCATGAATACCTGGATGTGGCAGTCCTTTTTGCCACCGTCAGCATTGTTTATTTGGCCGCCCGGGGTTTTCAACTCAACGACCACCTTTTAACCCTTCCCAGGATCATCCAAGAGATATTTTTGGGATGCTTGTTCGGAACTCTTAGCATCGTACTTTTTCTTTACTTGTTGAAAAAACCGCATCTGAGCAGGGTTTACATTATTGGCAGCATCACGTGCAGCTTTTTTCTTTTGACCCTTTGGAACCTGATCGTTTTCCGCATTTATCTGTTCATAAGAAAAAAAGGCCTAAACTACCAGCATATTATATTGATCGGGAACGAACACACCTTGCCCATTCCCGTCGAAACAATCCATAACAATCCTTCTTTGGGTCAGCGGATCCTTGCCATTCTTTCGATTGACGAAAACGTGCCCGATCAAAAATTTATGGGGTACAAGGTTTTTCACGGTCTTAGGAGTTTAAAGAGGCTGTTGGATGAACATGTGGTCGACAACGCTCTGTTCACGGTTTATCGACAGGATCCAGAAGCGATTGAAAAGGCTATGCTGCTTTGTCAGGAGCGAGGGATTAAGGTGTGGCTCAAACCCGATTTTATGCACCACACACTTGTCTCGCGAGTAGATTATCTCGACAGAATGCCGCTTTTCACCTTCTCCTTGGGGCCAGAAAATCATTTGGGTTTGGCAGTTAAGCGACTTCTTGACATTATTAGCTCGATCCTGCTTCTTACCATTTTAGGCGTTCCGATGGGTATTTTGGCCCTCGTGGTAAAATTGGATCGGGGCCCCGTGCTTTTTAAGCAGAAAAGGGTGGGGTTGAACGGCCGGTATTTTGTGGTCCTAAAATTTCGAACCATGTATAAGGACGCGGACCTTCGACGCGCCGAATACAATCTGAAAAACGAAATGAAAGGTCCTGTTTTTAAAATGAAAAACGACCCGCGGATCACGCCGACGGGAAAGTTCTTGAGAAAATACTCTCTCGACGAACTCCCGCAGATCTGGAACGCTCTTGTAGGGAACATGAGCCTGGTAGGGGCTCGGCCCCCCTTGCCCACCGAAGTGGATCTGTACAAAGGGTGGCAGCGGCGGCGTCTTTCCATGAGACCGGGGATCACCTGTATCTGGCAAGTGACTGGGCGCAACAAAATCACGGACTTCAACGAGTGGGCCAGGCTCGACCTCGAGTATATCGATGAGTGGAGCTTGTGGTTGGATCTGAAGATTCTTCTGAAGACTATCCCGGCTGTTTTAAAGGGGACAGGATTGTGATTTTGAACTCAACGGAAAATCCGCCGTCCATGAGAGGGTGGCATCTCGCCGATGATTTTCTTAATTATCGAGAAAAAAATGGATAAAATTTTTAACTTCCTTGCTCGAGGAATTCCCATATTGATCAACGATCTCCGGGCAATTGCCTCGGCAAAAACTCCTTTTTTTATAGCCGTGCCGCGCTCGATCTATGTGGATTTTGGAACCCGTTGTAATGCTTTTTGTACCATGTGCCCGATCGGCCGTGAAAACCGGGAGGGCAAGTCGCCGAAGGGGGGAGAGCTTTCTGAAGAGCTCGCGATCAAATTGTTGAGGGAAGTTAGGGTGCTTTCTGGAAAAGGCGCGGTAGTTTCCTTGACGGGGGGGGAGCCCCTCCTATACCAACCCCTCTATAAGATGATGGGCATTGCTCGAGACCTCGGAGTGTGTTTTTCTTTTACGACCAACGGTTATCTTTTGAACGAAGAAACGGTCGAAAAAATCGCGCGCGCAGACCCCTTTGGAATAGGCGTTTCGCTCGAGTCGCTGGATCCCACCATTAATGAATTGATGCGACCCTACAAAAATGGCGGGGGCACGGAAATCACGGTGCGCGGGATCGAGTTGCTGCTTAAAGCGAAGCGTGATTTTAAAAAGAATTTTCGTGTGAATATTAAAACCGTGATCACAAAAGTAAATATGTCTAGCTTCCCGGATTTGGTCCGGCATTTTGGAAAGGAAAGCGGCGTTCTGATGACCCCTCAACCCTATCTTGACGACGGGGACCCGAAAGGAGCCGGGAGGGAAAAATTTTGGATCCAAGACATAGCGCGATTGACAGCGATGGTAGATGAAATTATCGCTTTGAAACAGCAAGGGTATAACGTGTGTGCCAGCGAGGACACCCTTAAGGGCTTTATCCGCTATTTTCAAAGAGGGTGCGGAGGAGAGGTTGCTAGCGATAGTCATAAGGGGCAGCTTTCGTGCCTTATTGGCAACACAACAATATTTGTGGACGCGACCGGCGATATCAAACTTTGCCCTTATATGAAAGCCGTAGGCAACCTTGGCGGCGAAAAGACCTTGAGGAATCTCTGGTATGGTGACGCCGCTAAGGATCTCCGGCGCAAAATAAAATTTTGCACCCGCGATTGCGAGCTGTCATGCACGAGGAATACGCCTCTTTTGGAACGGTTCAAAGCGTTTTTGAAGTCAGCGTGAAATATTGAAAAAACGTTTTAAGGCGACACCTCTTAGGGCGCCGCTTCTCGGAAGAATGAAAACCTAGGTCAGCCCGCCGTAGTAAGGGTAGTAGCTAAAGGTCCCGGTTCCCCGGACTCGGTTCAAAAGAACCCCGACGTTCACGAGTTTCCCCGGCGCGATCTTATTCAGAGCTCGGGCGACAAGATCTCTGGGC
>Ga0182027_10009351_pt1 | contig 14107 bp, 19 predicted proteins | sample 712E1DmetaG_FD_121300 | JGI IMG/M metagenome (GOLD analysis project Ga0182027, IMG submission 121300) | Permafrost microbial communities from Stordalen Mire, Sweden - 712E1D metaG (Illumina Assembly) | ecosystem: Environmental > Terrestrial > Soil > Wetlands > Permafrost | place: Sweden...
CATACATGCCCCTAAGATATCTCATAAATTCTAGAGTTAATTCTCTATTATGCTCTTTTTTAATTAATAAATCTATGACCCAATGAATATGCTTAGGAGTTCTTATCTGTTTTCCATTTTCTTTATATTTTATTATAATATCATGTTCTTGGATATGCCCTCTATCTCCCTCAAAGACCCCTATTATAGTGCCATCACTTAATGGTATTTCTTTTATGGCATATTTTCGTGGTGGCTTAATTGTTTCTCCTTTCTTCATTCGCGGTTGATAGTTCATAACCATAAAATCCATAATAATGACATGTTTTTAATTATTTGTATAAATAGAAACTCTTAAAAAATAGAACCTTCTAGCTTTATCATGGCAGTTATGAGTAGAAAGAAAAAAGCCGTAGCCCAAAGATGGGATAGTATTAGTTCACAGAGAGATAAAGGAAATCAATCAGTTAAAGATGAAGATAAACCTATAGATGAAGAAGAACATAAAAAGAGAGTGGAAATTCTAAAAAGTTTAGGGCTTCTTAAAGATGAATAGTTTTATTTTATCTCTTTACACTTACAACTAGGTTTTCCATGAGATTTATAAGTTATATCACAACTTACCTCACAATCCTCTTTATGTGTCATATTGCTATCAATAGCAGATCCACAAACAATATTTTTCCTTTCTGTTAAACTTAGATATTTGCAATATGCCCAAGTTCCATTAGGAGTTACTGGAGTTTGATTTTCTAGTTTGGTTACACTTTTATTTAAATTATTTATTTGTGTAGTGTGCCCTGTTAATGTATTAAGAATTGTAGTTATTGAACTCTGGATCGTTGTTAAGGTATTATTTATTGTTTGTTGCCATGATAATAATAATGAAACATTAGATTCTAGTGAAGATATTCGTGCATCATTACCCATTCTCTCACTAATGCAGTGCCCTGCAGTATTTCCACTCTGGCTGCACACATTAGAACCACATTGAAAATCATACGTACATGTATCACCATCATTCAGACAATCCTTTGTTCCACATTGTTTGCATGTTTGATTTTTTATTTCTTCTATACTCGCAGTTATTTCATCATTTGAAATAATCTGATAACTTATTGAATTCTGAATAACATTGCAACTTATTGCCCATCTGCAATTATTATCTCCCACCTGTTGAACTTGTGTGGGGTAAATATTGAAAGTTTTATTATAGAATATAGATTCGGCACCAAGACTAACTTGGTATTGAATTCTTACATTTAGACTTTTTCCAATTTTGTTTCTAATATTAAAGTAAGACCAACAATCACAACTTCCATAGAAGCTATTTGGAGCAGATGAACTGCCTCTAAAATCACTAAAATTTATAGGATCAACATATCTATTGCCTGCATTATCATACGCAACATTCATAAAAATACCACTACTTACATTTTGTTTATATTGACATTGAGCTAATACTCCCCCAATCATCGCAACCACTAAGAACAATCCTAAAATTATTAAAACAAACCCTTCTTTTTTCATATAATATCTAGCCTTGACTTTTATTTAAATCCTTCTTACCACTTCTTATCAATTAATCTCTCACCTTCACTTTCTCTCCCGCTCCTCCCCCCTCTCATCTCCTCCCCCTCTTCTTCATTCTTCCAATTGCAGATAATAATAAAAATAAAAATTTGGGTTAAAACTTGTTTCCCAAATTTTAGTGCATCCCCCCCCAACCTATCCACTACATTACACGAAAATATTTAAACCCCTCTTAAATTATATAATAATGAAAATAGGTTTGGTCTTTTGCATCACAATTGTTTTTTCAGTTTTACTATTGATAAGTTTATTTTATATTATTCCTGTTGCATCAAGTCCTTCTATTGCAATCCCTGCTTCATTAAATCCTGCTCCATCAAGATGCTCTGCTTTTTCATGCCAGGATAGTGATGGAAATAATCCAGGTGTAATTGGAATTGTTTCTTATACTTCTTATTGCTCAACTGCAAAAACTACATTGACTGACTTTTGTTCAGGACAGTCAACTCTTGTAGAATATTTATGCACTGATAATGGAGTGACTTCTTCAATTGTTAATTGCAATAGTGGATGCTTGAATGGAGCCTGCCTTCCATCTGGTGCATGGTCAAATTTTCCTCCTGCAAAATCTCAAAGCATCAATCATAGCAGAGACTGGTGTGATGGTTCAGATGCAAATAAAGATGGAACAGTTAATGGACTTGATTTTGACCTGTTGAGAGAATATTTATACATCTGGAGTACAAATTTTGGCTCAACTAATTGTTCTGTATGCGTTCCTGAAACATGCGATGGAAAAGACAATGATTGTAATAATTTAACAGATGATGGCCTTGGAACAATAACCTGCGGTTCAGGAATATGCAACCACACAATTCAGAGTTGTGTAAATGCCACAACCCAGATTTGCAATCCTCTTCAAGGAAGACAAAATGAAACCTGCAATGGACTCGATGATGATTGTAATGGTACTTGTGATGATAATATGCATACTGGCGTTCCTTTCTGTCATTCAGGTGGAGGATGTACTTGTGAATCCGGTTGGGGTAACTGTTATAATGGTGTAACAGATGGATGTGAAACCAATATCAATACCGATAAAAATAATTGCGGATCTTGTGGACATGTCTGTCCAACAAATTCAACTTGCTCATACCCTGGAATCTGTCATTAATAACAAAAGAAATTTCTTGATTAACTATTTTTTATTTATTTTGATTCACGCCACTTATCTCTATCAAAATTCAAAACATCTGCAATTTTTTCAGGATGAATTATTGTAGGTTTGCCTGCAATAAACCATTCAGTTCTATTAGTTCCTTGTGGTAAGTCAAAACTGAAATAATGAACATCCCAACCATTACGATATAATCCATAAGCATCCTCTACTAATTGATCAAACTCTTCTATACTCGTATACACTGTCTTTGCTATATCATGCAATCTTTGTGGAACTTCTAAGGGTTGATGATTGGAACTAACATAGGACTGCCATAATGGTTCAAGGATTTCAAAATATTCTCTAATTATAGGTTGAAGTCTTTCTACAACAGGCCTTCCAGTTTCTTCAGTTAATCTGGATACATCGATTTTTCTATAAGAGTCTCTGACTGCAATATATTCCTTGTACCAATCCTCTTCTACTTCTCTTCCTTCTTGCATAGCTTTTAAAATTCCACCAAAAGCAACACTTAACATAGGAGTATCCACCATTAACATCAATTCTAAAGTTTCTTTTGCTTTTTCTTCTTCCATATTAATTAATCACAGAACTCTTCTTCCTCTATTAGGTTTATCTTACAAGAAATAACTCACTTTTAAATCTTCCTCACACTATCTCCTCCACATCTCCCCTGCTTTCGCGGCATTAGACATTACCAATATTTGGGCTGGAATTTTGTGAAAAGTTTTATAAACAAGTTATTCTAATTAATAATATGAAAAGAGGGTTAATTATTACTTTAATTATTGTATTAGTTGTAATCGTATTGGCCGTTGTAGGATACTTGATTATACATTCCCAAAATTCCCCTTATAAATTGACTTCAACTAATGTGATGAATCCAGTGGATTTTATAACTCCTGGTGGAATAAAACAAATAGCTGAAGGTTATACTAGTGATAATATTAATTTTAATGTTAGAATTATGCAATTCTCAAATGAACAAGATGCAATTGATGGAATTTCAAAAATGGAAGAACTAAACAATCCTGCTATGATAGGAATAAATGGAAAATATGTTAAATACAAAGAAGCAGCCGGAGAGTGGAAACTGTTCTATTATAAATCTGGTAAAGACATAATCTATATACAGTATAATGGGGATAAAACTTTCGGGGACAATTTTGTTTCTTGGTTCTATTCTAAATATCCTAATCAATAATAATATATTTGATTGTTTCTATACTTCTCCCCCCATTACAGATAATAATTAAAATAAAAATTTGGGTTAGCCCTGCTTCCCAAATTTTAAAGATTATTGTAATAGATATTCGGACCAGAGTTTTGTAAAATCATTTTAACTTCAATGACTATGTTCTCCAAAGCTTCTTCCACTACCTGGAATATCATTGCGATCCCTTTCACTATCATCATAATTATTATCATTTTCATGAGGCACTTTTCTTTTATTTACCTCATCCATCCCAATTTTTACTGCATATCTGCGCACCTGACTGTTATTTGACCGGTTATACGGCAGGGTTACTGATGATTTTGGTCCGGTTAAATTGAGTTCAACTTTTAAGGCTCTATTTTCAAGTAGCAATCTGCCATCAATAATCCCGGTTCTCACAAATATTCTTCCATAATCATTCTCTGGCCCATACTGATTAGAATAATCAAACATATCTTCTGTTCCAACACCATCAATTCCAGTTATTTGTACAGTGCCTTTGTCCTTTAATCCTTCAATTGTTGGCAGGATATCATTGATATGAAAATACCAGTTATTAGCTCTTAAATGGCCATAAGAAGGATTAAAATCAAATTTTTGAGTCATGATTCCAAGGCATTTCATTCTCCTGTAAAATTCAACTATGGTATCAACTCCACTTTGATATCCTTCCATTACTTGTCCAATAGGCATATTTGGGTCAGTAGTTCTGACTTTGCTTGCGCGATTGACTTCTACAATAAACCTTTTTACAGAAGATGGTATATCCTCTGCACCATTCCATAAAATTGCGTTTATGATTTTAATTAAACCCATAATATAACTCTTGTTTTAATTTATTTAAACTCTTATATACTGAAAAATAATTAATCTCTTATATCACTGCTTCAAAACCCCTCTTCCCTCCCCCCACCACAGTATTTACTTACATTTCTGAAGTAGATTTTTATTATCTTCTATGAATTTTGAATTGACTTCAAAATTTATAGCTAATTTGCCTTGCGAAGCTTCAGAAAGCTGAGCAATTCTCCACCCCCACAAATCTTAAATATCCCTCCTGAATCTGGTTATGATGGGAGTAGAAGATATTATTCAGCCAGACTTATTAGAAAAGTTAGATGCATTATCTTCTGAAGAGAGAATTCTTGTAAATATTCAGTTCAAGGCACCTGATGGATTAGTCAGGTCTAATGGCACAAGAAAACTTTCTGCAAATCAACTGGAATATAATTCCAGAATAATTCGAAATTATTCTGATTACTTGAAAAAAGAATTAGGTGAAATAGGCTTGACAGTTAGTATAAAAGCTCCTCTTTTATCAGGCGTAGCAACTTTAACTAAAGATGAAACTTATATGCTCGCACAAAGGCCTTATATTCATTTACTTTCAAAAGACCCGAATTTTAGGCTTGTAGGAGGATGATTTTTTAAAAACAGTTTTCTTCACTTTTTAACTTTCTCTCTCTAAACTTCCTCACCTCATTTCTCACGGCATTAACATTACTTATAAATCGTAAAGAACCTATTTTACACCTTTGTTATTCTTCTTTTTTCATAGATCTGCTTTATTTTTCAACTTCTCTTCTCAATTTATCAAATAAGAATTTTGTTCTTTCTCTTAATGAAATAAATTCTTTTTCTTCAAGATAAGTCTTGACAGAATATTGCATTCTTTCTCTGATATCAAGAATCTTATTGCTATTCTCAATGTCTTCAGTTACATCTTTGTCATATATTTCTTTTAATTCTTCCTTTGTTAGTTTTATTTCATTATTATCAATCATATCTTCAATCAATGCAAAAGTGCAGCTTTGGTTTCTTGACTCATATCCTTTTTTTGCAATCAATGCAAGAAGGCAGTGATAAAGAGTGTAAAATGATGCAGAAGCACTCCAATCAGAAAAACCAGATTTATGGAATGCATCCATGGCGTTGAAATTATGTATTGCCTTTTTTATATGCCATGCTACATTTTCCTCAGAGGTTTTAGTTTTTCTTAATCCTTTATGCCTTTCTCCTTTTTCGCCATCTCTTAAACAATCTTTCAGTTTATTTTTTGTTTTCATTTTTAATTTTGTAAAAAATTTAAAATTTTTTTAAATTTTTATTTATTTACCTCTTTTATTAGTTCTACTATTTTATCTTGTGGCTTCGCCAGTTTCTCACAATATTAGCAATTTATTCAGAAGTGAATTCCTCATAAATTGATTATTTTAACAAGATTTACTCTTGATAAAATAACTAATTATTTCTAATCGAGCTAATCAGCGAGATTATTTTATCTTGTCCCCATAATATCTTGCCGGTCTTTAATATTTCATTAATAACTTCATCTTTTTTTGAAATATTTTTCTTGAAATCTTCTTCAGTCTGCAAGATTTCATGGACCTTTATTGGAATAGTCTTAAATAATCTTTCGCTTAATTCTTTATAAGCTTTATAGTGTTTTTCTTCTATAATGATTAAAATATCTAAATCATTAGGTTCTTTTTTTTGACTTATATAAGAGCCAAACATCATAGAAGCAAGTGTTATTTTCTTAAGTTCTTTTAGATCATCAAACCTGAATTTGATTCTTCCTTCAATACTTGGTATAAGGGCTAATTGAAGGATATTTTTTGTTTTTTCATTATCAAAATCTAAATAATAAGATTTGATATTAGAAATATTCTTCGGTTTTATGATCCCTTCATTTTCAAATTTCTTTAATATCTTATAAGCTCCATTAGGTGAAAGCTTAGCTAATTTTGCAATTTGATTTATTGATAAATCTACAAAACTTGTTAAAAGTATTCTCAAAACACTTTTTTCATTTTCAGTAAGCATTTTATATTATACACCAATGGTGTATAAATATACACTAAAGGTATATAAATCTTTTGGTATTAATTTTATTTTCAACTGTACACAAATCGTGGACAGTTCAATTCCAACTGGTGACAAAATGTCACCATATCACTATCTCGCCTCTGCAACCCTCTTCCTCACATCCCCCACCCCTATCTGCCTTAGACATTCCTTATATTTCCAGGAGTTCTCTCATTTTATCCCCCACCACATCCAACTTAAATTTATTATATAATAGAAAGGTTTATATAATAGTTAAACCACATCTAACTTATGAAACAAATAACAACTGAACAACTCTTGAATGAATTGAAGGGAATATATACACTTGAATTAGTGAAATCCAAATTAAATGTAGATACAAAAAAAGCAATTTACTTGATCTCAAGACTTCGAAAAAAAGGATATGTTAAGACAAAACAAACCCCTAGTAATATGAGAGTCTATGATATCTCTAAAAAGGTGGCTAGACCAAGTTACAGTTTTATTGATATCTTGAATGTTAACTCTCCTCAAAAGCTGAATTATTATGATGATTATATAGTACATAATAAAAAACCAGCCTTAGAAGAAGTCCTACTCTATGCAATAAAGTCAAAAGATATTAGAAAGATAATTTCATGTATTGGACTATTCAAAAAGATTAATAACTGGCCACTACTTTATAACTTATCGAAAAAAGAAAACCTTCAAAGGCAAGTTGGAGCTTTGTATGATGTTGCAAGAACAGTCATAAAAACTCGAAAAATGACAAAAAGATTCAGAAATCTGTCTCTTCCAAAAAAAACAGATAAATTTGAGTATATTAAAGATAAATACAATTCAAAACATTTTCAGGAGATTGAAAATAAATGGAAAGTTTATATTCCATTAAATATTGCAGATTTGGAGGACTATAGAATTTTTAAAAAATATTAAAAACCGGGAAATAAACAAAATGATAAATATACAAGACCAAGAAAAATTATTTTCAGACGCAGGAAAATTCCTCAAAAAAAAGATAGTTTGTTATGCAATAGGCGGGACTGCAATGATGTATTTAGGTTTAAAAGAAAATACAAAAGATATTGATTTGGTTTTTTTAAATAAAGAAGACAGAAAAATATTCAAAGAAGCCTTATTAAAAATAGGCTATAAAGAAATGGAATCTAGGATAATTTATGGGGCAAGAGAAAATTCTCCTCAAATGCTTTATCTGGCAGACTGGAGACTAGACCTTTTTCTCCCAGAAGTTATAGATTTTATTTTTTCTGTTGATGCACAAAAAAGAATAGTAGAAACCCATGTCTATGATAACTTGACAATAAAAATAGCAGATCCTCATGATATTTTGCTTATGAAATCTGCAACAGAAAGAGAAAAAGATATTGATGATGCTAAAGCAATAATAGATAATAATAAGATCAATTGGAATATAATAGTCCAAGAAGTGAAAAACCAGCAAAATCTTGGAAAACAAAGAACCGGTCTTGATTTAGGGGTTTTCTTGGAAAACCTCGAGGCAAAAGGAGTCAAGATCCCTAAAAAAATAAAAGATGATATCTGGGATATTGTGAAAGTTGTTGCAGAATCTAAGATAAAAAAGAAATAAAAAAATAATTTTTGAAAAGATTAAAATTCCTTTACGGAACAGAGCATTAAAACGTCTATTCCCTTACTTAAAATCAGTCAAACCTATCAAAACTGGCTTTTCTTTCTTCTTCAGAAGTGATTGCAGAATATAATCTCCTTACAATCCTTTGTGCTCCAGGATCTTCTCCATCAGCTAGTATCCTGACTCTTGTTCCCTCAAATGCAGCAAAACCCAATAGATTAAATGCATCCTTGCAGGAATAGCTTTCTCCATTCTCTAGATTAACAAGATATACATTTCCAGGATATCCTTCAGATTCCCCAACAATTTTTACATAAACTTGATATCCCATTCCCCCATTTAAATTTACAGTTGTTTCTGCAAATGTCTGTCTGTTAGAAACTATTATTTCTGGAGGCTTGATTGCTCTTTCCCCTCTTTTTTTTCTTATGCCTGGCAATGTTTCAAAAAAATAATCTAGTGCAGTGTTTACATCTTGAACATCTTTTTCAAGTTCACCTGATTTCTTTATTACTCTGTCTGCACCATAATATTTAGGAAGCCAATGAAAGTCCCCAGACATCCCTGTATAAACCAGGATTGCAATATCAGGATCAGCATCCTTGATTTTTGATAATAAATCAAGGCTTTTTCCATAGATTGTACCATAATAAAGCATCGGATAAAGAACCCCTAGATTATCGTGAACTTGTTTACCTTCTTCAAAAGGAAGATGTGTTATCAGGGCATTAAATTTTCTTCTGGTAAGAGTGGTCTGAATCCTTTCAAGCACCATCTTATCGAGATTATGCATGCATTCCAAATCAAACCTTCTTTCAACTGACTCTCTTATGCTTCTAAATCCCTGATAACCTTGGTTATTGCAAAGTTCCTGCATATCAACAGAATCAGGGCAGCTTCCATCAAGATAATCTCTTTCAACATAAAGAACCAATTTTCTCTGCTCTCCTGCTTTAAGGATTTGCTCATTTTCCATGAATAGTGTATAGCAAATAGCATTAAAAGGATTTATCTTATTCAAAATAGATTTTTTAAGTCTTTCTTAAACAAAGATCAGAAAGCTTCTCCCAATTCCCTGACTCTTTGTTCTAAATCTTCCATTTAATGCAAGGTCATTGGAATTATATAATAATTATCAATATAGAATATATCTGTGTTTTTCTATCTCCCGTAACTTCTATCAGCTTCTCTTCTACTCATCGGCCTAGAATAACTCTCACAAGTTATCTCACCAGTATTCATGTCCATTGACACAGCACCTGTCACAACATCATCTGGACTTTCTGGAAGTTGTCTTGGATATCTTGAAACACCATGATGAAAATCTAAATCAGAATCAAGTTCAGGATCCATGACACCAACTCCACCAAATAAATGATAATCCAAAGCCATTCTATCTATTCTTCTTTGTGCATCTCTTGAAACAGTTCTTGGATTAGGAATCGTACTTCTTATTGCTCTTTTTCTACTTGGCATAATGAATAATTAAAATATTTGTAGTTAATAAAGATTATTGAAATAAAAAAAATAGAAACACTTTTTTTATCTTAGTCTAAATTGTTGATATCCTTCTTCAATCTGTTGTCTTGTGACAGGTGGTTTATAAGATACCTTCATCATCTCGTCTGTTTGACTATCCATCATAAGGCCTCCAGATATAACATCTCCTGGATTTCCAACTAAAGAGTTTTTCCCTGGATTGCCATTTTTCCAAACAATTACATCAAGAGAAATTATATTCATTCTCCTTTCAGTTTCATTAGAAAATGGAAAAATAGGAGAATCTGCACGAATTACTTTTCCTTCTGCCATGGTAGTTAAATATGATATTTAGATTTTTTAAAGATTTCTTTTAAAACACTACCTCCAAACCACATCACGCCATTAACATTAATTATATTCCAAAAATTTTAGAATAATTATAATCTAGTTAATTCATTCCAGAATTCAGGACCATGCTGGATAAATCCTTTAAAAGCAAAAGCCATTAAACCTTCAGCTTCCCTAGGATCCTCCATATCCAAATACAATGCAATTCCTGTTTTTCTTTCAAATTCTTCTAACATTTCAAAATTTGTGTGATTAGAATAAGATGTAAAAGCTGTAAACATATTGACTCTATGCGGTCCTTTTAATCTAAATCCATCATCTTGTCTTGTGACTAAAATAAGACTTGGAGTGGCGGGTTCATATAAACCATAGTTTTCATGGTCAAATGCCGGTTCTAATAATTCCCTAAATCCACTTCTATATTTTGCAAGAGCTTCTTTTAAGTCTCCAATAAAATATCCAGGTTTTACAACTGTTACAGGTTCATTTGTCATTTTTATCTTACTTTTATTTTATTTATCAAGAACTCTTCTCACTTTAGGGCTTATTTTACTAAAAATAAATGCTTTTTAAGTCTTTCTTTTCAAAACAATATCTCTGCAAAAGCCTCTAAATCTTAAATAACTTGCTTAAATTTTACTTTACACGCCCCTAATCAATTGAGGGCGGAAAAGAAAAATTAAAGTGAAATCTGAAGTAAAGAGTGGTAATAAAATTCCTATGCAGAGATACTTTCAAAAAATCAGAAAGCTTCTCTTACTACTTATCATCTCCCTTCTCACGATATTAATATTAAATATAATAAATAGAAATAACCAAGAACATTTTATCGAGTTTCTATTGAATGATCCCCATGATAATCTTTTTCTGAAAAAGGAACAGTTGGAGCTGGTGTTCCTATAATCCCTCTCGGATCCCTGTTTCTATTGACTGTCTCATCAGTTAATAGCTTATATGAATTATAAAATTTTTCTTCAGCGCAAGCAGGACAATGACCTTCAGTCAAAACACTTAAATCAGAACCATAATTATCTCCACAAGACCTGCATTCAACTAATCTAAAACTCAAATCTGGTATTGAGTCTTCTCTTAAGATTCTATTTTGTCTTATTGTGTCTACTTGTACTAAAAAATCTTCTACAGTTTTAGGTCTTGCCATAATAGCAAATCTCACTTTGCCTTCATTTAAATATCTTTGCAATGCAGAATATTTTACTAAATATTAGTAATATTAATGCTGTTATGAGGGGTAATGAAGAGTAAAGAGTAAGAAAGAAAGCTATTCCAATACTAAATAACCCCTGTTAAAAGACCTTGAAAAACAATGCCCTCAATAATAAAACAGAAACCCTCTCTCCGAGGATACATTACAACTAACAATATTTCAAAATGAAATTTTAGTTAGCAAATGCTTCTAAAATTTCATAAACACACCACTTTTTCACCCCAACAAAACTTATAAAATCATTATAATAGTTGACTTCATGGATTACAGAGTTTTGATAAGTTGTTTTGCAAATAAAGGAAGAAGCCCTGCACTTTGCGCTTATTGCAATTATTTTACCGGACTTGAACAAATTCCAAATTTAAGATTTGAGTCTGCTGGAACAAATCTTAATCAAATTAGAAAATTGATAAATATTGGAAGGACAGGTATAAGTCAAAGAGTTGGTTTACTCCTTGAACAAGATGGCCTATATGTAAAAGATCATCAAATAAGGTATGCCGGAGATTTAGTACATGAAAATTTTGATCTTGTCTTGGCAACAGACACGTTTGTTCAATGGCACTTAACAAAAATAGGATTTAAAGATGTCAATCTTGCAAAAAGATTTGCAGGATTTTATGAAGATGATATTTTTGATGCCCATATGCTGGAATCAGTTGTTGGCTTCAAGCCTGATGACCCAATTGTTAATGCGGCTTATATTGAGATGGTAAGAGAAATAAAAACAATTGCAAGAGGAATAGTAAAAAGGCTTGAAAGAGTTTAGTGTTAAACTCTTGAAGCTTATTTAAGAATTATCAATATTGATAATATATTCCAGTTCGACATTTTTTGTAAATGTCGAGATAAAACAAGCAAATCAAAGATTGAAGCAAGTTCAACTTTGATTTAAAATAATATAACTTTATCGAATGATTTTTGATTTACTCAAAAATAATGAGCCACTAAACTCGACACAAAGTGTCGAATTCAAGATATATACCTTTTTTAAAAGAATTCATCTTATTCATGGAAAATCAATCTTATTATGGTCATGCCTTGACCAATACTTAGCAGGACCCTCATCTTCACCATCAGGAATATCCATTGGATCACGTTTTTCATTTGCATATATCAAATAAACCCTGTCCTCTGGCACTTTTTTATCTTCAGGTTTTCCTTTATTTGAATTAGCAATTACATCATTCACATATCCTGCAATTCTTCCGACAAATTCTCTAATAGAATCATTTTCTCCAGGTCTCTGATCATGTATAGTATAGACTCCAATTATCTCTCCATTTCTTTTGACTGTGTATTTCCTGCAAGCCTCGCCATTAACTTCTTGTGCTTCACTACTTAGGCCTCCTCCAAGTTTTTGTTCTAAATACCTTGAAAATTTTTCTGCACCAGAAAGTTCAAATCTTTGATCTACCATTTTAATATTCCCCTCTATCAAACTCCCAAGCTCCTTGCACTCCAGAGGAGACTTCAGGAGGATTTTTATAAAGTTCATTGACTCTTTTAATCCAATTAACACCAGTTTCATAATCTTCAACAACACCAAAATAAATTTTCCTTGAGCCTGTTGTACAATTGTGGATTAAATGGATTCTTCTAGTATTTTCATCAAGAAAAAAACCAACCATTGAGTCAGTTGGTATTATTCCCCAAGTTGGTTGTTTAATAACAACACTTCCAAATTCTCTCACCTCTGCCTCAATATGGTTAGACCTAATCAAATGCATATTTCCTTCTTCTGTTAGTCTTACTAAATCAATTGTCATTTTAATTAACTTGCACAGAACTCTTTCCCTTTCAGGTTTGTTTTACTAAATTTAAACTGCTTTTAAGTCTTTCTTTTCAAGCTTATTGATCCAAAAATATTCTTATAAATAATATAGTAATTGAGGGTAGGTAAGAGCATGTCCGGCTTTGGAGAGCTTAAATAAGTTTTAGAATTAAAAATTTAATTTAGAATATTAAAGGACATATCATTTCCTAGACACCCTGACTATTTTTCCTGGATATTTATTATCTCCTCCACTCCACAAACATGTAGAAAAATAAAGATTTCCATGTCTGTCTAAACAAAATCCCCTTGAAGTAAATCTATTATCATTAACTCTTAGAATGGGTCTTGCCTCATTTTTTTCTGAATCCAGTGAATAAAAAACTTCATAAGACTTTACTGTTTTTCCTTCAAGACATTCAATTGAAGTACATACCATAATGCTTAAATCTTTAACTCTGGGATCATCTTTTTCAAAGCCTTCATAAAAGCTGCCATTTATAAAAGAAGCCTTATCTGAAATAATTCTGCTACCACAAGGATCCCAATAAGTTTTTGGGTCTGATTTAGTATCATTTAACACTCCAACCAATATCGGTTCCTTGACTTTTTCTTCTTTTTTATCAAGAGAAAATTTCACTAAGCCCTTATTAAATGATGGAGCATATAGATTTCCATTACTATCAAAACAAAACCAACACATACTCGGTCCCTTTTTTATCCAAGGTATGACTCTTTTTCTTTCTCTGTCTAATACATCAATCGAACCCCCTATCCATCTCATTACATAAAGCCTTCCATCTTTCGGATTCATAGCTATGTGATTGACTTTTTGATAGTCACCTTTATCTTCTTTATAAGGTCCTTCAATATCTAAAACTTCTTTACCAGTCTTTGTATCCCATATTTTCAGGTTTTCATCTATATAG
>Ga0182027_10009352_pt1 | contig 14106 bp, 7 predicted proteins | sample 712E1DmetaG_FD_121300 | JGI IMG/M metagenome (GOLD analysis project Ga0182027, IMG submission 121300) | Permafrost microbial communities from Stordalen Mire, Sweden - 712E1D metaG (Illumina Assembly) | ecosystem: Environmental > Terrestrial > Soil > Wetlands > Permafrost | place: Sweden...
ATTTAAATTGTGTTGTAATAGACAGCAGTTTTAGTAATAAAAAACCATTGGACTTTCCTGCACGTTCGATTACTACTATATCTTTTTCAGGAAGTTTGATTACATCAATAGAAAATCGCCAATTAACTCCAAACCTGTTCTCAGTATCTCAAAATTATCCAAATCCATTTAATCCGGTAACAACAATTGAGTTCACATTATCTGAAAGAAGCAATGTTCGCTTAATTCTAACAAATGTTTTAGGACAGGTTGTTAAAGAAATAGCAAACGGGAATTTTATTGCCGGGAAGCATCAAGTAAAATTAAACGCATCGGATCTTTCATCGGGCATTTATTTCTATAGACTGGAAGCCGGTAATTATTCCGGCACTAAAAAATTAGTTCTTATTAAATAGCTTTAGGAGCACTTAAAGGTAAATAAAACACTTTTCAATCCTAACATTAGAGGAATTATGGAAAATAGACTATTACAAATATTTTATTGTTTGATATTGTTTTTTTTGGTTCTTAGCGTCTCCGTTTTTGCTCAACAAATAAATTTGAATGGAGATTTTGAAGAAACTTCACCCGGGGCAAAATTGGATAAAGATATAGCCGGTTGGACTCTAATAGTCGGAGGTGCCGCTAGGGCTACTTTTGCTATCGAAGATACAGCTGTTTATTCAGGCAATAGGGCTCTTTTAGTTAAAGTGACAGGTGTTGACGTAAATCCCTGGGATATTCAGGCTGTAAACGAACCTTTTAAAGTTAAACCCAATACAACTTACACTTATTCCATTTGGGTAAAAGCAGATGTTTATGGGCCTATTGTTGATTTTACAGTCGGTGATTTTTCATATAATGAATGGGGCAAAGCCAGCCAGGTCGCGATGACAACAAAATGGCGTCAAATCTCTTTTAATTTTACTACTCCAGCTAATTCACCAGATTCGGGAAGAGCTCCAATTCATTTTGCAGAACCTTCAAATGCTGCTATAGGGACCGTTAATTATTTTATTGATAATCTCAAGATTGTTCCGAAAACTACAGACGTTAAAGAAGAACAAATTCCCAACAGCTTTAACCTTGGGCAAAATTATCCAAACCCGTTCAACCCGGAAACAACTATTGAATTTTCTATACCCGAAAGAAGCAACGCTCGACTTGTTCTTATAAATACTTTGGGCCAGATTGTTAAAGAAATTACAAACGGTAGTTATGCAGCCGGTAAGCATCAAATAAAATTAAACGCTTATGATCTTTCGTCGGGCATTTATTTCTATAAACTGGAAGCGGGCAATTTTGTGAGTGTGAAAAAATTAATTCTTATGAAATAATTATTAACAATATCATGAATATTACGAGTATAAAATATTTTTATTTTCTTATAACATTTGCTATTTCAAGTTTTTCTTATGAGAATATATTCTCTTTTTCTTTAAGCGATTCCATAAAGTCTAAATCCCGGACAGAGTTAGAAGGAACTTTTTTTACACATGAGTATCATAATCTTTTCAAAGATTTAATTGGTAAAAGTGATTTAGAAATAAATGATAAAATAAATGCTGCTTTCCAACAATTATTTTATGGCAGCGATGATACCCAGCGTATTTATTATCCCGTTGAAAATGATATGGCATATATAGAAGACATCAATAACAATGATGTTCGTACTGAAGGTATGTCTTATGGAATGATGATTGCCGTCCAGCTGGATAAGAAGGAAGTTTTTGATAGAATATGGAAATGGGCTAAAACATATATGCAGCATAAAAGCGGTCAAAGAAAAGCTTACTTTGCCTGGCACTGTAAAACCAACGGAAATATTATAGATTCATGTACGGCTTCGGACGGTGAAGAATGGTTTGTTACAGATCTTTTCTTTGCATCTGCAAGGTGGGGTAGCGGCAAGGGTATATTCAATTATAAAGAGGAAGCCCAGAAAATTTTAGATGCTATGATAGGAAAAACAGATTCATCGGTTGATAAAAACGTAGTGACAAATGTTTTCAATAAGAAAGTAAAACAGATTGTGTTTGTCCCAGCCGGGGATGTTGATGATTTTACCGATCCGTCCTATCATCTTCCACACTTTTATGATATCTGGGCTAAGTGCGCTGACAAAGAAAATATTTTTTGGAGCGAGGTCGCGGACACCAGCAGAATTTTTTTGATGCGGGTTGTTAATCCGGTTACAGGATTAGCTCCAGATTATGCTCATTTTGATGGCACACCTTTTAATCCCTGGGAGGGCAGAAATCACGACGATTTTAGATTTGATGCCTGGCGGGTGGCAATGAATATAGCTATTGATTATTTATGGTTCTCAAAAGACGAATGGGAAGTAAAACAATCTAACATATTATTAAATTTCTTTTTTTCAAATGGAATAAAAACATACGGCCGCATATTTACCCTTGACGGGAAATGTTTATCTGGAGAACACAGCGTTGGACTTGTTTCGGCTAATGCCGTTGCGGCTATAGCATCAACTAATAAAAACAGAAAAGAATTTGTTGAGCAATTATGGGATGCTGAAATTCCATCGGGACATTATAGATACTATGACGGAGTTTTATATATGCTTGGTTTGCTCGAGGTGACAGACAATTACAGGATTTATAACTGTTCCCAACACTAATAGTAGGATATTTACACTTGATAAAAATCAATGTAAATCCTATCGTCTTGATATTGCTATTCATTGCAGTAAACGGGCGCGGCCAGATTATACTGCCTAAACTTATTAGAGACGAAATGATAATGCAGCGCGATGTAAATGTTAAAATATGGGGATGTGTTTAGGGTAAAGAAAAAGTATCAATTCATTTTATGGATTCAACTTATAACACAACGGCAAATGGCAGCGGGAATGGGAAATATTTCTGCTTAAATTAAAAGCCGGAGGCCCGTATGAAATGAAAATAAATGCAAGCAATTACATAACGATTATTAATATTTTGATTGGCAAAGAATTCCTTGAATATTTTAATGAAGCCCGGTGTTTTAAAGACTACTCTTAGATTAAGGAAATAAAAAATCAAGACAGTAAAAGGATTTTTGCATGGTACACAAAAGAAGGATATCCGGCATCTCCTTTCTGGACGGATAATTTTTAATTCAAAATTAATGGGAGCAAAATGCTAAAAAAATTTTCCCAATTAATCATTCCGTTTTTGATTTCAATTCGGGCTTTTTGTATAAATGCACAACACCTGATTGTAATGCATGTATGGAAGTTCTTGAAATTTAATACAATAAAAAATAGAGGTAAAGTTTTTAAAAATTCATATTTATAAAATTATTCCTTTCCAGTATGGTTCCCTTTTAATAAACGGAGAATAGTTTATGCGTAAGTCAATCTTTTTATTCGGAAAATTATTGGTGCTATTTTCCGTTTTTTTTTCTTCTGTTTATGGGCAGAAAAAAAATGAATTCACTAATCCTATTCTTGCAGGCTTTTATCCCGATCCGAGTATCTGTAAAGTTGGAAGCGACTATTATTTAGTTAATTCGACTTTTGCATATTTCCCTGGTATTCCAATTTTCCATTCCAAAGATTTGGTTGATTGGAAGTTGGTCGGACACATTTTAGATAGACCCGAACAATTAAACCTTGACGGATTCGGAGTATCGCGTGGAATTTTTGCACCGGCAATTAGATACCATAATGGAATATTTTATGTTACGTGCACTCTTGTGGATGGTAAAGGTAATTTCATAGTTTACGCTAAAAATCCGGCCGATCCGTGGTCAAATCCAATTTGGCTTCCCGAACTAAACGGAATTGATCCGTCGCTCTTCTTTGACAACAATGGAAAAGTTTATATCGTTTACAACAGTGATGCTCCGGATAATAAACCGCTTTACGAGGGGCATCGTACAATTAGGATAGTTGAGTTTGATATTAGCAAAATGAAAGTTTTAACTGAACCGAAAATATTAATTGATGGGGGGGTGGACATTAGTAAAAACCCTGTTTGGATTGAAGGTCCGCACATTTACAAGTTTAAAGGGACATATTACCTGGCCGCAGCCGAAGGCGGAACCGAGGAAAATCATTCAGAAGTTATTTTTAGAAGTGATACTGTTTTCGGGCCATACGTTCCATATAAGAACAATCCTATTCTTACTCAGCGTAATTTGAACCCAGATAGAAAATATCCCGTGACATGTACGGGCCATGCGGATTTAGTTCAAACAGGCAATGGTGATTGGTGGGCGGTATTTTTAGGATGCAGACCTTACAATCCATTCAAAGAAAATTATTACAATACCGGCAGAGAAACATTTCTTGCGCCGGTTAAATGGGTAAACGGCTGGCCGGTTGTCAATCCGGATTTTGAACAGGTGCAATATCATTATTCTCTTCCTATTGAACCAACAACCGGGAAAGTTGATATTCCATACAATGGCAATTTTACTCTTAGAGATAATTTTGACAAAGTTAAACTTCATCCGAACTGGACATTTTTGCGCACTCCGCATAAAGAATGGTATAGTTTGAAAAAGAAGAAAGGATTTTTATCAATTGATCTGCGGCCTGAAACATGTTCCGGTAAAATGAATCCGAGTTTTATTGCAAGAAGACAGCAGCATTCGCAAGGTTATGGAATGATATCGTTTCTATTCAAACCGAAAAATGAAAATGAAAAAGCCGGAATCGTAATATTTCAGGATGAAAATCATTTTTACTATTTGTGTAAATCCAAGAATGGAAAAAATGATGTTGTACAACTTTATAAATCCAACCTCGATAGTAGTTTAAATAATTTAGAACTTCTTGCATCACAAAAACTTTACGATCAAAATAACTGTAAAGAACTTTGTTTGAAAATTGAAGCCAAAGGAAAAGATTACTCTTTTTATTACGGATACAACCCGGCTAAGATGTTTCTGCTTAAAAATAAAGTTGACGCGACATTTTTAAGTATTAGAATAGCGGGAGGATTTACAGGCAATTTTTATGCAATGTATGCAACATCTCTCGGTAAACAGTGTGTCAATGCTGCATATTACAATTGGTTTGAATATTACGGAGACGACGATGCATACAATAATATAAAGTGACGGATGATAAATATAAAGACGGTTTTTAGTCTAATTATTTAGTTTCGTAATATGAGGCAGACTTGTCCATATTCAATATTTAATCTGTAGCCATAATTCATTGATAATGATAAAAAACAACAACATAAATGGTCGCTACAATTTATAAAGCTTAAATTTAATTCCCTGTGGAATTAATTGAATTTATTAAATTATTCCTTTGGATGTTTCAATCTATAAATATCCAAAGAATTTAAATGATAAATATTGACAGAATTATTTAATTTTTTCTAATCTTGTCGCCCAACCGCCCCCCGGTACAAGATGAATATTCAAATTACTACCGGATGATATTTTTATTTACCTTATCAATTTTCTGATCTTCAATATCCTTGCTCTGAATTACACTAAAATCAGAGACATTCTTTAAAACAATCGCGTTTGAATTATTCGTCCGCTGAACGGTTACATCCCGCAAATCTATTCCGTTAACATCGTCAAACAAAATACCCGGACGATAATCAGGTTCAAGAAAATTAAATTCAACATCAGTGATTTTAATATCTTTTGCATGACGCACAAATAAACCATAAGCGGGAGCCACTCCAAACATTCCGGGTTCAGGATATTTGTTTTCATTTTCGGGGACATCTCTCATCGCTTGTTCTTTTGTTTCCCCGCCTTTATAATAAATACGAATGTTGTTCAAATGAATATCTTCAATAGGATTACCTGGTAAACCGGCAATTGTGCAAGTATATGATTGATCTGCATTATAAACAATTACGTCGCTTATTTTTATCCGTCTCAATTTTCCAACGGGCACTCCTTCAGGCCCGCGCATTCTCGCACCAAGTCGTAAAAATATCGGATCGTTAACAATATCTCTCATTGTGATGTTTGTGATGGTTACATCTTCCAGGAGTCCGCCGTCAACTGTTTCAAGCGCAAATCCCCGACAGTAATCAAACACACAATTCGAAATTGTAATATTCTTGAATCCTCCGTTCGATTCGGTACCAAATTTAATTCTCCCGGTCGGATGAAAACCGTATTCGGGATTCTTAGAACGTTTATAAGTTCCGTCAAGTAAAGTTCCTTCGTCATAACCGCTCAACTGACAATTAGTGATAGTAACATTTTCCGTAGCGCGGGCATAGCCAAGTGCAAATGTACTTTTCAAACAAATGCCGTCATCATATGGCGAGTTAATATATAAATTTGAAATCCGAACATTTTTGCAGCAGTCGACATCTATGCCGTCTCTGTTTGTATCTATCTTCAGATTATCCACAGTAAGATTATCTACACCGGTCGCTAAGATTGCAAACCAGCCGCCATGGATGATTGTAAAATCACGCATAATAATATTGCGGCAACGGTATAAACTAACAGCTTTGTTAGCATCCTGTTTGGAACCCGGCACCCAATCTTTATAAAGATTTTTACCGTTAATCCACCCTGCACCAATTATTGAAACATTTTGAATATCGTAACCCCAGATAAGACTGTTTTTCCAATGGCTGTGTCCCAAATCCTGATATTTAGTGCTGATGCTTTCTTCCCGTTCATCGTAACCGTTTTCTGAGCTTACAGCCGCTGCAACTATTGTTGCGCCCTGATCCATAAATAAAGTAATATTACTTTTGAGATGGATAGAACCGCATAAATAATTTCCGGCAGGAATATAAACCGTTCCGCCGCTGCCTTTTGAAGCATCCTCGATCGCAGAATTTATCGATTTACTGTCAAGGTTTTTCCCGTCTCCTGCAGCGCCATAATTTTTAATATTATAAAACGGCTGAATTTCATTTGCGAAATATTGCATTGACGTAAATGCCGATAATACAAAAGTCACAAACATGTAAATTAGATATTTCATTTCACTGCCGTATGTTATTATTAAACTAATTGAAACATCTAAAAGCTCTAATTCATTATAATTTACTCACTTAAAATTTCTGTTGAAGCATCCGGCAAACCATTCGATTTAGCCGTCAACTTAATGCTTCCACTTTTTCCGGTGGTTTGTACAACAACAATGCAGCGACCAAATTGAGCTTTTCGTTTCGGCAATTTATAATTATCAAGACTTGATGCATCGCCGTTATCAACTCCAATAATTTTCCCTTCCCCGCTGATTTCGAAATTAATCAGGTTATCTGCTAAAAGAGATCTATTGTTGTTTTTATCCAACAGTTGAACCTCCACGATTGCGACATCCTGATTGTCGGTTTTTAGTTTTAAAGTATCCGGTTTCAGAATTATCTTAACAGGTTCATAAACTTTTTTCAACTCTGCCGATAGCGTTTTATTATCTGAATATTTGGCTTTTACTTTTACTTCGCCGGACTCATAAGGTATGTACCACCATATGCATGAGTTTGCATGATTTAATTTCTTATTGCCAAAAGATTTTCCATTTACAAACAATTCAGCTTCACTACAGTTAGTAAAAGCCATTACCAGTACAGAATCTCCCTCATTATAATTCCAGTGTTCATTTTGATCCGATGAATTTATAAACCCGGCTAAATTTGACATTGGGTCAACTGACTGTTGAACTGCGGCTTTCATATTACGGGATGTAAGATAAAGCATTGGTTTTTCCGACCACATTGCCTGCCGCCAATAATAAATTGGTTTTTCAGACGAAGTAAGATCAAGTAAACCGGAAGTCGCTGCATGATTAGGAAATTTAGCAGCTTCTCCAAGATAGTCTATTCCTGTCCATAAAAACTGGCCGCTAATGAAGTCATTGTTTTTAACATCCAGCCATGCAGAATAATTGTGGGAGTTTTCACTGCCAAAAATCACCCTCTTTGGATACTGCTTATGATCATTAAGATAAGCTCCTTCAGTATAGTTGTATCCTGAAATATCCAATATTTCAGGTAATCCCTCTTTATTTGAAGTTGTAATATTTGCCATTGCCATTGTAACCGGTCTCGATGTGTCTATGCGTTTAACAATTGCAACAAATTTTCGGGCAATTTCTACTATCCGGGCAGCATCCGGATTACCCGGATTATAATCTGAATCAGATGGATTGGAATATGGGTCATTATTTCCATCCACCTCATTACCTATACTCCAGATTATTATACTTGGATGATTTTTATCTCTTTCTAACATAGAGTATAAATCTTTTTCGCTGCATTGATCAAAAATATCGGGATAGCCGTCTAATCCTGCTATTGTCTGGTTCCAGCCATTAATCCATTTACGTTTGGGGTATTCCCATTCATCAAACGCCTCGTCCATTACTAAAAAACCAAGTTTATCGCATAAATCAAGAAACTCCGGTGCCACCGGGTTATGACTTGTACGTATAGCATTACAGCCGGCTGCTTTAAGTTTTTTAAGCCGAATTTTCCATATTTTTTCCGGAACTGCTGCACCCAAACAACCCCCGTCATCATGAAGGCAAACGCCTTTAAGTTTTGTGTTTATACCGTTAAGAAAAAATCCTTTATCAGGATCAAATTTTATTGTCCTTATTCCAAATGGCGTTTCATATTCATCGATTACATTTTTACCTGAAATAATTTTTGTTTTTACGGAATACAGGTAAGGGTTTTCAGTATTCCATAGAATAGGTTTACTTATACTAAAATTCTGGTTAACCGGAGTTAAACTGTCAGACAACTGAACTTCGGTTTCAGTTTTGGTTATTTCTTTTCTTTCTTGATCCAGGAGAGATGATAACAATTTTATTTTTGTACTGACTTTTTTGCCGCCGGCAATAACTGTATTTACAGAAACTTTGGCTAAAGAATTAGTTATCTCCGGTGTTAAAATATGTGTGCTCCATTGTGCTACGTGTATTTTATCAGAAACGATAAGCCAAACATTCCTATAAATTCCCGAACCGCTATACCAGCGTGTATCGGCATATTTCCTATGATCAACACGAACAGCAATTACATTTTTATTACCGACATTTATGTATGGAGTCAGATCATAATAAAAGCTTGTAAAACCGTAATGATGCTTCCCGACATATTTACCGTTTACCCAGATATCGCTGTTGCAATAGACACCGTCAAATTGAATAGTAATAGTTTTACCCAGGTAACTCCGGGGTATATCAAATGTTTTGCGGTACCAGCCAAATCCGGCGGGAAGATAGCCCGTACAACTGGCTAACGTATGATCAAAATCAGCTTCGATGCTCCAATCATGAGGCAGATTAAGATTACGCCATGAAGCATCATTAAACGAAGAGTCTTTCGCAGCATTTAAATCTCCTAAATGAAATTTCCAGCCGAGGTCAAATAATAATTTTTCTCTATTAACTGATTGCGGGAATAAAATGCTGACCGAAATAATTAATAGAAATAAACTCCACAAAATTTTTTTTGTTTTCATTTTTAATGTTCCTTTAAGTTTATCTAATATTAAACCATATACTTTTCATAACAATATTATCTTTATTAACTAAAACTTAATAAATTATACCTTAGACTCATTTCTTAAATACTGTTTTAATTTTTTGAAAAATGCTCAGCAAGATAGAATAATTACCTGGTTATCAGCGTTGCATGCAATACAGCCGGTACAGAACCGAATCGCGGTCCGCCCCAATCCGTCTCGTCTCCGTTTCTTATTCGTAATAATTTATAAATTCCGTTCTCGTAATTACCTTCTTCAACTTTTAGGTATTGCCACGCCTTGCCCAAATCGGAACCGGCCGGCCGGAAAGTTATACGGCAGAGCGTACCAATTAGTATAAACTCATTCTCACCCAATTGCACAATCATTGCTTTGCTTATAGATCGGTTACCGGTTTGAACCACTCGCGCTTCCTGCGAATTAAATATAACTGTAGCTTGCCACTTGCCAAGATCTATTGACTGAGGAGCGCGATCATCACGTTCCACAACTGCTTTTACTTTTCCTTCAAATCCCCATTTAGCCAGGTCTCTCATCATTGGGTTTATTATTGCGTATTCTTGAGCAATTGCAGATAAACGTTCTGCTGTCCCGGCTTCTCCCGCATTCTGTCCGTTATCGTCAATGCCGAATGGAGAAAAACCTATACCTCCGTATGCAATAACTTTATAAATAAATTTAGCGTATTCTGCGCTTGAACCTGTTTCAGGTACGAATAAAGGGTTATCCGGTCGAGCATATAATTCTAAAACTTTAAGTTCTTGTTCTGTTCCAGGTAAATATATATCCGGAGCTGCCAAGTCTAAGGCGGGAGCTGCTGCTTTCCAAATTGATATTACGTTATCAGTTGCACCGCCGCTTTCATATGTAGATGCAGGCGGATTTGTAAGAGGATCCCGCAATGCCGAATTAACATACATCGGTAATGGATACTCAGCTTTGCCTGCCGCTGCAACATAACCGATATAACTTGCAACCGACCACGCATGAAAGTATTCGTCCGCATCTTTTCCAAAAACTTCGCGCCAGGTTCCTTTAGCATCAGATGGCCTGTTAAGCGATTTTAATATTTCCGGCTTTAATAATTCTGCAGGTACAGGTCCAGCAATAAGTTTATTAGCGATTTCGGAATAATCCCTAACGCTATCCCACGAACCCGGTTCATTTTCCACCTGTACCATCAGAACGGTGTGTTGCTCGTCTGCTTTTTTCAGATGCCCCATTACAGCGGCAAAAGCTTTTGCGTCGGCTTTCATTGCGGCTTTGGTATGCGGAGAAGGAGAATCCACCGGCTGTCCGCTTGCGCCGGTAATGTTTGGATATTTCACCGCGTCACGTTTCATCCATTCGGGCATATAATGATTGCTGCCGTTCTTCCAGGTAGCAAACCACAATAACACAAGGTGAATATTATGTTCCCTGGCCTGCATGAGCAGCGTATCTACCAAAGAAAAATCGAACCTTCCGGGCTGCGCTTCAATCTGTTCCCAGTAAATCGGTATTTCAAGTGTGTTGGCATGCATTGCTTTAACAGACAACCAAACATTCGGCAGCATGCCAGGCCAGCCGCTGGAATTATGCGCTTGACCGCCCAACATAAAAAACGGTTTACCATCAACTAAGAGAGCGTGACGGCCGTCTTTTTCTATAATACGCGGCATCGTTCCTGAATCTGTCTGACTAAAAGTAGAGTTGCTAGACAGCAAAGTTATCACAATCAATAAAATCAGTATATGAATTATTTTCATCTTAGTATTTCTCCTTTAAATACAATTGAGAGAACCTTTTTATATTGAGAACAAGATTATCCGCTTCGGATTGCAGAGCGATGACTTGCTTAGAAAAGGAACTCTCAGCAAAGACATCTATTAATTTATTTTCTATTCGTTTTGTAAATCGGAATAACCTTTTTAGAAAATACCACCGGTTCCGGAATTGCAGCTCCGGGCGATTTTACAGCTAGATTGTCGAACAATGCAATATTGTTAGCATTATCTTTACTGCCGGAGACAAGTCCAACCATTCCTTCCGAATAAGTTGTATCTGCAGCACTTAATACCTGATTATTATCTACAAATCCTGTGATTGCGGAACCGGAAAATCGAAGCATAATTTTATGCCAATGGTTTGCAGAAATGTTTGAGGCTTTCCCGCTTGCAAGGAGAGTTCCCATTTCAACTTTTTCATCTTGATTTGAAACGAACAAAGAACATTTACCGTCAGAGGAAATACTCATAAAATATGCGTTCGGTTTACAGCCGTAACCGGTTCCCGTTCCCGTAACGCGCCCCAAAATGCCTGCCCAGCCGTCATTGTTGAGATAAACATCGGCGCTCACTTCATAATCCTTCCAGTTATTATCTCCCAATATTGTATATGGTTTCCATTCGGGCGCCCAGCTTTGCGAACCGGATTCTACAACCTGACGCAAACATTTGCCTTTTTTATCAGGCCTTTCTGCAATTTCAAATACACCCGCTATATCGGCAGTATAGTGCGGCAGGTATCCAAAGTTTTTAGGATTCTTATATTCATCAAAGGTTTCACAATAAGGGAATGGAAATGGTTTTGAATCCGGTACATCTGCAAATGCACCCTTCTGCTGTCCGGAAGTTGTGGAGATTGAGTAAATAGATTGCGGTTCTAATGTAATTTCGAATTTCCCTTTCACAGGCACTATATCATGCAGTCTTAAAAATTGTTCGTCAGCATTACTTCGCCAAACACATAATTTGCCTGCCGATAAACCGCCGCTGACATTGAAAGTAATTTTCTGATTTTCTTTTGCATCCTGTGTCTCAATAATTATACTATAATCATTACCGGGTGATTTCAAAGTGACATATGTTCCGCCGTTGTTTAATTTGCCGCAAGCGCCGTTTAAATATTGCCAGCCTGTCTTAGAAAACTGTCCGTAATGCGCATATCCCCACATAACAGGTCGAACGAAATAATTTCCGCTCCAGGGTTCCCGTGCAGCCATAATTGCAGGGTCTACAGGGAAAGGTTCTATACCGTATGCTGAAGCAACAAGGTACCAATTAACAATCATGGTTGCGCCGCTTTCGATGAAATTTTTATTGAATGATTGTACCATACTTATTTCACAATCAAAACCTTTTTTGTAAATATGTTCTTCCGAATTCCAAATTGGCTTGTTTAATTCTTCACTTAGTTTGATAACATCCGGCAGTGCAGGCTGTTCATTCATAGTATGGGCGCTAATAATATCTACAGCCGCTCTTAACTCCGTATCGGTTTTCATGTCTTTGCACCAGTCAAATTTTTCTTTTCCCCAATTATCGAAACCATGGATTTTTACTTTTGAGAGACCATCTCTATTCAGCGTTGCCCTGAACATTTTTACAAAATCTTCATTAACGCCTTTTTCGTTACGGCATCCTACCGCATCCAGGTCTACGCCATAAACATTTTTCAAACCTTTGATCCATTTAGAGTAATATTCGCACATATCCTGAGACCAGAAATTACCGTTGCCAATCCACTTTGGACAACTCCAGGCGTTAGCGTCGAGCGTTATTGAAGGATTTCTTTTTCTCGCCTCGCTCAACAGCCACCATTCATATCCTCTGCTATAATTTAAATCATTTTTTAAATGCATGTGACTAGGTTCCGAACCTTGAGTTGAATTGCCGTCTCCCGGGACTTCAACCAGCAAAGCAGAGATTGCAGCGCCGAATTTCGGTTTGAAAAGAAGATCCAAAATCTGGCTGCGCTGTGGTTCGGGATAATCTTTTAATAATACCGAAGTTGCGCCGCCTCCGCTAACCGCACCGATTCCATAAAATATTTTACCGCCCGCCGTTCCATCAATGTTAATAATCTGACCGTTAATTTTAGTTGTGCTCAGGCATAATATCAGGCAGCATATCAATGAATATAAAAATCTAAATGCCCGCAAATTTTTAGTAGAACAAATTCTTGAAGTCATATTGTTACACCAATTTTAATTAAACGTTTTGTTTTCTTTCCCAAAAATAATTGAAATGTTAAGAACCATTATTCAGCAGCTATATTTAATTGGGCGTTTTGTAAATTATTTGATGTAATACTTATTCCAATCCTGCCTTTTTTATTTGATGATCTAATCGTCGCGAGTAGTTTACCTTGATAAGCTTTACGAATATTGGTCTTGAATAAACCGCGGTAATTTACATCGCCGGTATCAAGCCCCGTCAGTTTTCCTTCGCCCGAAACTTTTACCTTTACTTCGTTAGCCGAGTCAAAGACAAAATTCCCATCTTTATCTACAATAGATATTTCAATCAAAGCGAGATCCTCGCCGTTTGCCTTTAATTTTGTCTTAAGAGGTTTTGCAAATATACGATAAGCTTTACCAGCCGTTTTTAGAACATGCGCAGCAACTTTCTCTCCTTTATTATAACCGGCGGCTTCAATAGTACCCGGTTGGAATTTCAATTTCCAGACAGCATAATAAAGATTCTTATCGATGCTTTTTTTGCCAAGAGATTTGCCGTTAAGAATTAACTCCGCCTCGTCGCAATTTGTGTAAACATTAACGGGCAGCGTGTCCTTAACAGACCAATTCCATTTAGACAGAGCGGCGGAACGACGGAACCACTGAGGGTTTGATTTATCTCTTGTATCAACAGCTATATGCACGGTAGGTTCATTGCTATAGTAACATTTGCGTAAATAATA
>Ga0182027_10009353_pt1 | contig 14104 bp, 12 predicted proteins | sample 712E1DmetaG_FD_121300 | JGI IMG/M metagenome (GOLD analysis project Ga0182027, IMG submission 121300) | Permafrost microbial communities from Stordalen Mire, Sweden - 712E1D metaG (Illumina Assembly) | ecosystem: Environmental > Terrestrial > Soil > Wetlands > Permafrost | place: Sweden...
CAGTGGACTGAAAAGAATTTGAGGTACGACTGACATGACAACCAAGACCATCACCATCAGCCCCGTCACCCGCATCGAGGGGCACGCCAAGATCACCATCCATCTCGACAGCCGGGGCGAGGTGGACGACGCGCGTTTCCACGTCGTGGAATTCCGCGGTTTTGAAAAGTTCTGCGAAGGCCGGCATTTCACCGAAATGCCCCAAATCACCCCGCGCACCTGCGGCATCTGCCCCGTCAGCCATTTGCTCGCCAGCTCCAAGGCCTGCGACGCCATCGTAGGCCATGAAATTCCCCGCCCGGCCAAGCTGCTCCGCGAACTGATGCACATGGGCCAGACCATCCAGTCCCACGCGCTCAGCTTCTTCCATCTCAGCGCGCCCGACCTGCTGCTCGGGTTTGATTCCGATCCCGCCGCCCGTAACATCGTCGGCCTCATCCAGCAGCAGCCCGCCATCGCCATCAAGGGCGTGAGGCTGCGCAAGTTCGGACAGGAACTCATCAAGCTCGTCGCCGGCCGCAAGATTCACGCGGATTTCCCGGTGCCTGGCGGCGTGAACAAGGTGCTCACCGTTGCCCAGCGCGATGAAATCCTCAAGGGCCTGCCCGAGGCGTTCGAACACGCGAAGTTCGCGCTCGAGTTGCTCAAGGGCTACCACAAGGCCAACCTCGCGGATGTCGAGGACTTCGCCAGTTTCGATTCCAACTATATGGGCCTCGTCCAACCGGATGGCGCGCTGGAGTTGTACGACGGCAAGCTGCGCTTCTGCGATTCCACCGGCAAAATGTTCCATGACCAGATTTCGCCGGACAAATACCTCGATTACATCAGCGAGGCGGTTGAGCCGTGGTCGTACATGAAGTTCCCGTTCATTTCCAAGCTCGGTTATCCGAACGGCATGTATCGCGTGGGACCGCTCGCGCGCGTGAACGTCTGTAGCCACATTGCCACGCCGCAGGCCGACGCCGAGTTGAAAGTCTGGCGCGCCAAAAGGCCGGTGCAGACCAGCTCGTTTTACTATCACTGGGCGCGGCTCATTGAGCTGTTGTACGGACTCGAACGCGCGCAGCAGTTGCTGCTGGACCCCGAAATCATCAGCACCGACGTGCTGGTGCCGAACCAGCCGACCCGCCGGGAAGGCGTGGGCGTGGTGGAAGCGCCGCGCGGAACGCTGATTCATCATTATTGGGTGGACGAAAATGGCCGCATCGAGAAGGCCAATTTAATTGTCGCCACCGGCCACAACAACCTGGCGATGAACCGCGGTGTGCAGGCGCTGGCGAAGAAATTCGTCAAGGCGAAGAAATTGCAGGAAGGCATGCTCAACCGCGTCGAAGCCGTCATCCGCTGCTACGACCCCTGCCTGAGCTGCGCCACCCACGCCGTCGGCCAGATGCCGATGCACGTTGAACTGGTGGACGCCGGCGGGCAGGTATTGCAAACCGTGCAGCGCGCCAGCGCGGGCTGAATGACGAATGTGGAATGACGAATGACGAAAGAAGCCCGAAATCCGAAGCCTGAATAGCCGGGGTGGAATCATATTTTTGATGTAGAGTCGAGCCTGTGGCTCGAAATCGGCGCACAGCGCCGACACTACAACAGAAACCACCCATCTTGCGCCGGAATTTCGACATTCGGGCTTTTGATTTCTTTCGTCATTCGTCATTCGTCATTAGGATTTCCCCTGTGAACACTCTCATCATCGGCTACGGCAACCAGAGCCGCCGCGACGACGGCGTCGGCTGGTTCATCCTCGAACAACTGGCCGCGCTGAACCTCCCCGACGTGGAACTGGAAACCAGCCAGCAGCTTGAGATTGAGGCCTCCGAGACCATCAGCCATTTCGACGCCGTCATTTTCGTGGACGCCGCGATTCCCGAAGCGCCGGAAGCCATCCAGCGCACCGTTGTCGCCCCCAACTTCCAGAGCCACGCCGTGGCCCATTATCTGACGCCGGCGGACGTGCTGTCGCTCTGCAAAACACTTTATGGCCGGGAACCGAAGGCCGTCCTGTTCAGCATTCGCGGCCGCGACTTCAATTTCGGCACGACGCTGACACCGGAAGTCGAGCAAGCCGCGCGCGACGTCGTGAAGCAAATCGCCGAAATCGTCCGGAGCGGCAAATTTTAACAGCCGGGAACGAAGTTACACGCCGTATTTCTTGGGGGGCTTTTCCCGCAGTACGAGCGGGGCGGTGTCGGATTCGAGCCCTTCCAACTCCACCCGCCGCATGGTTTCCCGCCCGCCGAAACGTTTTTGCGCGTCGAGGATTTCCAGCCCGGCCAGCCGGCCTTCGCTGTCGTAATCAGCGGCAATGCCCTCGGCCAGATGTTTGGTCGTGACCGTGGCTTCGCGGAACGTGATGCTCAACGCATCCACTTCGGCATCGTAGCTGATTTTCATGGTTCAAAAACAATGAGCCAAGATGGTGATCACTTCCTGTATTTCTTCACGGGCTTGTCGTGCAATGCCAGTGGAGCGGAGACGGATTCACCTCCCCCAACCGTTTCGAATTGCATCCGGCCAAGCTTTTCAGGGGAGACTCGTTTGGAAAGATAAAGCATTTCAATCCCCACCACTTTGCCGCTGGCATTGTAATCGAAGATGACGCCGGGCGAAATCTCCTCGCTCTCGACAGCGGGAGCTTCGTCCAGGTCGAGATAAAGCGCATCGGCATCGCGATCAATCGTCAGTTTCATAATTTGCCTTTCATTTTGCGGTCCAGATGCGCGGTAATGACGCGTTTCGGTTCATCTTTGGAAACAATAACCCGCAGCACCCGGTTGGCAAGCTCTGGAACAGCCGCCAGCCGGTGTTCCAGCGTTGCATCGACCTCATCCGGCTCGATGCGCGACGGATTGCCGGCCACGCGCTCAATCCATTCTTCGCGCAATTTCCGTTTAGCCATCCGGCGCAACGTGTGTTCGGTGTAGATCAATTTCATTTGGCTGTGCCCCCTGATTGGATGCGCTGCTAGAGTTTGGATGCCGGTTCGTTAAGCATACCCATGCAGATTGACAGGCATCGTAAGCCGCACCCGAGGTTTCGCAAATACAAATATTTTCTACCAGGACCTGCCGGGAGGATTAAATTCCGTTGGAATGCGGCTTGCGATTGAGGGCTTGCTTCGCCGATAATACCATTTCTCTGAAGGATGACTAAACTGCTTGGAAGATCAGGAAAGTTGAAGGTTGAAACTTGATGGTTGAGAAAATTTTTGTGCAAAGGCCCCTGTTTTCACAGGTGGTTCCGCTGTGCCTGCTGCTGGCGTGTTTGGCCGGCAGCGGCTGTTCCGTTCATCACTATATCCTGAACAAGGCGTCCGATGCCGTGGCCCAAAGCGGTTCCACTTATGCCAGTGATGATGATCCAGAACTCATCAAATCTGCCGCGCCGTTCGGCCTGAAACTCACGGAGAGTTTGCTGGCGGAAAACCCGCAGCATCTGGGCCTGCTGACTTCGGCAGCCAGGGGATTTACCCAGTATTCCTACGCCTTCGTGCAGGAGGACGCCGACGAGGTGGAACCGCAGAATTTCGCCGCCGCCGAGGCGATGCGGGTGCGGGCGCGGCATCTCTACCTGCGCGCCCAGCGATACGGCATGCGCGGTCTGGAAGTGAAGCATCCCGGTTTCGGGAAGGCGTTGCTGGCCAATCCCAAGGCCGCCGTCCGCCTAGCCACAAAATCGGATGTGCCGCTGCTCTATTGGACGGCGGCGGCGTGGGCTTCGGCGATTTCGCTTTCCAAGGACAACCCGGATCTGGTCGGACAGATTCCGGCGATGGAAGCACTGATGGACCGGGCGCTGGAACTGGATGAGAGTTTCAATCATGGCGCGATTCACACGTTCATGATCACTTACGAGATGAGCCGTTCGGGCGCGGGTGGCGATCCGGCGGCGCGCGCCCGCAAACAATTCGAACGCGCCATGGCCCTGTCCAAGGGAACCGACGCCTCGCCGCTGGTCGCCCTGGCGGAGGCGGTGACCATTCAAAAACAGGACGGGAAGGAATTTGAATCGCTGTTGAACCAGGCATTGGCGATCAATCCGGATGCCGAGCCGGACCTCCGGCTGCTGAACACCGTGATGCAACGCCGGGCGCGCTGGCTCCGGGCGCGCGAGTCGGAATTATTTTTAACGAATGAGCCTCTTGCTAACCCGTAGCCGCCGACGTGAGGAGGCTCCAATATTTTGAAGAATGAGCCTCGTTACCTCGGCTGCTATGAAGCTTTAAACCAAATAAAAAACAAATGAAACTTACAAAGTTGGGATTGGTTGCGTTGGTTCTGGGCATCCTCATGCCGTTTGATCGCGTGATGGGCGCCGAACCGGTGAAGGTGCGGCTGGGGACGCTGGCCCCGAAAGGATCGTCCTACACGAAACATCTTCAAGCCATGGGCGAACAATGGCGCGCGGCGCCGGGCGGCGGCGTGCAGTTGACGATTTACGCCGACGGCACCATGGGCAGCGAGGCCGACATGGTGCGCCGCATGCGCCTGGGCCAGTTGCAGGCCGCGCTGGTGACGACCACGGGCTTGACGGAGATTGAGCCGGCGGTGGCCGGTCTGCAAACCATCCCGAAGGCCTTCCGCACGCTGGACGAGGTGGATTACATCGGCGAGAAATTGCAGCCGATGCTCGAAAAACGCCTGGAAGCGAAAGGCTTTATCGTGCTCTTCTGGTCCGATACCGGCTTTATTCGCTTCTTCTCCAAGCAACCGATGATTACGCCCGATGATCTCAAGAAAACCAAGCTGTTTATCTCCGCCAACCGTCCCGCCGAACTGGAGATTTATCACTCGGTCGGTTGCAATGCCGTTCCGCTGGAAGTCGCCGACATTCTGCCCGGCCTCCAGACGGGATTGATTGATTGCCTGTGCGTGCCGCCGACGTTCGCCCTGGCCATCCAGCTCGATTCGGCCGCTCCCCACATGCTGGATATGAACTGGGCGCCGCTGGTCGGCGCCGCCATCATCAACAAAAAAACCTGGGACAGCCTTTCGCCCGAGGCCCAGGCCGCCCTGCGCAAATCGGCCCAAGAAGCCGGCAAGCTCATCAAGACCGATGGCCGGCGCGAAAACGGGGAATCCATTGAGGCGATGCGCAAACGCGGACTGAAAATCCACACGCTCACGCCGGAAACCAATGCCGAATGGGACCGGACCGTCGAGCAGGCCTGGCCCAAGATCCGCGGGACGGTGGTTCCCGCTGACATTTATGATGAGGTTATGAGCCAGTTGAAAACCTACCGCGCCGCCCACGAAGCGGCCGGGAAATGACCCGCGAAATGTCCGTTGCCGTCTCCAACCCGGTTGAACCAATCGGCCGCTTCCGCCGGCTCTGGGAAGCGGAGAATCTTTTGGTCGCGCTGACCCTGGCCGCGCTGATACTGCTGCCCCTCATCGAAATCGTCGGCCGCAAATTCTTCCATGGCGGCCTCAGCGGCGGGGCGGCGTTGCAACAGCATCTGGTTTTGATCATCGGCCTGCTGGGCGGCATGTTCGCCGCGCGCGACCGCCGGCTGCTCAGCCTCTCGACATTGACCAATTTCCTCACCGGCCGCTGGCAGACGTTTGCGCGCGTCTTCAGCAGCGCCTTTGCCGCGGGCATCACCGTTTTTCTCTGCCTGGCGGCGCTGCAACTGGTGCAGTCGGAAAAAGGGGGCGGCAAAATTCTGGCCTACGGGATTCCGCTGTGGACCGTTCAACTCATCATGCCGGTGGGCTTTGGCGTCATTGCGCTGCGGTTGCTGTGGCACGCGGCGGACACCTGGCGCGGGCGGCTGGTCGCGTTGCTGGTGGCCGGCGGCATGGTGTGGATCGGGTTTCATCCGCCACTGTCACCCGCCCGGCTGGTGGTGCCCGGACTGGTGGCCCTGCTGGCGGCGGTCGTGCTCGGCGCGCCCATCTTTGTCATGCTCGGTGGCGCGGCCCTGATTTTATTTTGGGGCGAGGATACGCCCATCGCCTCAATTTCGCTGACGCACTATTCGATGGTGACCAATCCGACGCTGCCGACACTCCCGCTGTTCACCCTGGCCGGCTATTTTCTTGCGGAAGGCGGGGCATCCAAACGGCTGATCCGGGTTTTCCAGGCATGGTTGGGGCAATTCCGGGGCGGCCCGGCCATCATCACCGTCCTGGCGTGCGCGTTTTTCTCCTCCTTCACCGGCGCGTCGGGCGTGACCATCCTCGCGTTGGGCGGACTGCTCCTGCCGGTGTTGATGGGCGCGGGTTATTCCGAGCGATCCACCCTGGGAATCCTCACCGGTTCGGGCGGCCTAGGCCTGCTGTTCCCGCCGTCGCTCCCGCTGATTCTTTTCGCCATCGTCGCCAGTTCCAACACCACGTCCAACACCACGGGCGCCGGCGTGACCATTGAAAAAATGTTTCTCGCCGGTTTTGGGCCCGGCGTGCTGCTGGTGGGCATGGCCATCTGGCTGGGCATTCGCCTGGGACCCAAAAGCACCGGCATCCACCGCGCGTTCGACCGGGGCGAGGCGGGACGCGCGGTCTGGGCGGCCAAGTGGGAATTGCTCATGCCCATTGTCGCGCTGGTCGCGCTCTTTGGCGGATTCGCCACGCCGGTGGAAGCGGCGGCCGTCACCGCCTTTTATGCGTTTGTCGTCGAGACTTTTGTCTATCGTGATTTCAAGGGGCCGCGGGACGTGGCGCGCGTCATGGCCGAGTGCGGATTGCTGGTGGGCGGCGTGTTGCTCATTCTGGGCGTGGCGCTGGGATTCACCAATTACCTGATTGACGCCCAGATTCCCAGCCGCGCGGTGGAATGGGTCACCGGGACGGTGCATTCGAAGTACGCCTTCCTGCTGGCGCTGAACGTGTGTCTGCTGGTGGTGGGCTGCGTGATGGACATGTATTCGGCGATCATGGTGGTGGTTCCGGTCATTGTGCCGCTGGGAATGGCCTACGGCATAGACCCGCTTCACCTGGGGATTATTTTCCTGGCCAACATGGAACTGGGGCTGTTGACCCCGACCGCCGGCATCAACATTTTTCTGTCGTCCTATCGTTTCCAAAAACCGGTCCTGCAAGTCTCGCGGGCCGTCCTCCCGATGCAATGCGTCCTCATCATTGGCCTGCTGTTAATCACTTATATTCCCGCCCTGACCACGTTCCTGCCGCATTGGCTGGGAAGATAGATGATGGTTGCGGCTGAGAGTCGGGATACAAGACACTCAACGTCCAACTTGGAATGACCGGCGGGATGAACGCGCCACTTGGGGGCCGGGTGTTTATAATGGATTTTCGCGCGGTTCGTTCGCGGTTTCCGTCTTCGCAACGCCCCCGGCTTCACTCCCGCCGTCGCTGCGCTTGGGCGCGGCGGGCGGTTATGACGCGGCCAGACGACGCGACGAGGAAAATCTGTGCGACCAGGGAGATTCGGAGGAAGCGTTCCGGCGCGTTGCTTAAAAAACTTCCGCCTTCAAGCCGGACACGTGGCGCACGGTCTGGGCGATGTGGGAAAGTGTTTTCAGCGGCAGATGTCCGCACTCCGCGTGAAACATCGGCCGCGTGGCGGAGTAAATCTGCACGAGCGGAATGTCCGCGCCCGCCGCCTTCAATTCCTTGAGGCGGTGGGCGTATTCCTCGATTTCCCGGGACGGCGGCTCTTCGCCATTGATGGCCGGGAAAATACTTTGGATGATCACCGGGCGCTGGCGGGCCACCAGCAGGATGTTGGACAACACTTTCTCCAGCGGCACGCTCGACCGGTCCACCAGGTTGAAAAATGCCTGGGTGCCGCCGTCGAGCTTGGCCCAGATTTCGTCGGATTTCGTGAATTGTTTCAAGCCCTGCTGCACCTGGGGCTGGTCCAGCCCGGTGCCATTCGTAATGAGCACGATTTTGAAGAAGGGAAATTCGCCCAGCGCCCGGATATGCACGATGGACTCGACGGCCTGGGCAAAATTCGGCGCGAGGGTCGGTTCGCCGTCGCCGCTCAAGGCCACGTGGCGCAGCGTGAACAATTCTTCCGACAGCGCGGAATAAAACGGCCGTTCGCGCAATTTCCCCGCCAGCACAAACGCGAGGGTTTTGTGAAGTTCGGCGGCCATCGCGTCCACGTCCAGCCTCGTCTCGCGCGGAGGATTCCGGCGATCCACCTCGCAATAGAGACAGTCGAAGCTGCAGCGTTTGTCGGGGTTCATGTTCACACCCAGCGACAAGCCGTGGGCGCGGGCGGAAATGACCGCATAAACAAAGCGGTTGTTGAGAAAATCGCGCGGGCAGCCGAAAGCCGTCTCCGGAATCGCAACGTGTTCTTTTCCGTTGAACGGCCTGGTTGCGGTCGGGTTCAAGTGTTTTTGAATGGCTGCTTCCACAAGTCTTATTGAGACGATAAGTCCGCGGTGGAGGCGTCACTACACGACTCTTGGCAAAATGCCCACATTCCTTGCCCGGCGGTTGAAGGAAGGGGCGGGATTATGCCTTTGACAAACCCAGACACGCCTGATGCCAGCCGAAAGGTCAACCTGGGAGCACTGGCGTCTCGCCGGCGTGTTTTGCGGCGAAGCATTTCCTCATCCACTCGCCGCCGGGACGGCGGCGCTCCCAGGTTGGGAACCGTCAAGCGGTTGCTCTTTGATTGTTGGTCAAAGACACCATCCGCGCCAAGCGGTGCCACTTAACCGGCGCGCAGGGAACCCAGCGCGGTGAGGGTGCGCTGGTAAATTTCCTCCGGCGTGCCCTCGGCCTCGACGGTCAAAAGCAAGCCGCGTTTCTGGTAAAAATCAATCAGCGGCTTGGTGCTCTTGTCATAGACCTCCATGCGCACCTTGACCGCTTCGGGCCGGTCGTCCTCGCGCTGCTCGATTTTGGTCCCGCAATGGTTGCAGACGCCCTCGACGCGCGGCGGGAGCGTGGTCACATGATAACCCGCCTTGCACTTCGGGCAGACACGCCGGCCGCCCAGGCGCGCGACGATTTTGGCGATGGGCAGCTCGTAATTGAGGACGGCGTCGAGCGAAATTTTTTCCCGCTCCATGATTTTGGCGAATGCCTCCGCCTGCGGGGCGGTACGCGGAAACCCGTCGAGCAGAAACCCGGCTTCGCAGCGGAGGCAACTCGTGCGTTCGGCAATAAGGTCGAGAACGGTCTGGTCGGGAACCAGATCGCCGCGTTTCATGTAGCCCAGCGCGGATTCCAGCGCCGGACTGCGCTCGCCGTCGGCGAGGGATTTGGCGGCGCGGAAGATGTCGCCGGTGGAAAGGTGGCAGGTGCCCAGCCGTTCGCAGAGCAATTCGGCCTGGGTGCCCTTGCCCACGCCCGGCGCACCCAGCAGCACCAGACGGTAAAGATGCGCGGGACGTTGCGTAACAATGTCGCATTTGACCGGGCCGCCCTTGATCCAGGCGGTTTTAATCTTTTGTATGCTCATATATCGTTTTGACGGAAAATTTTCTATTTAACCCGACCAGTGTGTTGGGAAAATCGCGCCGATTCAAGACGTATTTGAATCCCGGCCAATAAATACGGTGTCCTTGTCAAAAACGGGTGAAATGAGGTTGCGCCGTGGCGGCGATGAGGAATGCGCTGTCAGGGGCGTGCTGCCCCAACTGGAAAAGGAGCGAATCGGCTTTTTCAAATTGTGAATAAGTATTTTTTGACTAATCAAATTTGTTGCTTTAAAAACGTTAACGCAATTTCGGAAGCTTTGTTGTTCAGAAGGTTTCCTGGGTCGGGTTGGTATTAGGGTTGACCTTGTCGTTTAAGGTTAACATCACAGACGAAAATGGCATTGGTAATGGGTATCGGATGCGATGAAAACTTGGCGTCATAAGTCTTTCGGGCAGTACATTACCTCCGGGCGGGGGCAATGGCGCAATCGCTTTTCGGTCTTCAACTTTTAAGGTTCCATGAAAACACTTCCTTGTACTCGCATTTTAATTTCACTGCTTTCCGTCAATGCCGGAGTGCTTTGGGGAGCGCCCAACGTGGTGATTTATACGGACGCCTTCACGGATTTCAAGGCAGACGTGCGTTACACGTACCCCCGGGCCGGTTTTGAGCAGGACATCAGGTAACCACAGAACAAAATACAGGGAAAATATGAGAACGAAAACACTGCTAATTGCGGCCGCGGCTCTGGCTGTAGGGATCGGGTCTTCTTTGGCACAAACCTTTTCACAAAACGTCGCCGGGTATTACAACGTGACGGTTCCGGGCACCAACGAAAGCACGGGTATCTATATTGTTGGCATTCAATTCAACTGCGGTGTCTCCAACGGGCTTAACGAAGTGTTCGTTAATGGCTTTATTTCGGATGTTAATGGTGTGACCAATTCACAAGTTTTAATCTGGGATCCGTTTGCTGCTGCGTTTGCCTCTTTCCAGTATTTTAATGCTGCCGATGCGGCTGCGGATGCGAGCGGCGGTCTCTACGAAAATGGTGCTGGATTCTATGACGGCGGTGGCAACTACATAACTACAATTATTCCGCCGGGCACAGGCGTGTTTATACAGAATTTCGCCAGTGGCTCTCTTACAATTCCGATCATGGGGAGTGTTGCTCAAGGAACCAACCGGATTACGATGGTCGGCGCGGCGAACGTTGGGCTTCAAAACTTTATTTGTTCCCCGATTCCGGTCAGCACGAATGTTGCCGGTGTTCCCATAAGTTTTGCTGGCGCTTCAGATGTCAACGGCAGTTACAATGATCAGATATTTATGTGGGACCCGGTTGCTGGTACGTATGCTTCCTATCAATATTTTAATGCTGCTGACGCGGCTGCGGATTTTGCAGGCGATGCCGGATTCTATGACGGTGGTGGAAATTATCAGACCGCTACGGTGTCGCCCGCTGTGGGCACGGGATTCAGTATTCTGAGTTATGGTCAAAACAACAATGGTTCGAGTGAAACGTGGACGAACATTTTCTTTTGCACCCCGTACGGCTTGACACAGAGTGTGCCGCCGGGGTCAATAATATTCACCACGAACAATTTGTGGCTGCAAATCGTCGGCCTGACCAACACCACCACTACCAACGGCAAGGCTTATTTGGTAATCCATACGCCTTGGAATGTCACCAACGGCGTCTATGACCTGTTTGCCACCACCAATCTCGCGTCGAGTACATGGCAATGGGTGATGCCTTGGCCGACGGGGCAAACCAATCTCACCGTGACCGGCCTGGCCAGCCCGAACGAATTCTTCATTCTCGGTTCGACCAATGACACCGACAGGGACGGATTGACCGATGCCTACGAACTGCTGGTTTCGCACACCGACCCGAACAATCCCGATACGGACGGCGATGGCGTGAGCGACGAAAGGGAATATCTAAACGGCACTGATCCGCTTGATTACTATAATGGGTATTTACCGGAAATTAGAATTGTTGGTGGGAACAATCAACGCGGATTGACGAATACATGGCTTTCGTTGCCTTTAAGCATACAATTAACCGATGCCAATACAAACCTTTTAATCAATGCTCCCACGATGTTCATGGTAACCCAAGGGTATGGTTTAATTGCAGATTCCAGTAATGGAACAACCTGCAGCTCCATACAACTCAGAACCGACACCAACGGCCAGGCCAAAGTATGGCTACAACTAACTTCTGTTATGAGCGTCAACTGTGTGACTGTGAGTGCGCAAACTGGAAAAAATATAAGGCAAGAAAGGTTTTTCGAAGTTACTGAGCCTCCGGAAGAAATTCCCATGGTAGCAATTGGTGGTGAGCGCATCATGAGTTTAACCGCCAACGGAGACGTGATTTCCTGGGGCGGCAATCAATATGGCGAGTTTGGTGATTACACCCACATTGACAGTGTCAATCCCGTTCATGTGGTGGGGTTGACCAACATTGTCAAAATCGCTTCCGGGATGAATCACGCTTTGGCCATTGATACACGGGGAGCGCTTTGGGCATGGGGCGAAAATAGTCAGGGACAATTGGGTGACGGTGGCAGGGATGATACCAATTGTCCCATTCAGGTTTTGGGAATGACGAACTCAGTGATCGCCGTTGCAGGAGGTGATGATTATTCCGCTGCCATTAAAACTGACGGGACAGTTTGGACGTGGGGTTCTAGAAGTTACGATGAATACTACCATAGCACCGACATTCCGATGCCGATTCAAGGGCTGCCGACAAATGCAATCGCCGTTGCGGTGGGAGACCATTATATCCTGATGTTGATGAGTGATGGCACCGTTTGGTTGTCGAGTTTAGATTGGTATGGCGGTAGTGAAATTGAAATTCCTGCGCATGTTTCAGGATTAAGCAACATTGTGGCCATTTGCGCCGGAGAATTCCACAATCTGGCGCTGGCCGCCGATGGAACTGTTTTAGCTTGGGGTTTCAATGATTCAGGCCAACTCGGAGATGGAGGGATGGAAGACTACAGTGCAGAACCGGTCCTGGTTTTTGGACTTACGAATGTCGTTGAAATCGGTGCGGGTGCCGCTCACTCCCTGGCCGTGGACGGGGCAGGAAGGTTATGGGTTTGGGGTGGTGATGGGGTTGGGCAGCTGGGTGATGGCGGTTCCAATAACGTCAATCTGCCGGTGCAGGTTTTGGGGTTCACCAACGTCATTGCCATAGCGGCAGGTTCAGATGCGTCGGTTGCGTTGAATTGGAATGGTGATTTGTGGCAATGGGGCAGCAGCGACAGTGATCTCGACTGGTGGTATGGTATGGCGACAGGCTTTTGGGCGTGGGGGGATGAAAACGGAAACCCTGTAATGGCACAACCATACAGTGATTTTTACAATGGACAATTACCCAATTTGACAATTACGAATGGAAATAATCAGACACCCCGTGCAGGTCTGGAATTTCCTCAACCTTTGGTTTTCCGAGTGATTGATACCAATGGCATGGCGTTAAGCAACGCTCCCGTTTCGGTTGAAGTAGTGACGGGCGACATGGAATTACGAACCGTCAGTGGCGGGGACAATTACAAAGGGCTTCGGCTGACGACTGATACAAATGGCGAGGTTTCCTTGATCGGGTATGCAGACTGGCCCTATGGCAATTCAAATTGTGTCGTTAAGGTTCTGGCTGCCAGTCGGGAACAAGTGGTGCGTATGGACTTTGACGAGACACTATTCTTGCCGGCGCCTATTATCAACATAACCAGTCCAACTGCCGGCAGCGTCGTTTCGCAGCCGATAATTGAGCTGCGAGGCTATGCCAGCGGATCGTTAAGCAGCTTATCCTCATTAAGCAGCCTGTCCTATGATGTCAGCAACGCCGCGGGCATTTGGACGAATCAAATGGGCTACATCACCGGACAATTTTATGACGCCAACTTGGTGGGGTTCTCCACGAACTGGTTTCAGTGCTACGACATTGCTTTGACCAACGGCCTGAATCTGGTCACGCTTCACTTCACCGATCTTGCGGGCGACACAGTTTTAACCAATGTCAGTTTCATGCTGGACTATTCCAGCGACACCAATCCGCCGGCGTTGACGGTGGTCTGGCCGCAGGACGGAACGCATATCAGCGACAGCCAGTTCACGTTTCAAGGACAGGTGGACGAACCAACGGCGAAAATCGCAGCTGTGATTATGGATGCCAGTGGCAATACCAATACCGCTCAAGGATCGGTCGGTGAAAATGGACAAGTTTGGGTGTCAAACCTGCCCTTGGCCGACGGGGAGAACACTTTGAATGTCACCGCGACAGACGTGGCGGGTAATACTTCCGTCACAAACCTGACTTTGTTCAAAAGCAGCGTCACCGTCACGATGAATCCGCTTCCCAGCGGCCAGTTGAATCACTCATCCGTAACGGTGACTGGAACGGTAACCGATCCAAGCTGCACTCTCACCGTCAATGGCGTTCAAGCGACGGTCAACGATGATGGCACTTGGGAGGCGGATGGCGTGCCGGTGAGTCCTGCCGGCACGGCGATTTTTGACGTGGAAGTTTATTCGGGCAATGGTTCCAATGTAGTCGCGCATATGAAAACCGGTGCAATGGTCCAAGCCAACGATTCCCAAGACAATATAGCATTTCATATTGACATTGGTACATAGTGTGACAGGCTTGAGGGCATGAAAGCTTATGCGCTGGACTTGCGGGAACGGGTGGTGAAATTCATCCAGTCGGGCGGCTCCAAAGCCGAGGC
>Ga0182027_10009354_pt1 | contig 14104 bp, 6 predicted proteins | sample 712E1DmetaG_FD_121300 | JGI IMG/M metagenome (GOLD analysis project Ga0182027, IMG submission 121300) | Permafrost microbial communities from Stordalen Mire, Sweden - 712E1D metaG (Illumina Assembly) | ecosystem: Environmental > Terrestrial > Soil > Wetlands > Permafrost | place: Sweden...
GACCGGGCCCTGGACCTTCGTGGGCAAGAACGACTGGGCCGGATGGGGATCCGGCCTGGAGGGACCGGCCATCGTCCAACTGGACAACGGTCAATACAGAATGTACGTGGATCCGCAGGCGGGCGGAGTGCCCTGCCAGACCATGACCAGCTCTGATCTCAACACTTGGTCCGCCAGAGCCAGCATTCCAGGCGCGGCCGGGACCACGGTCCGGCACGGCACCGTCATCAGAGACACGACGGGGCTTGGATCAAACGGAGATTTTACAGGTGCGGGCGGCTCGACGGGCGGCTCCTCTGGAGCCGGAGGCGCGACCGGCGCGGGAGGGGCTTCGGACGCCGGGCTCGGGACGGCCGCGGATGGTCCGAGGAACTCCGGTGGCGCCGTGGGAACGGGAGGAGCGACGGACGCGGGGACCTCGCCAGGCGCGGATGGATCGAGGAGCGACGCTACCGGCACCGGCGGAACGAGGAGCAGCGGCGGAGCGTCCAGCGCGGGTGGCGCCACGAGCATGGGAGGTTCGACCGGCGCTGGTGGCGCGGCAAGTTTGGGAGGCGCCATCGATACGGGCGGCGTTGCACCGAATACCGGAGGCGCCATCGCGTCCGCTGGTGCGACAAGCGCGGGCGGCGCAGCTGCGACTGGCGGTTCGAGCGGCATGGGCGGCTCCGCCAGCTCGGGCGGAATGGCGGGATCCCTGACATCGTCTGGGGCAGCGGGCAGCCCGACCAGCGAGGCCGGCGCCGGCTGCGCTTGCCGACTGGCGGGAAACAATGCGGGCCGGAAGCTTTCGCAGCGAGCGGGTTGGCAGGGGTTGTTGCTGTTCGGCGCCGCCCTGGTCATCGGGTTTCATCGGCTCCGTCGAAATCGTTCAGCGCGAGCAGCAGCACCTGGACCAACTCACTGAGCAAAGCGATCCTGAGGCGAGGATGTCAATGTTGCCATCGTCTCGGGGCGCTGGCCTAGCGCCATTCGCCTACGTTTCAAGGGCGCGGCCTGGTGCGTCCCGCGTCGTCTGTCCCGGGTAGCTGGCGACGATAGGCTTCTAGCCGGCGAGCGATGCCGACATCGCCTGGATGCAGGTTCAAGGCATTTTCGGCATAGGCTATGGCCAAGTCCCAGCGACCCTGCTTGGCATAGACCAGCGACAGGTTGCTCATCGCGGTATCGTAGTCGGGCCGGAGTTTGAGAGCATCCAGGTACGCGCGTTCGGCCTCCGCGTAGCGGGCGAGTTTGTAGTTGCACAGGCCGATGTTGTTCAAGAGCGACGGATCAGGCGACTCATCCTTCTTCTGTCGCGCCAAGGCCATTTGCAGGGCATCCTGGTATTTCTGTTGGCGAAAGAGGGCGATAAACTGATCGTCCGAATCTACAGACTGTGCTGCTGGTCGCGCGAGTGGTTCAGCGGTTTGGGCCTTGGAGCGCTGAAGCTCGCTCAGTAACGCGCCTTTGTCTTGCCGACGTTCGGTCTTCTGGATTGCCTCATTGTAGAGTGCGTCGGCTTTCGCTTGCTCGCCGGTTTCGCGATAGACCTTGGCCAGAAGTCCAATGACCTCGACATTGTTGGGCGTCAGCGTCCAGGCCTTCTCCAAGAGGACTTTCGCTTCAAGGGCTCGGCCGAGCCGAACCAGCGCTAACCCGGCATTCTGATAGGCCTGCGAAAGGATGGGGAGGCGCTCGAAGCTTTGCTGGTAGCACCAAAGTGCCTTCTCCTGGGCAGAAACAAATTCCGGCTGCTCGGCCGACCGCTGCCGAGCGTCTGCCATCTTGTCGTAGGCCAGGCCCATCTGGAAATAGTAGTCGGCCGTTCGATACGCCTCCCGGCCGGTATTCGGTATTCCCGCAATAGCTCTTTCGAAAAGGGCAATTGCTTTGTCGAATTGACGTAATTCTCGGTAAACGATCCCCAGCTCGTTGCAGAGCTCCGACAGATTGTACAATTCGAAGGACAGAAGAGACGCATTGTCGAGCTTGGCGAGTTGTGCCTGAGTCCGCCGGACAATACTCTCAAGAACGGGCACGGCCTTTTGTGGTGATGACGTGGTGACGGAGTAGAAACGCCCGAGCGTCCTCGCCGCGAAAATGTTGCCGGGATCCTTGTGAAGTGTGTCGGTGAACAGCGACTCGGTATCGTGCCACAGCCGCACGCGGCGCCAAGTGACGGCGGCAAAGAAGATCAGGAACAACACGCCAAGCGCCGCCGCGGCCTTCGTCCCGTACCGGCCAGGGGAAAGGCCGCGACCAGGTTGCGGCGATAACATCGCAATCGCGGCCAGGACGAAACCGAACGAGGCGATAAAAACATAGCGGTCCGCCATGCCCGTTGCATTCTTCCAAACTGTGACCGTGGGCAGAACGCCCGCGAGAAACCACAACAGCCCGAACGACACCAGGGGCCTGCGCCTTCTCAAGACCCAAATCCCCGCGCCCACGAGGAGAAGGCCGAGCGCCCCCGCCATCCAACGAGGATCGCCGAGGCTCTCGATGTAGCCTTCGTAGGGAGCTCGTAGGCCGAGGGGAAACACCATCAGGCGCAGGTAGGCAAAGAAATTGGCCAGCCAACTGCGTGCGGCCACCGCGGAATCGAAGAAGGCCCGGGCGTAGCGCTGCGGAAAGACGACGAAGTTCAAGTACACGACGACCGCCGCCACTGCCGCCATCCAGCCGCAATTCGTTCGCCGCCGCCGCTGCTCGCCGGGGTCCGATGAGGGAAGCAGCCACATGTGTCCGCACAGCAGCGCCGGCACGACGACTGCCGGCGGGTTGGTTAGCGCCGCGGCCGCAAAGGCCAAGGTACTTGCCCAAGTTCGCTTCGACAGATAGAGCGCGAAGGACAGCAGCGCCAACGCTCCCGCAATCGCGTATCCGCCAGCCATGATCCAGGCCACGGCCTCCACATGGATGGGATGAAAAGCGAAGAGAAGGGCGCCGACAAATGCCGCCGCGGTCGATGGCAGAAGCTTGCGAAGGATCGCGAAAGCCGAACCGACGGCCAGCAGATAGAACAGCAGGCTGGTTGCGTGGAAGCCGGTTGGAGATGTGCCATAGAAGCGATAGTCGATGGAGCGAATGACGGTGTAAATCGGCCGGTAGTAGTCGTGCAGCATCTCCTGTTTGGAGATGCCGCTGAACATCTGCGCGAGCCCGGCGAGATTCAGGGGGCGGTCGTAGTGGCCGTATTGGACGATGTAGCCATAGTCGTCGGCCAGGCTGAGCTGGCCCGAAAGCACGCCAGCGGCGAGGTAGAGAAGCGCGGCGGCAGCCAATAGCGCGGCCAAGGGTAGATGCCTTTTGAAATAGGCTCGCGCGTCTGGCGGTGGCGATACGTCTGTTTTTTTCTTGGCCATCGCGTCTCCGGTCGTAGCGGGAAAAGCTACACCAAAGCAGGCGAGCGCGAAATGGTCGCTCGGCGCGCCGCAAGTCCGGGCGACAAAGAAGAGCCTCGGGAAAGCGAGGGTCGTATACCATGCACCCATGCGTCCGAAGCTGCTGGCCTCCCTGTTTGCAAGCGTGGCTCTCGCCCTCGCAGGCGCCTGTATTCGTCGTCCGGTGCCGGTTGCGGAACCGAATCGAATCGCGCATCCCGCGTCCGCCGCGCTGACGATCCTTCCCGCCGAGCGCCATCAGACCCTCGAAGGTTTCGGCGCATCGGTGGCGTGGTACCAGGACAAGCTGGTTCCGAACCCGCCGCCCGGGATCTACCAGGCGCTTTTTCCCGACTTGGGGCTGGACATTCTGCGCTTGCGCAATCGCTACCAGCGCATGACCAAGCCCGAGGACGGAAACATCGCGCAGGATGTGGAGATCCTACAACAGGCGACGCAAGCGCTCGGCCATCGACCCAAGGTCATGCTCTCGTCGTGGTCTCCGCCGGCTTCGCTCAAGGCCAACGGCCAAGAAGACTGCAAGAGCAACGCGGATTGCACCTTGGCCAAAGAGATCGGCCGCTTCGTTTACGAGAAATTCGCCGATTATTGGCACGATTCACTCGTTCACTACGAATCGCTCGGCATCGTCCCGGACTGGGTCAGCATCGAGAACGAGCCGTCGTTCATTCCGCCCTCCTGGGAAGGCTGCAAATTCGAGCCAAGCGAGACCAACGATTATCCGGGGTACGACAAAGCCCTGGCCGCGGTTCATGCCAAGCTCCACACCTTACCCCATCCGCCCAAGATGCTGGGGCCGGAGGTCCTGGGCATTCACCACGGGTTGCTACAAAAATTCGTCAAGGCAATGAACGTCGATCTCGTCGACGGCATTGCCCACCACTTGTACGAGAAGGGCAGTGACAATATCTGGGACTGGAAGGATCCCGGACCGGACAGTTTTCTCGACGAAATGCAGGCGGCGGCGCAGGTGACGGACAAGCCGCTTTTCCAAACCGAATTCCAGACCGACGACGATCACGGCTACCTCGGTGGTTTCGAGACCGCATGGCTGATTCACAGCTCGCTCGTCGAGGAAGGCGTGGTGGCCTTTCTCTATTGGGATCTCATCTGGGGCGACGGCGGCGGCCTGGTCTCCATGGAACGCAAGGGACCGCGTCTGCGCGACCAGTACTATTCCCTGCGCCACTACGCGCGCTACACGGATCCGGGCGACGTGCGCGTGGGCACGAGAAGCGACAGCTTCGATGTGCGTGCCTCGGCATTTTTGTCGCCGGCAAGGGACAGGCTGACCGTCATCGTGCTCAACACTGGCAAGGCCGCTGCCGACGTGAGCGTGAACGCGGGTGAATTCCGCGCCGCCAGCTCGGCAGTCTTCCGAACCACCTACCTGGCTGGTCGTTTTGCGAATTCCTCAAGCGCATCCGAGACGTGGCTTGCTCTTGGTGCCTTGCCTGCCGACCACGTCGTTCTGCTACCGGCGCGCTCCATCGCGACCGTCGTGCTGCAAGGCCGGCTGCCCTGACCCGATCTATTGGATGTACTTGCCTCGCACGGCCACATAGTCGGCCATGGGCAGGCCAGAATATGCCGCCTGCCATTGCGCCGCCAGCAGCGCGGCCAGTTTCGCGTAGTGAGGGCCGTCGATCCGCAGCGCCACACCGAAGCTGAACGCGTCTGGGTAGAAAACGTAGTGCGACCACAGCTCGTCGCTGTCGAGAATATCGCGCAGCATTTGCGTGTGGTCGGGATGGGGCATCCAGATGGCGTCGGGTTTGCGGCGGAACAGCTCGGGCGCGGAGAATCCGTGCTGGGCGAAAAATCGGTCGTGCAGACCAAGCACGTCGATGATGGCAACCCGGGGCGCGAGGGCGCCGGGCAGACCGTGCTCCGACATGGCGAAGCTGGTCCCGTCGGGCGCGGCGGCGGCGATGGCCGCGATGGCTTGCGCCGACTGCCACGAGTCGAGCTCGGGCAGCGGCGACGCCAGCACGTGATAGCCGCCCGTTGCTGCCAAGGTCTGGAACCGAGCGCGTGCCTGGTAGCGCTCTGCCGCGGCACCCAGCCCGAAGTCGGCGACTAACACCGCCGCCACGGCGAGGCCAGCGCGCAAGAGAACCGTGCGTGGATGAATCACCAGCCCCGCGCGGACTCGGGCGAGCCACGACGTGAGCTCGAGCGCGCCGGCGGCGACGAAGAATGGCAAGAACGGAAAATAGAATCGGCCAAGGTGACCCATGATTTGGTTGAACGAAGACAGAATCGCCATGCTCGCGCAGGCAGGAAGCAGCAGCGCAGTGGCTCGCCGCCAGCCGGCGCGGTCAGCGAGCAAGATCAGCGCAGCGACGAAGGGCCAGGCCGTGGCCAAGAAGACCCTGAAGAAAAGATAGGGGTTCCAGGTGAATTCGCCGGCGAAGCCGCCGTAGTACCAAGGTCGCTTGGCGAAAAATCCAAGCGGCAGCGGGGTTCCAAGCAGGCGCCAATCGGCGAGCGCGAGCGCCGCGAGAAGGGCGGCTGCCATCGCGCCGAACACCGCGAGTGGCTTGCCCCACGGTCGTGGCGCGAGCAGGAGGACGGCCAGCACGGGACAAAGAAGCGCACACAGCAGATTGTCCGGTCGGGCAAGCACCGCGATGATCGATATCAGCGCGGTCCATGCCGCGCGCGGCACCGTCGGCCGCGTGGCGAATTGCAGCGCGCAGAAAGCCAGCGCCGCGTTGGCCAGCGCCGACAGCATGGTGTCCATGCCAGTGCCGGCGTGAAAGACAAAGGCATCGCGCTGCCCGACGAGCACCAGCACCAGGGCGGACGCAAGGATCCACGCGCGCCACGGGCGTCCGCTCCCGCTGCACAGGGCAAGCATTCCCGCCAGGGCGGCAAGCAACCCAATCGCCGCGCCGCTCGAAGCAACATGCAAGACGCCAGCGGGTTCCATGCGCGGAAAAGTCCAGCGCACGGCCGCGACGACCGCGACGTGCAACAGGCTGCTGGTGCCAAAGACCGAGCCCTCGCCGCGATTCCACGCCAGCCCCTGTCCCGCGAGCCAGTTGCTCGCATAGCGCAGGTACATGTACGCGTCGTCGAAGTCGGTCGGTGCCGCGCGCGACAGGGCCGAGACTCGTTCAGCCGCCAGACCCGCGACCAGGAGCAGCGCCGCGATCCCGAACAACAATTCCTTGCGGGTACGCTCGCCGTTCACGGAAGGATCTTACCTCGCGCCTGGTCGCGCAGGCGCGCAAGCTGCTGCCGCGCCGCCTTTGCGGACACGTGGTTGGGCGAGCGCACGAGCAGCGCTTCGAACATGGTCGCGGCCTCGCCATCCCGACCGAGAGCGACGAGGCACAGGCCGCGGCCGAAGGTCGCTTCGTCGTTGCGGGCGTCGTCACGTAGCAGGCCGTCGAAATCGGCCAGGGCGGATGCGCTGTGGCCGAGAGCCAGCAGGGCAAAGCCATGGTTGGTTCGGGCGACGAGACCGGGCGCGCTCTCAAGCAAGTCCGCCGCTCTGCTGGCGTCGCCGAGCTGCAAGGCGAGCGCACCCGCCGCAACGCGAGCGTCCTCGGTGCATGGCGGATCCGTTTTCGCCGCCAGCGCCGACTCGTAACGATGAAGCGCCGTCGTGTTGTCGCCCGTGGACCGATGGTAGTCCCCCAGCCGCCGCTGCCACTCGCACGCGGAGACGCTGGTTTCGCTAGGCGGTTGTGTCAGCGGAACTGGCGTCAGTCCCGTCGCCGCGGAGTAAGAAAACGACAGAGGGATCTCCGCCAAATCCTCGCGCACCGGCCGGCGCACGAACAGTAAGCCGTCATTCGCACGGTACACCAGCGCCCACTGCTCGGGATCGAAGAGCGCGCCGCGCGGATTGACTGACGGAAAAGTGACGAGCGCCGAGGCAACATTGAAGCTGTCGAGAAAACTTTGCCATTCTGGGCGCGAAAGATCCGAGCGGCGAAGCACGGCGTGAAATGCCTCGGGATAGCCGTTGATGCGCGGATCCTGAAACACGCGGTACTTCGGCCAGCCGTGCCAGGTCAGGTAGGACCCGACCTCCAGATCGTTGTACATGCGATGGCGCAGGCCGCGCGTTTCGGCGAAGTCGATGGCCGCGAGCGGGACGAGATCCGGCTCCATGCCGATGTCGAGCAACCGTCCACCTTGCGCCACCGCTTCCAGCCGGGGCGCTGCCGTCAGACCAAGCAGCAAAGCACCCGCCAGCCAGCGCGGCCATCGTTCTGGCAGAGCCGGCACCAGGCGCGAGGTCGCCACCGCCAGCGCCGGGCCGGCCAGGATGGCGAATTCGGCGACGAAGCGGATGCGAAAGTAGCCGAGCAAAGCGAACAGCGCGCACGGCAGCAACACGCGCCAAGGCACCGGGAATACGGGCAGTCGGCGCACGGCCAGGGGAACCAGACGCGCGGCGAGCAGCCCGGCGACCAGGAAGAAAAAAGGACCGTCGAGCGGCCAGCGCGCGTGCCGGTATTCCTGCAGCGGCCGCACATACGGCATGCGGAAGTGATTGGCGATGTAGTCGAGACAGCGGACGCCCGACGGCGTGGCGAACATCAGCGGGATGAGGGCCAGCGCCACGAACAACGCGCGCCGTGCGTCCGCGCTGCGCCCATCGAGGCGCGCGCCCAGCGCGTAGAGCAGCAACACGGTGGGCGCGAGAAAAAAACACGAGTTGGCGTTGGCCCACAAAAGGCCGCACGGAACGAGCCACCACAGCATGCGCGGCTGCTGGTTTTCCGCGCGCTCCACTGCCAGCAGGACCAGGGCCAAGCCGAGGAACGTCACCAGGTGCGGCCGCTCGACGAAGCGCGGTTCAGCGGCCCAAGCCGAAAGCGCCAGCGCCAAGGCCGCCAGCGCAGGATGGGCTCCGCGCCGGACGGCGACCCGAAACAGAACCGCCCAGGTAGCGGCCACGAACGCCGTCTTGAGCAGCACCGTGCCGGGGATCGAGGCCGCGCGATGGGCGAGCGCCAAGACGACTTGAAACAACCACGCCAGGTTGATGTCGGTGGCGGCCGGGTGAGTGAACGAAAGCAGGTTTTCCGTCGGAACGCGGCCGGTGCCGAGCACGATCTCGCCCAGCCTGAGGTTGAAAAACAGATCGGTCTCGTCCATCGGGACGAGGCACCGCCCCGCAACGAAAAGCAGCAGCAGAAAGATCACGCGAGGCCATCATGCCCAAGCCGGGCCCCGGCGCAACAGACAGCTAGCCCCTATTGTTCACGACCATTGCGCCACCGACGAGCGACGTCAATCAGTCTGCGCCCGGCTCTCGAAGGACGGCGGGCTAGCCCGATTGCAATGGGAACCCTGAAAGGGTTCCCAAACCCTCCCGCGAGGCTTCGCTGCCGGCGGAGCCGGCAGGCTCCGCACGCGCCTGCCAGCCCGCACAGACACCTATTGGGTGCAGCTCATGAATAGTGCGGGCTAGCTTGCGGTCGCGACCGCAGGCGGCCGGGGATTCTCGCTTTCGATGCGGGCGATGGAGATGTACTTGATGCGGAAGGCGTCGCCGCCAAGGCGCTTGATCCCCCAGTCCATCGCGTCCTGGAGATCTGCGAACATGGCGATAGGCTGATGGGATCGATCGGGAATAATGGCAAAACAGCAGGGAATCATGATGACTTTGTCAATGCAGTCCATGTGCCACGGCCGGGTTTCAGCGATTTCAAGCGGTTGAGCGCGGCTGCACCCGAACGATCCCAATTAGCCCGATCTCAACTCGTTCCCGACAGAGATCCAGCACTGGAGACTGCGCCCCCCAGGTCTTCCCAATCAGATTGTTTTCGCGCGTCGGCGCGGACGCGGAAGGCCCATTTCGGCCAGCTTGCGTACCAGCGTCCTGCGCGCCACGCCCAAAAGCGCCGCCGCGCGCGTTTGGTTGCCCGCGCACGCCGCCAGTGCATCCTCGATCTGCTCGCGCTCTGCGGACTCGGAGCTTGACCCGCCGATCTTTGCCACCGCCTGGGATGCGACTTCCTGGGTTTTCCTGGTATTTCCTTCCGCGCAGCGATCGCGGTTCGGGTCGACGTCATCTTCCGACAGCGTGTCCGTGGCGGAGAGCAAGACGGCGCGCTCGACACAGTTGCGCAATTCGCGAACGTTGCCGGGCCAAGGTTGCCTCTCCAAGAAAACAAGCGCCTCGCGGGACAGGGTGGGCGTCGCCGCGCGGCCCAGCGCCGCTGCCGCCTCAGCCGCGAACTGTTTGGCCATGGGCGCGATTTCCGAGGCGCGCTCGCGCAGCGGCGGCACCACCACGGTCACGCCGCTCAGCCGGAAGTAGAGATCCTCGCGAAACAGCCCTTGCGTGATTCTTCTGCCGAGGTCGCGGTTGGTGGCCGACAGAAAGCGCACGTCCAGCTTGCGCACGCGCGTGCCGCCGAGCGGAATCACCTCGCGGGTTTCAATCGCGCGCAAAAGCTTCGCCTGGATGGCGAGCGGCATTTCGCCGATTTCGTCGAGGAGAACCGTCCCTCCGTTCGCGGTCTCGAACAGACCTGGCTTGGCCACGCGCGCGCCGCTGAAAGCTCCGGCCTCGAAACCGAAGAGCTCGCTTTCGAGCAGGTTCTCGGCGAAGGCTGAACAGTTGAGGCGCAGGTACGGTTTCCCCTTGCGCGGCGAGCGCTCGTGGATGGCCGCCGCCACGACCTCCTTGCCCACGCCGGTTTCGCCCAGCAGCAGCACTGGGATCGTTCCCGGCGCGATTCGATCGACAAGCTGAAACAGCTTGACCATCGCCACCGACTGAATCACCAGCCCTGGCGCCTGCGCACCACCGGACGGCGACTCGGAGGCCGCGCGCGCGCCCGAGCGAAGCGCCTCGATGTGCTCGCCGGCCAAGACGCCCGCTTGATCCCAGCGCTGGCCGCCCTGATCGAGCGACTCGGTGCTGGCCGCGCCGCCAAGCTTGTGCACCACCAGCGAGACGCCGCCGATGAGAAGGGCGACGCCAGGCGAGACCGGCTCTTCGCCGTTGGGTGGAATGCGCTTGCCCCCGACCCGCGTGCCGTTTGCGCTGCCGTTGTCCCGGATGGAAACGGCGTCGCCCATCACGGCCAGCACGGCGTGGTTGCGCGAAACCGATGGGCTCGACAGGACGATGTCGCTGTCTTCAGCGCGCCCGATGCGCAAGAATCCGGATTCTGGCATGGGCAAGAGCCTGGCTTCCGTCTTCTCGACCACCGTAAGCCAAAGCCGGGTGCCACGAATGGAATCGTCCGAGTCGTTGCGATCCTCGATCAACGTCCTCGTTTGATTTCTGCGGATAGCATCTGAGCTTGAAAGCGACGAGGGCCGCGACATTTCGGCCATCTTATCCCATGACGACGCCGACAGGATCCAAGACCGACCAACGCTGACTGTCGGAACCATGGCCACCTTACATCGGTCGCCATGGGCGCTGTGGGCGCGGCGGGATTCGAACCCACTACCCCCGGCTTCGGAGGCCGGTGCTCTATCCAGATGAGCTACGTGCCCGGAGAGTGTCGATTCATAGCCCGCGCCCAGGATGGACGCAAGAAGCATCCAAAATGTTGATGGCGAGCCAGATTTCTGGCGAATTTTGCCCTTATGACACTCCGCGGGTGTCAATGCCATGACGAATTATGCGTCAGACACCGGTAAGTCATCGAAATGCTTGACCGTCATAAATATGACGATCTGTCATGTTTGTGACCATGTTGCGTTTTTCTGATTCGATGGGTCTCGAAAATGCCTTGTTTTGCTGCGCTTTTTGCGCTTTCCCTGGCAAAAACGTCAAATGTCTGACGAAACGTCACACTTTTGACTTGTTCTCGTCACGAATCGGCGGTTCAATGGAGTTGCAAGTGCAGTAACCCTCAACAACAAGGAGCAGTACCATGGCTAATAAAAACGGTCTCAAGGTAAAGAGCAAGGTTCGCAGCGGCGGCGGCCGATTTCCAAAGTAATTCCCTCATCAGGTTGACAAACGCCGTCCCCATGGGGACGGCGTTTGTCTTTGGAATTGCAGAGGCCGATTGTTTAATTGTGATTGCCTAGTTGTCCAATTCCTTCGAATAGGCAATTCCCAATTCGCGTGCCAGCTCGAGAATGCGGAGATGCTCCGGAATGCGGGTTAGGAATGACTGGCGCCACTCAGGATTGTGGATGGTTCGTGCTTGCCTGCGAAGCCGGTCTACGGCCTTCCCAACGACCTGTCTTGCTGTTGTCTGATCCGACGAGTCTACGAGGCATTCCGCAAAGGCCAATCGGATAGTCGTCTCGCCATCCTGGACTTGGCCGAGCTCCTCAAGTTGGGCGTAGGCTTCGCGGGCGGACGCGTGTGCCTCCACGTGTCCTCCTTGTCCGTGGAGGGATCGCGCGAGCTGAGCCAGGGCAAATGGGCGCAACGCGGGATTGTCTTCTAGCATTCCCAGAGCCGCGCGGGCATGCATCTCGGCGGCAGGATAGTTCCCTGCCATGTGCTCAATCACAGACAGATAGAGCCGAGCGTAGCTGCCAAAATATTGGTCGTTGTTCTCGGCGGTCAATTTGATTGCGCGCTCGTCGAAGCCCCGGGCCTCGTCTAGGCACCCGCGGTAGGCGAGAATATTGGAAAGCATATAGCACGCTGGTCCCAGCAGGTGGTTCAAACCCATCCTTTCGGCAATAGCCAACAGGTTTCTGATCTGCGCTTCCGCCTCTTCGAGGCGACCGATCTCCATCAAGGCATTGCCAGCGTTGGCCAGGGCTTCGGTAGCTGCACGTCGGTGGCCCGCGCTTTCGAAGAATTCCCATGCTCGCCTGAAACCGTCGGCCTGGTCAACCGGCCGATCCTCGGCTCGGGCTAGGTGGGCTTTCATGCTCTCAACGCGGCCGACAAGCATCGGCTCCAGCTTTTCCCTCTCTGCCTCCAGCAATCGCAAGATTCGCGCTCTCTCTTCATACTGGCCGGTGACAGCGAGGTAAGCTGCGGCATAGTAGCGGCATTCGAGCCAGGCATTGAGCAGTTCTGCTTGCATCGGTCGGTTCTCGAGCTCTTCGTTGAGACTTGCGATTTCTTCGTACTTGGCTTGCGTCCCCAATGCATCGATGAGTGCGCTTATTGCCCTCAGCGCCAGCTTCGGATCCGCGCATTTTCTTGCCTCACGTGCCGCGCGCTCGGCTTCCACATATTCGCCCTTCCAGAAACGCGCCTCTGACTCCACCACTCGTAGTTCCGCCAAGTCGTCGCCCTGCGCGCCCAGGCGCACGCCGCGCTCCACGCGTTCGAGGGCGGCCTTGAGGTCGTCGACCTCCATGGCTTGATTGGCGGCCACGCGCAGCCAGCGCACGGCGCGCGCGGGCTGCTGGCCTTTCTCGAAGTGGTCGGCCAGCACGATGGCGTCGCGCTCGCCCGCCTCTTCCAAAAAGAAGCCGGCCAGGCAGTGGCCGCCCACCTCGTCTTTGGGCGAAAGCATGGCGTAGGCGGCCTGGTAGAGCAGGGCGTGCCGGAACACGAGCTGGCGCGTGTTGCCGGTGGGCCGGGAAAACAGGATTTCCTTGTCGACCAGGATCTCCAGCCAGCGATCGATATCGTCGTCGTGCATGTCGCCCACCAGGGCCTTCACGCCCGCGGCGGTGAAGCTTTGGCCAAAGATGCTCGCCGCACGCAGCACCAGGCGCGACCCCTCGCCGACGGCATCGAAGCGCACCTGCACCATGCCGAGCACGGTGTCCGGAATCGCCGCGAGATCCTCGCCCGCGGCCACAGCGCGCGCCAATTCCTCCAAGTAGAAGGGATTGCCCTGGGCATGATCGACCAGCCACGCCATTTTTTCTGGCGCCAAATCGCCCAAAATTCGTCGGATCATTTCCTGCGCAGCCCGGTTGGTCATGGGCGGCAAGGAAATGCGCTGCACGTGTCGCTCGCGCCACAGCCCGTAGAAACGCTCATCGACCTCGGGCCGCGCCAGGGCCAGCACCATGAGCGGCTTTCCGCGCAGGACGCGCAAGGCCTGGTCGACGTAGTTCACGCTGGCGAAATCGCCCCAGTGCAGATCCTCGAAAAACAGCAGCACCGAGTGGTGGCCGGCTTCCGCTTCCAACCAATCCACCCACGCGCCCATGGTCTGGTCGGCCATCAGACGCGCGTCCCGGCGGGCGGCGCGCAGCTGCGGGAGATCGTCGTCGGCAAAGCGAATGTTGGCCATCTCGCCCAGAAACGCCACCGTGGTCGGCGCACTCTTGGCGGGCAGGAAACGCGAGGTGTGGGCGAACAGGCGTTTGCGCTGAACCTCGTCGGGCTCGGTGCCGCTGATGCCGGCGGCGCCGCGCAGGGCTTGTCCGACGAGGCCGAGCGACACGTTGGCGCGCATGGGATCGCCGCGGCCGATGAGCAGCTCGAAGCCGTGGCCGGCGTCGCGCACGCGCTCGAGAAATTCGTGGGCGACGCGCGACTTGCCGCAACCCGCGGAGCCGCTGACGATCACCACCTGGGCCGCGGGCTCGTCCACGCATTCCTCGAAAAATCCCTCCAGGTTGCGCACCTCGCGATCGCGGCCGATGCAGGGGATTTCCTTGCCGAGCACGGTGCGCGGGGCTTCGCGCAGCCCTTTTTCGAACAGCAGGCGCGCCCGGCCGTCCGCTTCAACCACGATTTCGAAGCGCCCGTCGAGCAGTCGCTTGATCTCGCCGTTGACGTGGATCGAGCCCGAATGCTCGTCGCTCACCAGGCGCGCGGCGCTGTCGATGAGGTCGGCGGTGCGCAGCTC
>Ga0182027_10009355_pt1 | contig 14103 bp, 16 predicted proteins | sample 712E1DmetaG_FD_121300 | JGI IMG/M metagenome (GOLD analysis project Ga0182027, IMG submission 121300) | Permafrost microbial communities from Stordalen Mire, Sweden - 712E1D metaG (Illumina Assembly) | ecosystem: Environmental > Terrestrial > Soil > Wetlands > Permafrost | place: Sweden...
GGAACTGATAAAAGCCGGACTCTGTCCGGCCGCGCCAGGACCTGTTCGAATCGAGCGGTTCATTGAAAAGCGCTTTAAGGTAACGCCAACGTATGAAGATCTAGGCGAAGGCGTCCTCGGCCTCACGCGTTTTGACAGTCGCGGCGTTGCCGAGGTTGTGATTGCGAAGGCGCTTGACAGCGAAGGTAGCACGGTGGCCGAGCGCCGGATTCGTACGACGCTTGCGCACGAAGCCGGACACGCCCTGTTTCACACATACCTCTTCGTTCTGGCTCCCCGTGAACCTCTGTTTGGGGATGCTAGCGAACCAAACAAGCCGAAGGTTTTATGCCGCGAGGGAGCTGACGGAGCCAATCCGGGTCGTTACCGAGGCCAGTGGTGGGAGTACCAGGCCAATTGTGCAATCGGCGGTCTGCTGCTTCCGACCCGATTGACGATCATGGCGCTGGAACCGTACTTCGTTGCATCCGGCAGTCTCGGGTTACTTGCGTTCGATCAATCCCGGTTGGATCAGGCGACGCGAACGCTGGCCGAATTGTTTGACGTCAATCCGGTTGTCGCCCGTATCCGCATCAATCAGATTTACCCGCAGCAATCGGGCCAGATGGCCCTCTAAATTTTTTTGCTCTATGTGTACGCTCTGTATGCTTACGGTGCTATACTCAGAAGCGGCGGGGGCAAACGCCTCCGTAGAAGACTCAATCAACGTCCGAGCCCCTCAAGGGCCGGACAGAAAGGAAAGCTTTTATGCAAGAAGAAGAACATCACGAACACCACAAGCTGGCACGGATTATTATCGAGCGGCAACATCTCGAATCACCGACGCCGACGACCGGGGCCTCCTTGTACGAGTTGGGGAAGGTGAAGGCCGGCCATACTCTTTACCGCGAGGTGCCTGGTCCCCACGAGGATCACACTGTGCCAAATGACGCGGCTGAAATTCACCTCCACGACGGCGAGAAGTTCTACTCAGAGCCTACCCAACCCGATGACCGTGAGGTCGAAATCATCATTGACCGCAAACACCTGCGATCTCCCAGGAAAACCACCGGTGCGGCGCTTTACGTCCTCGGTGAAGTCCTTGCGAACTACACGCTGTATCGCGAAACTTCCGGCCCGGAGGAGGACGAGCCAATTCCGAATGATGCTACGCCAATTCGCGTGCACCGGGATGAGAAGTTCTACTCCAGTGAAAACACTCTTAATCCCGGAGCGCGATAGCCCATGGCCGACGTACGTGACTTTCTTTCCGACGAAGACGTAGCCATGCTTCAGGCCAAGGGTTACGAATTCGAGGCCAGCGAGGTGGGCGGCACCGTCCACCTCGTGATTAAGAACTACCAACTCCCGGAGCACTATACGCCCCAGGTCGTGGACCTCCTGCTCCAGTTGCCTCCTAATTTTCCGACTATACGCCCGGATATGTTTTGGATGTCCCCGGAGGTTCGTCGCCGCGCCAACGGGGCCTACCCTGATCGGGCGGACCAGTTCTATGATTACGCAGGCCGACGCTGGCAACGATGGTCACGGCACCTTGTCGCCGAACGATGGAGGCCGGGTACTGACAACCTCCAGACCTATCTCGGCACCATCAGGCGGGACCTGAAGAAGGGAAACTAATGCGGTATACACTTTCATTCTTGGAGGACGACTACAACCGATTGATAACGCACCTCTTTGATGGGCCCGACGAACAGGCCGCGTATCTTTTGTGTGGCTTGTCGACCTCTGAGCGTGAAACCCGGCTGCTGGTCCGGCGCGTAATTCCGGTAGATGTCAGCGACATCGCGGAGCGTTCGCCGGTCCACATGCAGATTCGTGCCAAGTCGTTCCTAAGCGCGATGAAAGAAGCCAACACCGCTGGCGAGTGTTTCGTGTTCGTCCATTCTCATCCGGCCGACCGCCCCACGCACTCAAGCCAAGATGATCGCGAAGAGCGCAAGCTCTTCGAAGTCGCGTATAACCGCGTTCATACTCCGAACCTCATCCATGCCAGCCTCGTTTTCAGCTCTCCAGAAAAACCCGTGGGACGAATATGGCTGGACGGCGGCTCGGTTGAGCCTATAGAAACGGTCAGGGTTGTCGGTCGGCGTTTTCACTTTCACTTCTCCGGCGGCCTCGATCACGACATCGACACCGCCTTTCATGATCGGCAAGTTCGTGCATTCGGTCCGGACCTTCAGCCGCTTCTCAAACGTCTGCGTGTCGGCGTGGTGGGCGCTGGCGGCACTGGCTCTGCGGTGATTGAGCAGTCAATTAGGCTGGGAATCGGCCATTTGCTGATCGCTGATGGGGGATTCCTCGAAAAATCAAATGTCAGCCGGGTATATGGCTCGCGGGCAAGTGATGACGGCGTCGCAAAGATTAAGATCATGCTGCGCCTCGCTAACGAAATCGGCCTAGGCACCGACCTCGAAATCCTGGACAAACCCATTACGTTCGCGTCGGTGTTGAAGGGCTTCCGCGACTGCGACGCCATCTTCGGGTGCACTGATGACGAATGGGGCCGGTCCCTACTCAACAGCCTGAGCTTGGCTTACCTGATTCCGATTCTCGATTTGGGGGTAAAGATCAATTCCGAAGCGGGCGTGATTCACTCGATTCAGGGCCGGGTTACCACCCTCAGGCCAGGTAAGCCATGCCTATTCTGTCGAAACCGGATCTCCCAGGAGCGAATCCGCGCTGAGCAGCTTGCGGAACTCGATCCAGCGGAGGCCGCTAGCCTCACGCGAGAGGGATACATACCCGAGCTGCGACGAAACGACCCCGCGGTAATTGCATTTACAACGGCCATCGCTGCGAGCGCGGTCGGCGAGTTCTTGCACTACTTGACGGGATTTAAGGGGCCGGATCATAAAGCTTCTGAAATCCTCCATCGTTTTGACGACACGGCAATAAATACCCCAGGTGCGAGGTCGACACCTGGGTGCAATTGCTCAGATGCGAGGGCGTTTGGTCGAGGCGACCAACGCCGTTTCCTGGGCACGAATTGGAGACCAGAATGAATATAACCAACTGGATCAGGGGACGATGGCAACAATTCCGACGGCGCAAAAGGATTAAGAGAGTGGCCCTCGTCGAATCAATGAACGACGTTCCCGAGAACCTCGGTGCGAAGCTCTACGTAGTCTATCGCGGCGGACAATACCGGCGCGCGGTAATGCAGTGCCCATGTCGGTGCGGACGGCGGATCGACCTAAATCTCAGCGCGCACGCGTTTCCGCACTGGACGGTCGAGAAGCAGGGAAAAGTGGTTACAGTCAGCCCCTCCGTCTGGGTTCCCCTTGACGGGTGCGGAAGTCACTTTTTTGTTAGGCAAAACCGCATTGAGTGGGTGAACTAAGGCGACCGGAGAATACGGTCGCATAAAGGGAGATTCATGGCTATCAGAATAACGTGCATCAACAAATCCGGTGGATATCACGAAGATCCGCACCATGCCATCAGTGACCTCGGCTGGATAAATGAGGAAACAGGTGAGCGGAACAAGAGCACCAGACTCCAGGTTTACGACTGGATCAAGAACAAGGGCGGCGTGGCATACGTCACGGACCGATTTGGGAACAAGGCCAACGTGGGCACGCGGGAGCACAGCAACGGTACCAAGTATCTGCAGACCTACGCGGACCGGGTGTGGACCGACAATCTGCTTTCATTGCCTGAGTGCGGATGAATCGGCAAACACGGCTTGAACGCGCCAAGCTGCGGTGTCGAGGAAACTAGACGATCCATCCACACCGCCCCGCCCTGCTTGCGCGGGCATGCGACGGGAGCTATACTGTGCCCCAGTTCGCGCTGACGTTGTGGCCCCTGCTTGGGCTTCGATTCGGGAAGCAGCGTCTGATTTCCCGAAGGTCAACCGAGCGCGAGACACCGCTTAACGTTTTCCCGTAGGGAGGTTGAGATGCCCGCACCGGACGAGGCCTATCGCGCTGGCTACGACAAAGGACGCCACGACAATCTTGCTGACGCTGTTGCAGATGCCTTCTTTGGCATGCTCCGAGACGACCCCGGCGGCTACTATTCCGCCGGGTACTGCGACGGCGCGCAGGGTCGGTCGTTCAAAGTCCACGGATCGAAGGAAGCTACGAAGTCTGCCCGAAAACCGAGTTCTGCCTCTCTGCCGTCCCCGCTGGAGAGCCAGTGGTATAGCCTTTGCGACGGGTTGGAGTTTATCCCGAAAGAAATAGTTGACCGGTTCGTCGGTGCGCTCAACGCCGCTGGGAGCCAAGTGGCAGCCATCATTGGACTGAGCCCGTTCACCAGCCACACCTGTCCGCGCTGCGGAAGGAGTGGGCACTTCAGGATCCATTTTCTTGGACGCTTGAAGCATCCAGGCACGTGCGGTTGGGAAGGTTTCATGAAGACCGGATCCTATATCGGTCACCAAATCGCCCAGATTTTCCATACCGGCACAAGAGCGGCCGCTGCGATGGATACCGAGGCTAAGAAGAAGGGCGAGAGCAACTGGGCGGTTAACATCCTCGGGTTTCTGTTCATAGCCATCGCTCGCGCCATGGCCGCCGTCGTGCTCGTTCCGGTCCACGCCATCTTGGCGCTGTGTCAGCCCAAGCAAGAGCGAACGGATACCGTAGTGCGAGGAATTGTGCTCGCGGTCTACGCGGTTGCCGCGATCTGGATTCTGCTTATCAAATAAGGGTGCTGGTAGACCTGCCAGGCTCCATAGGCGGGTGCTGGGGTCCCATGCCTGCCTTGGATCACAGATGGTGACCCTCTGTCATCCCGCCATTGTGGCGGAATGTCAGAGGGTCGATCCCGAGGACGCACCGCCAGGGACTCTAATGCGGCCCACGATGTCCTGATACGAAAAGTTCGGAATGGCCCAGTTGATCTGGCTCGGCTCGAAAACGCCGTTGTCCCAAGGGCACCGGTAGGTGTTGGCACCGACCTTTTTGACCCAAAAGTGCCGATAATTCCAGAACTTAATCGCCAACGGCCCGCGCCTGCGGCTCCGCCACCGCTGAAGGATTCTATCGGACGGCAGGAAGAAGCCTTCGCAGTCCCAGGAGTCCGGCGTCGTCGCGCCGGGCGGAAGCACGTACGGGGAGGTGTCAAATATCGACCGCTCGCTGTCATGCTTCGGGCCATAAACGATCAGTTGCTCGTCGGTCTGGTTTGTGCACTGGCCCCAGCCGCGTCCGCGGAGGATGCGGAACGCCGGACGGATCAGGTCTCCATAGTCCAGCTCGAACAGCAGCATGTCTTCAGGTCGGCACTTCATGCTTCGACGCTCGCTCTCAGATTACCTATCGTATCGCTGTGGAGTGGCATGCGCAGACGTCCACCCTCAGGCCGGCAGATTGGCATTTCAACCAAAGTTTCCCTACTTTGCAGACTTCCTGATCTTTGCTACGCTACCTTTACCACGATCAAAGCCACCGCGGAGACTGGTGCGGGCACGGCGGGCTTGATCACGGAGCTAGGTTCACGCTGCAATCTTTTCTTGCAACTTCTGTTTGCGTTGGATCAGATTCAAGATCGTTGGCAAAAGACCCTGCCAAGTTCGATTTTATGGGCTCGTATCCCAAAAGTGTAACGGCACTTGAGGCCCTTTAGATCCTTGAAGTTGCGCGCCTGCTTGGGTTTCGCGAGCGACCGCCAGATGCGGCGTTTGGCCTCTGGGAGAGCCGAAACGTCGTCGTCGTTGTCGTGCTTCCTTTCTGAGGAGGGTTTTCGACACTCAACCGCGCGGGGAAGTCCCGGCGCGGGACCCGGAGCCGCACCAATTCCCTGAAGTCCCGAACCGCCAGCACCCCGGCTGCTTTGGGTTTCCGGAGGCCGCCCGATCACCCGCCATTGGAGAAATCTCTCGCAGGCCACCGGACCGCAACTCGCTGCTGCGAAAGTGCTTATCGTCACTTACACTTTTGGGAGAGGAACCGATTTATGTCCATTGCGGGCTACCACGACCTTTTAGGCACTCTCGACATCTTTTCCCATCTTGACAAACTCACTTTCCCGCAATCACTCGTGCGGGTTTCTTGTTGGCTGGTTGCTGCCGACTTTGGCAGTTGTCCACAGACCGCAGAGGAATCGAATCAACGTAACAAACCTCGCAAGCCCTTGCCTCATTTCGCCAAAAGGCGTACGCTACGCAATGGAAGACTTTCTAATCTCTTATTCCGATGACAGTGCATCAGCTCTCCTCCCATTTCAACAGCACAGTTCGGCGCGTGAACCCCTGGTCCTCCTTCGAGGCTCTCCGCCTGGACCAGATCCGCACCGTGGACCGGCGACGGCTGGTCCGGCATTTGGGCGTGGTTGATTCACCAATTATGGCAAAGGTCGGTGAGGCGCTCAAGATCAGCCTCGGACTTGTATATCTGTAAGTGAGGAAAGGCCCGCACGTATGGCCACTGTATCGCCAGAATCAACGCTGACCCTTCACGGGAAGTCTCTTCTAGTTCGTTGGGCCAACAAGCAAGACTCTTGGACTCGCAAGCTGGTCGCCGATGTGATAGCCACGAATGGGGTGGTAACTTCGGAGCGCTTGGAAGAGATTTACCGAACGTATCTGATTGAAAAGAAGCTGAAACCTGGCTCGCTCGTTCCGGTGGAGTTAGCGCATGATGAGGCATCCGGCCAGGCTGCCGCCAAGTCGCTAATCATGACTCGCCTGGGCGAATTGGACGCAGTGAATGCCCTCCAGCCCGACCAACACATCGATTTTAACCCGAAGCTGACAATCGCCTTCGGAGAAAATGCTTCCGGCAAGAGCGGCTACGTCCGCGTGCTCAAGAGAATCGCTGCGGTGCGTTCCGCAGAGCCCGTTCTGCCCAATCTCGTTTCCGCCGCTCGCCCCACTGCATCACCGTCCGCGCATATCACCTTCCAGCTTGGAGGCGAAGAAGAGACAATCAATTGGCAAAACGAGGCGGGCGTGGCTCCGCTCACACGAATCGATGTATTTGATTCGAAAGCCTCATCAATGCACCTCGACGCCGACTTGACGTATCTCTACACGCCCGGCGAGCTTGCGAGATTTCCACTCGTCCAGCGCGGGATCGATCAGATTCGCGGCAAGCTCGATGGCGAGATTGCGGCTCTGGCGGCGAAAGCCAACCCCGTCCTAAACCGTTTCAAAGGCGACAACACCGTTTATCCAGTCCTGCAACAACTCGGGGCCTCGACCGATGTCGAGAACCTTAGAACGCTGGCCACCCTATCCGAAGTCGAACGGCAGCAGATCGAAACCTTGAAGGCCGAAATCGAGACGCTCCGGTCGAACAATCCAAGCGCCCAACTGCAACTCGGCGAAACCCAGATGAAGCGGCTTGAGCAGACCATCGGATGTCTGACAGCGCTCGGCGAGTTCGACAGTGCTCTGTACGCGCAGTCGGTCCAGAACGTGGATTCAGCGCGCCAAGCCTACGAACGTGCGACCCAGCAGTCATTTGCGGGTTTGACGCTCCCGGGCGTTCTTGAAGATGAATGGAAGCGGTTCATTCAAGCCGGAGAAGACTACCTTACGCGTAACCAGGACGCTGCGACGTATCCGCAGGATGGCGATCCCTGCATCTACTGTCGCCAGCCGTTAGGGCACGATGCCGTCGCGCTGATCAAGAAGTACCGCGAATACTGCAACGCGGAATTTCGGTCGGAGCTGACGAGCGCGCAGAATGCCGCAAACGAAGTGTCGGCCGCGGTCCGATCGGCTGCCTTTGCTCAACTCGCGCAGCAACTCGGAGACCTGGCTGGCGCCGGCGCCACGCTGCCAGCAGACTACACCACTGATTTGGACGCCGTGCTCAGACGGGGGCAGGAGTTAGCTGCATGCTGCGCAACCTTCAGCCCGTACGATTGGCCGGATCGTCAAGCCCAAGCCAGTCAGTTGAAGTCCATCGCACAGACCGCAAACCAGAGGCTCACCGAAGTAGTTGCCGCTTTGAAAGAGCAGTTCGGCGTCCGGGAGCAGGAAATGAAGACACGAACCGCCGAGCTGAGCACGCTGGAAGCGCGACTTGAACTCTCAAACGTACTTGGAGAGGTTGAGAGCTTTATCGCGGAAACGAAGTGGGTTCAAGATGCTCGAAAGCATAGCGGCAAGTTCCCAGTGCTCCTCAGATCGCTGACGGACGCATCGAAAACCGCCAGCCAGAACCTCCTGAACAGCAACTTCCAGAAGCGCTTTGACGACGAGTGCGAACACCTAAAGACGCCGCCGGTAAAGCTCCTGTTCCCAGGCAAGGAAGGTAAGGTATCACGGAAGAAGACGGTCGGCACCATTGACTGCCGCCCGAGCGAAATGCTCTCGGAGGGTGAGCAGAAAGTAATTGCTCTCGCGGATTTCCTGGCTGAAATTTCGCTCAAGCCGAATGCACCAGTGGTGTTCGACGATCCAATCACTAGCCTTGACTACAAACGGATGTCTGATGTGGTCAAACGTATTAGCGCCTTGAGCAAGGAGCGTCAGGTTGTTATCTTTACCCACAATATTTGGTTCACCACTGAATTGCTATCAGAGTTTGAAACGCATCCGCAGGACTGTTCTTATTACGACGTGGCACGCGACGGGCAGCGGGTTGGGATCATCGCCAAGGGAAACCATCCGCGGACGGACACATACAAATCCCTCCGCGGTAGGTTAAACAGCGTACTACAGGATGCGGCAAAACTTAAAGGCGAAAGCCAGGCTGCATTAATTGAAACGGGCTATGACCTTGTGCGTAACATCTGCGAGGTATTTGTGGAGTCCGAGCTATTTCAAGGGGTAACGCAGCGTTACCAACCTAATGTCAGAATGACGAGTCTGCCCAACATTAAATATGATCACTTGAGGACGGCGATAGACGCCATGTACCCGATTTACGAAAAATGCTGTCGCATTACTCTCTCGCACTCGCAGCCACTAGAGACGCTCAGCGTGAGGCCGAGCCTCACTGATCTGAAGGAAGACTGGAGGATAGTAGAATCGGCCCGTGACACTCTTATCGCTGCGAAGTGAGTCTGAATCACTGTTTTGGTACCAAGCCAAGCCACATACCGCCTCGGGTTATTACGGCCAATCCGCAACTTGGCGTCGGTCATGTGCGGGTAAACCTTGCGGATCTCCTCCAAGTTATCTTCATCATCTCTAACCATGGAGGGAGCCTACAGGAAGAAAGCGTTCTTGCCAAAATATCCACCTCCAGGCTCCAGAATTGGCATTTAAGCCAAGGTTTCCCTCCTTTGCAAGTTTCTCCGTTCTGCTATCCTGTCTTTGCCACGATCAGTGCCGCCCCGCGGGCGCGGCGGGCTTGATCGGAGGGTAAGGTTCAGGTTGTGATCTTATCTTGCAACTTCTGTTTGTGTTTGGATCAAATCCAAGATCGTTGGCGAAAGACCCTGCCAAGTTCGATGTATGTCCCGTTGCGGGCTGCCATCAGCGATTTCGGCGCGGTTTGCGATCAGATCGAAAGGATAACTCGGCGTGATTTCCGGAAGTTTTCCGTTCAACACCCGGTTCGAGGTGAGTGAATCGACCCTTTCGCGCTTTTCCGGCATGATGCCGGCTTTGTACGCGGACTACGCGGTGTTCGCGCGTTCGAGGACTTCCAGTAGTTCATCGGCGACGTTGCGGCTGCCGCCCTCCCAACCAGCCAGAGTTTCCGAAGTTTTGCGCTCCGCAAGGAGTGCCGTTTTTCGTTGCTCAAAAATGTCCTTTGCGACCAGCCGGTCAATGTAGGCGTCGGTGAACGCCCGACCCCTTGCGCCCAAGGCGGGGGTAGGGCCAATTTTCCTCGCTCCATAAGTCATTAAGAATCAATGGCACACGGCGAAAGCATCTACAGCGCGAAAACTGGCCTGTAGATGATTTTGTAGCTGCGCAAAACCTCACTCATCCATCAGATTCAACAACCGGGCGCCACAGAGCATTATGGAAGTAACGCGTGGACTCGAGCGCGACGGAGAGGCGATCTGGCTCCATTGTGGAAGATTGTGGAAGATGACGGCATCGGCATGTCGGAGCGCACCATCACTACGTCCCTCCTGGATTTCGGCAAATCCTTTTGGAGCAGCGACGCGGTTATGCAAGAATTCGCCGGCTTGCTCGCCAAAGGTTTGTCGGCGACTGGGCGGTTTGGCGTCGGTTTCTTCTCCGTTTTTGTGTTGGGTGATGTCGTGCGGGTGCGAGAAGAAATCCGCATAAGAATAGGGAATGGTCGCCCTTCCGACCAGCCCAGCGTGCCCCTAAGACACTGTATCCATTGACTTTAGTGGCCGCCCGTGCTATACTACCTCTAGTAGCAGTTCTTCCGCTTGCGGAAGTGCCCTCCCAGGCAGCCCCAAAATTAGGGCTCGCCCAAAGAACACAAACCAAAAAACGATTAAATAAAACCCCCATGCCATCACGACCCGCTCTGCCTATGGCAGAGGAGATCGGAGCACTCGTCCCGATCGGGCGGATTGCCAAGGAGACACCCTACTCCGCAGACTTCCTGCGCCAGTTGGCCCGCTCCGGCAAACTCCGCGTCTACAAATTAAGCCGCGACTGGATGACCACGCCTGTCGCAATACTCGACTACATAAGAAGTCAGCAACGTCGGCACGAGCAGCAGCTCACTCTGCTGCGCTCTTCGGAAAGGAGCCTGTCATGACCGCCCACAATCTCCTTTTACACGAACGGTCGCGCCAGGAGCAGGCCAAGCAGCTCCGCTTCCGTAAGGTTTTCCATATCGGCCGACCAGTCACGGTTCTTTCGATCGCTCTTTTGGCTGCCACCGCCATGATCGGCTCAACGATAAACACAATGAGCTATTTGGATTCGATAAGCGCGGCCCTGCCTGTGCCCACGACTCACCGTGTGATGGGCCGCCAGTCTGTCAATACCCGAACTCTTGCTCTAGGTTCTTCGGTGTCTTCAGACTCAGCAGGTCGAGTGCTCGGAGTTTCCGTTATCGCCCCTGCGCCTTCAACTGAAGCTCAAATCAACGTTGCCGCGCTGACTTCCATCATGGCGAGTTTGGTCAACAATCAGCTCAACCAGTACCTGTCCCAAGGCTTGCTAACGGGTCCTGCAGGCCCCCCAGGCGCAAGCGGACTAACCTCCGGCCTCAGCGGCCCTAATGGCATGGTTCAGAATGGCAATGGCCAAACGACTTCAGTAATCGGCGGCACGCCGATCGTTTCCTATATCCCGGCATCGCAGGGCAACGGCAACTACACCAGCGGCAGCCTTGCCGGCTTTACCAACTTGTCAGCCGGAACATTCTCCTCCGGCTATACCACAATTAGCGGCAATCTCAACGTCTTCGGACCGGTCTCCGCGAGCAGTCTTACCAGTTCCGGCGACGCTACAATCGCGGGCGCCCTTTCGGCCGCAACCTCAACTTTGTCAACGCTCACCGTTAGCGGCCCAGCCACATTTAACGGTTCGACGACGATTGCCGGCCTCACCGTCCTCGGCCTAAATCCCGGCCTAACCCAAGGTTCCATCGCCATCCAGGGGACATCCGGCCTGTCGCAAGACAACGCCAACCTCTTTTATGACGCAACCAATCACCGCCTAGGCCTTGGCACCACAACGCCCTCACAGCTCCTGACCGTGGCCGGCAATGCCGTCTTCACCGGCAACGTCGGGATTGGGACGACCAGTCCTTCATCTCAGCTTGACCTTGAAAACTATACGGTCAATACAGGCCTTCAGTGGGCGAACGGCTACCCAACTGGCGGAAATCCTCAGATTTCGGCTCGTGGAAACCTGGATGCAACTACGGCGACCGGGGATATTGCTGGTGGACTTTTGAGTTGGAACACGGCCGGCACCAACACGAACGTTGACGGTCTGATGCTACGGCTGATGCCCGGCTTCACGGGCAATCACACCATCCGTGTTATCGACGCGCAGAATCTTGTCGCTGGTGCGAGTACACTCAACGTCCAGGACATGAGCGGCACGGTCGGTGTTGCGGCCGAGAGTCAAGGTGCCTCGACAGGCGATAACATCGGTGTTTACTCCATGGCAGGGTTTGCGACCGGCAGAAACATCGCCGGTTTTTTCCGAGCCTACCAAGATTCCACGACAACGCCCGGCACCAATATCGGCGTACTGAGCGTTGCCGGACACTATGGCGACTCCTATGGTCTTAGCCTGCCAACAGCCCCAGAAACCGCCGGCTATTTCGCCATCGGAGTGAATCACGATCCACGTCCTTACCTTGCCACGTCGTCCGCTTTGATCGCTGACAATGGCAACATGATCGCGCCGATATTTATCGGTAAGGTGGCCGGAGTTAATGCTTTTCAGATAACGTCTACTGGCGGTATTTATGATCTTCCCTCTTCCAACTCGACTAACCTCTGGCAAGTAGCGAATGCGAGTGGTACGCCATTTTTTGATCTTGACAGTACGAATGGGAGGATGGGCATTGGAACAACGACGCCCTCATCTTCTCTTGCAATATCCACAATGGGATCGCCGACGACCCTACCGTTTTCTATAACCGGAGATCCTAGTCAATCCACGGACATGTTGGATGTGTATAAAGGGTCAACTCTGCTGGGGAGATTGGATAATGGGGGGAGTCTGCTGCTTGCGGGCAGGCTTCAACTGCTTGAAAATGGAAGCACTTCAACCATCGTGCAAGCTTTGTATAGCGAGTCAGGGACGAACAACCTTTTATTAAGAGCCGGCCCGACCGCCAACAGGATAGTCGTCAAAAACAGTGGGGTCCAAAACATCGCAGCCTTTATTGGTAATAGTGGTGGTGGCGCGTTTGCCGTAGGTTTTGATTATGTGAGTACTTCCTCATCAACAGTTCCTAATAATGGAATGATCGTGCAGGGCAACGTCGGCATCGGCACCACTTCGCCGCAATATCTCCTCCAGGTCGGCAGCGCTTCCATTGCTTCCGGCACCGTAGCACGGTTCCAGAACGCCAATGGCACCTGTGATATTAATCCAACCACGAACACATTGGCGTGTTCATCTGACGAGCGGCTCAAAAAGAACATTACACCGATGACTGATGATCTTGCCAAGGTCATGGATCTGCAGCCCGTTTACTTCAACTGGAACGCCGAAGACGCGGGCAGTCCCGAGCACCCCGGCTTTATTGCCCAGCAGGTGCAGCAGGTCATGCCTGAGGTCGTTTCCGCAGATCCGACAACCGGCCTGCTGTCCATTGGCTATTCCGACCTGGTGCCTGCAGTGGTGGGAGCCATGCAGCAGATGCAAGCGGAGATTACCACTCTGCAGGGCAGCCTTACTGGCAATGCCACCACTAGTAATTTGACCGTTTATGACCCGTCAAACTTCTCCGGCGATAGCGTGGGCGAAGCCAGGATTCTGGCCGGTCAGAGGAGCGTCCGCGTGGCCTTCTGGCAAGCCTACAGCCAGCAGCCGATCGTGACGGTCACGCCAGAAGACGTATCGTTCAGCGGAGCATACGTTTCGGACCGAGACGCCCGCGGTTTCGCGATAGCTATTCCGTCTGCCACAACCACGGACGTCACCTTCGCTTGGCATTCCTTTGCCAGCCCGCAGGCTCGGCTCACCGTCTCCGACGGTACTACTCAGCCCATCCAGCTTGTGCTGACGTCGAACACACCCGTTGCGATCAGCCTTGCTACTCCCGTTGTTCAACCGGTCGGTGGATCTAGTCCTGTCGGCGAGGCAACTACCAACAGCACCACGCCAACGGTCCTCAATACCAGCACTCCGGCGACCTCGACTCCTGCTCAGACGCCGACCTCAAATTCTACAACCGCATCGAGTTCTCCGGTAGGCAGCGCGGCCACTGCGGCTCCGGCTGTGCCAGCGTCAAGTCCTCCGACTGTCCCTCCGCAGTCGAGCAGTCCGGACGCGGTTGCAAATAGCGGCGACTCATCAGGCTCCAGCGGTGCGCCATCAACAATTTCCGCCCCTGCTCCGTCAGCAAGCCCAACGGCGGCTCCGGCACAGGCGCCAGCCGATCCGGTTGCAGCGCCCTAAAAAGTTTACTTTGGCGTTTTTTGATTAAGCGTAAGTTCTATGACTGATCAAAGTATCGATCAAACTCTGTTGGTCCCTCACCCCCCCCCCCCCCCCCCTTCTTATCTCCCCCCATCTCCCTCCGGGGGCTTTGCACCCCGCCAGCGCGCCCCCCTCCCTCCCCCCCCCCC
>Ga0182027_10009356_pt1 | contig 14103 bp, 10 predicted proteins | sample 712E1DmetaG_FD_121300 | JGI IMG/M metagenome (GOLD analysis project Ga0182027, IMG submission 121300) | Permafrost microbial communities from Stordalen Mire, Sweden - 712E1D metaG (Illumina Assembly) | ecosystem: Environmental > Terrestrial > Soil > Wetlands > Permafrost | place: Sweden...
ACGTCGTTCTTGGGATTGCCGACCGATTCCAGGTACACCAGGCGGGTGTTCTCATCGACGAGCTTTCCGATTTCCTCGGGATGGTCGGGATTGAAGAACCGCACCTCGACACCCAGCTTCTTCAGGGTCTGGGTGAAGAGCGTCCAGGTGCCGCCGTACAGGCTGGTGGATGCGATGAAGTTCTGCCCGGAGTGGGTGATGGTGAGGATCGCGGCGACGATGGCCGCCTGGCCCGAGGCGAAGGCCAGTCCGCCGATGCCTCCGTCGAGCGCGGCCAGGCGCTTCTCCAAAACGTCGTTGGTGGGATTCATCAGGCGCGAGTAGATGTTGCCGAACTCGCGCAACCCGAAAAGATTCGCCGCCGTGTCGGCATCTTTGAAAACGTAGCTCGTTGTCGCGTAGATGGGGACGGCCCGTGCCGTGGTGGCGGGGTCGGGCGCCTGGCCCGCGTGGAGAGCCAGCGTGCCAAGTCCTGGTTTGTGTTGTGCGTCTGCCATGGTGAGTTTTCTCCGGTGCTGCCGTCTATAGTCCGTACGAGATGCCCAGGGCGAATTGATGCCGCGCTTTCAGATTGACGCCTGGTTCGATTACGCCGGCCGCCTGGGCCACGCCGAAATCGATATTGAGTTTCGCCTTCTCCGAGGGCACTATCCGCGCTGCGTAGGTGATGGTGGTGGGCACGATCGCGCCCGGCAGGTTTTGCACGTGGCGCGGTTCCTGCGAGAACTCCGACCCGAAAATCAGGGTGCTCTTGGCCGGTCCTTTGAAGACGAACGCGGCGGCGCCGAAGAGGCGGCCTGTGTAGCCTGGCGCATTTCCGGCGAGGCCGTAAACGGACGCGTTAGTCGCCTTGTAGCCGAGGTTCAATACGATCGGCACTGCCTTGGTCTGGGTGATGGTCTTGCTGGCCACCGCATAGAAATCTGCATTGGTGTAGCTCTTGTTTGGCGTGGCGAGCAACCCGCTGACGTTTCGATCCTGGGTGCGCGCCACGAAGCCCGCGGAAATGGCGGGTAGCCAGGCGTTCTTTCCGGCGTTTTCCTTCACCAGGTTCACTTTCGCATGAACCAGATTGAAGCCCGAGTCCCACAACGGGCTGAGCCCCGCCGTGCTGCCTTGCTGGTGCAAATCGCGGGTGTAGCCGAATTCTACCCGTCCGCCAACGCCTTCCGTGATCGAAAGGGTGTGGAAATTGCCAAGCACGGGACCGGCGTTTAGGAAGTGATACGCCACAATCGGGTGCCCGAAGCCGTTGGCGGGGGATGCCGCAGTGTAGGCAAGAGGAGTGATGAAGACGCCGGTCTGGCCGTCCCAGTTCAGATTCTGAGCAGCCGCAACGCCGGCGCCAAGAATCCCGACGACGAGCAGGGCAGCCGGCCTGCTCACTCGTTCAATTAAAGTGTTTAAGCTTGCATTGTCCATAATGTCAATCTAGTATAGTGCCATTTCTCATGAGGCCGCAAGTACACTTCGCCTCGGAGAGAATCGCCACCCCATGTAACCGATTGATCATAAGCAGCTTACACTATCAAAAAAATATCACTAAACCCTATCGCCATGGCAGTGAATGGTCGCAGATGCTGGTTGGGGCGGTGGCATCGGAGGCTCCCGACACGGCGGAACCGCCAATGCGGGTGCGCGCGGAGAATGTCCTCCGCTTCCCTTTGCATTGCCGACCGTAATCGAATACACTAATATCGATAGGCTATATGATGATTAACTCTCTGACGAATGGGACTGGGACGGCGCTGGCGGACTCCGTCTTTGCGGATCATCGGCCTACACCCGCTCCAGCCGTCCGGACTGCCTGGCCGAAGACGTTGATCGTGACAGCCCATCCGGACGACGAATACGCGCTGGCGGCGACCGCCTACCGGATCGCGCGTGAACTGGGTGGTGTCGTGGATCACGTGGTGATCACCAACGGTGAGGGCGGATACCGGTATGCATTCCTGGCCGAAGCGATCTATGGCGTTTCCATGGCACGCGAGGCGGACGGCCGGGCCAACCTGCCGGCGATTCGAAGGCAGGAGACCCTGAATGCAGGGCGGGTGTTGGGCGTACGGCGCCACTACTTCCTCGAACAGACCGACTCCGGTTTCGAAGGGAACTGCGCCGACGCGCGATGGCACGCCTGGGACTGCGAGTTGATTTGCCGCCGCCTGGCCGACCTGCTGAACGGGGAGGACTACGATTTCGTCTTCATGCTGCTGCCTTCCGAATGCAGCCACGGTCATCATCGGGCAACCGCGCTACTGGCGCTTGAGACCGTCGCAAGCCTGCCGGAGGAACGAAGGCCGGTCGTGCTCGGGGCCGAGGCGGCCCGGCTTGCGGATGCTCCGCGCTTGTTTGGCGGCCTTCCGGGCGCCACGCTCACTCGTACTGCATCCGGCGAGCCGGCGATTGTCTTCGACCGCAGCGCGCCTTTCGGCCAACAGTCCGCGTTGAACTATCACATCGTTGCGAATTGGGTAATTGCGGAGCACAAATCCCAGGGCCTGTTTCAGACCGATTTCGGAAAGCACGATGCCGAGCGCTTCTGGGCGTTCGCACTGACCCCGCGTGCCCTGGAACGTTCCCGCGAACTGGCGCGCCGCCTGCGGCCCACGCCGCGCGTAGACGAGTTCACGTCCGGTCTCTAACGCGGATTCCGGCTTGCGCCGCCGGGCAGCCGCCACTCCCGGCGGCAGCCTTTAGTACTTTGGCACGCTGGGGTCCACCTGGCCGCTCCAGGCCAGAATGCCGCCCTTCATGTTGAGGACGCGCGGGAAGCCGGCTTCGCGCAGGATGACGCAGGCCTTGGCGCTGCGCGCTCCGCTCTTGCAGTGGATGACGATCTCGCGCTCGCGATCCAACTCGCCCACGCGCTTGGGGAACTCCCCGAGGGGGATCAACTTCGCCGCGGGGATGCTCGCGATCCGGTGCTCGTGCGGTTCGCGAACGTCGATCAGCAGGAACTGGTCGCCGCGATCCAGCTTCCGCTTGACTTCCGTGACGTCGATTTCGCCTTCGGCGAGCTTCGTCTCCCGGCCCGGCTCCCCGGCTTGCGGCCTGGGCACCCCGCAGAACTGGTGATAGTCGATCAGCTTCGTGATGGTGGGGTGCTCGCCGCAAATCGGGCATTCCGGATTCTTGCGCAGTTTCACTTCGCGGAAGCGCATGTCCAGCGCGTCGTAAAGTAGCAGGCGGCCCACCAGCGGGCGGCCGATGCCGAGTATCAGCTTCACGGTTTCCGTGGCCTGGATCAGCCCGATGGTTCCCGGCAGAATGCCCAGCACGCCACCTTCGGCGCAACTCGGAACCAACCCCGGAGGCGGCGGCTCGGGGTAGAGGCAGCGGTAGCACGGTCCGCCCGCGTAGGCGAACACCGTGGCCTGGCCCTCGAAGCGGAAGATCGAACCGTACACGTTGGGCTTGCCGAGCAGCACGCAGGCGTCGTTCACGAGGTACCGGGTGGGAAAGTTGTCCGTGCCATCCACCACGATGTCGTAGTCTTTCAAAATGGCCAGGGCGTTTTCGCTGGTAAGCGCGGTCTCGTGTTTGACTACGGCCACGTTGGGGTTGATGCCGCGCATCTTCTCTTCGGCGGAGTCGATCTTCTTACGGCCCACGTCGCGCGTGGAGTGGATCACCTGCCGTTGCAGGTTGGTGGAATCCACGACGTCAAAATCGACGATTCCGATGCGCCCCACGCCCACCGCGGAAAGGTACAGGCCCAGCGGGGCGCCCAGTCCGCCGGCGCCGATCAGCAGGACCTTCGCGGCTTTCAGCTTCTGCTGCCCTTCCACGCCCACCTCGGGAAGGATCAGGTGGCGGCTGTAGCGGAGCGTCTCCTCCTGGGAGAGTTCCTCGGTTGCGGCGGGCGCGGCCACGCAGGAGCCGCCGGCAATCGATGGCACGAGCGAGATCGTGTCGGGGGCCGCGGCGGGCGTCGCGTCGCGGATCAGGTAGCGCACGTCTTCGTCGTTCAGATACACGTTGACGAAGCTGCGCACCTTGCCATCTTCGGTGAAGATCTGCTTTCGCAACTCGGGATATTCCACGGTCAGCGCATGGAGCGCCTCGCCCACCGTGGCACCGGAGACTTCGACTGCGTCGCGTTTTCCGGTGAATTGGCGCAGGGGCGTCGGGATCAGGATCTTAGGCATGGGATTGTCCGGTTCCTTGTCATCGGTCATTTGCCGGCGGCGATCGGCCCGGCGATGAGATCTTCTTCGGCGGCCGCGGTCCGCTCTATGTCCGGCAGCCAGCTATTGGCGTGGTGAAACTCGCCGTTGCGAATGGACAGCACCACGAACGAGTACCACGGGCAGGAGTTTTTCAGATCGGTCTCGGAAAAATACGCGTCGCAATCGGGGTGCGAATGGTAGATTCCGATCAACTCCATATGCCGCTCGCGCGCCGCCAGGTCGGCGGCCAGCAGGGCTTCCGGCCGCAATTCGTAGCGCTCGCCCTGCCCGCCGGCGAACGCGTTTTCGAGCGGCAGCGCTTCGCGCACATCCTTGACGCCACCCTCGGCGGAACCGAGCATGGCGCCACAGCATTCGTTCGGATAGGCGCGGCGCGCGTGCGCCACCATAACCTCCCACGGTTCCGGCGCAACCCGAATCATGCGTCCTCCCAGAAGGGCTCGCTCAGATACTTCTCGGCGCTGTCGCATAACACGGTAACGATGGTGGCGCTTTCGCCTCGCCCGCCAACTTCCCTGGCCACCGTTAGCGCCGCGTGCACGTTGCAGCCCGAGGAGATCCCCACCAGCAGGCCCTCTTCCCGCGCCAACCGCCGTACCATGGCGTAGGCATCCTCGGTTTCGATCCACAGATTGCGGTCCGCCAGTTTCCCGTCGTAGATTCCCGGCACGATGGCGGTGGGCATGTGCTTCAACCCTTCCAGGCCGTGGAAGCCGCTGGAGGGTTGCGCCGAGATGCATTGCACATGCGCCAAATCGCGGCGCAGACGCCGGCTGACTCCCATGAACGTGCCGCTGGTGCCCATGGCCGCCACGAAATGCGTGAGGCCTCCGCCGCTCTGCCGGACGATCTCCGGCCCGGTATGTTCGTAATGCGCCTTCCAGTTGGCCGGGTTGTTGTACTGGTCCGGATAGAAGTAGCGGTCCGGATCGGCGGCGTAAATCTCGCGGCACAGCCGGATGGCGCCGTCCGAACCCTCGGCGGCGTCGCTGAGCACTGTTTCCGCGCCGTACGCTTTCAAGATGCGGCGGCGTTCCATGGAAGCGTTGGCCGGCAGACACAGCTTCACCTTGTAGCCGCGGTTGGCCGCGATCATGGCGTAGGCGATGCCGGTATTGCCGCTGGTGGCATCGAGGATCGTCCGGCCATGGTTCAGCTTGCCGGAACGCTCGCCATCCAGAATCATGTTGAGTGCCGCGCGATCTTTCACCGACCCGCCCGGATTGAAGTACTCGGCCTTGGCGAAGATCTCCACGCCGGCGAATTCGCGGGAGATCGCGTCGAGGCGCAGCAGGGGAGTATTGCCGATGGTAGCGAGCAGCCTCGCAGGTTCCGGCCGGGATGGCTGAAGCGCGGGTGATGCGAATGTCATAAATAGGTGATTGAGCCGGGGTCGCGGAACAGTTCGGCTAATATTTCCGGACTCGAGGGTCCACCCGGTCGCTCCATGCGTGGATCCCGCCCGTCAGGCTGCGCACATTGGCGAAGCCGGCTTTGCGGAGAACCTGCACAGCCGTCGCGCTGCGGCTGCCCATCTTGCACAGAGCGATGATCTCCCGGCTGCGATCGAGTTCCCGAGTGCGCTCCGGCAACTCGGCCAGCGGGATCAGGCATCCACCGATGTTCGAAATCTCGTATTCATCCTCGTCGCGCACGTCGAGCAGGAACAGATTCTCCCCGGCGTCGAGCCGTCGCTTGAGTTCTTCCACTTGAATCGCAGGTGTGCTCATTTCGCTTGGGTCTCCTCGCCACGCCGTTGGTAGCCGGCGCGATGCCCCACTTCTACGGGAAAAAGCAGGTACAACCCAAGTATGCCACAAGATTCATCCCAATGTCCATCGAAAATGGGATATACTGAAAATCGCAATCGCATTCCGGCTTCGGAATGCTTCCTTGTGCCGCCCCGATCCGGCGGAGAGCAAACGAAACTGGGAGGAAATCACGTGGCAGACGAGACCGCCGCGCAGCAGGCATTGCGTGAACAGGCTGCGTTTCAATTAGCGAATGTCAACAAGACGGTTCCCCAGTACGGAGCCATCACTCCGCGCTGGCTAGTTCGGCTCCTGGACTGGAAGCCGTTGGAAACAGGGACCTTCCGGCTTAACCGGGTAGACGAGGGCAAGGCCATCGAGGTTACCTGCGGCCAGCTTGACGAGGCTCCCATCCCGGGAACCTACGTGCAGTACGAGGAACACCCCAAAGAATACCGGCTGAATGCCATCAATGCGGTGCTGAACGTCCATACCCGCGTGTCCGATTTATATAGTAAGCCTTACGACCAGATTGGAGAGCAACTTCGCCTCCTTATTGAGAGCGTGAAGGAGAAGCAGGAAAGCGAGCTCCTCAACAACGCCGGCTACGGATTCCTGCACAACGTTGCGCCTCATCAGCGGCTGAAGACCAGGGCTGGCGCCCCGACGCCTGACGACCTGGACGAACTACTGACGAAGGTCTGGAAGGAGCCGTCCTTCTTCCTGGCACACCCGCGCTCCATCGCGGCGTTCGGACGCGAATGTACGCGCCGCGGCGTTCCGCCTCCAACTGTCACGCTGTACGGGAACCAGTTCCTGACGTGGCGCGGTCTGCCCTTGATCCCCACCGACAAGATCAAGGTCAAGAACTCGGATAATAAGTCGAAGATCCTGCTGTTGCGCGTGGGAGAGCGGAAACAAGGTTGCATCGGACTGTTTCAGGCGGGTCTTCCCGGCGAGCAGAGCCCGGGCCTGTCGGTGCGCTTCATGGGAATCGGCAAGGACGCCCTGGCATCGTACCTGATTTCGCTGTACTGCTCGACCGCAGTGTTGACCGACGACGCCATCGCGGTACTCGAAGACGTGGACGTGAGTAACTACCATGAGTACAAATGATTCCGGCTGGGGACTAGAGAGCCTGCCTCCGGGGCTCCCCGATCCGGAGGTGCTTGCCCGCCTGGCCGCCGGCTTCTTCGGCGCGTTGCCGGGTGCGCGGGAGGTGGCGGAGGGACTGGCCGCGGGTGCGCCACTGGCGCCCGGCGTTGCGCCGCCCTCGACTGCCGCAGCACCGCCGCTGAACGCGGTGCCTGCCGCTGCCCCGAGGCCGCCGTCCGTTCCGGGTGGCGCGGGTGCCGCCGATGCCCCGGCATCGCCGGGCTTTTCGTTCCTGCGGGAGGCCCGGCCGATCTTCGGCGGGGCCGAAGCTACGCCGAAACCGGGTATCGCGGCGCCGCCCCCGATCCCTTCCCCGGCCGCCGCTCCGATTCAGCCGGCGGCGGGCGAAGGTCCGCCCACGCCGTCGGTTCCGAGCGCGCTGGGCACCGCCGAATCCGCCATTCCGGCATTCTCGTTTCTGGAGGAAGCCCGGCCGCTGTTTTCCTATCCGCCGTCGGCTCCGGGGCCAGTCCCCGCATTCGAACCAGCGGACGCCCGGCCCGAGTTCGCGGCCCTGAACCTCGGACCGCAGGCCTTCGACGTGGAGACTATCCGCCGCGATTTTCCGATTTTGCGCGAGCGCGTGAACGGCCGCCCCCTGGTCTGGCTGGATAATGGCGCGACAACCCAGAAGCCGCAAAGCGTCATCGACCGGCTCAGCTATTTCTACGCTCACGAAAATTCCAACGTCCACCGCGCGGCGCATGAGCTGGCGGCCAGGGCCACGGACGCCTACGAATCCGCCCGCGAAAAAGTCCGCCGTTTTCTGAACGCGGCCGCGTCGCGCGAAATTGTGTTCGTGCGCGGCGCCACCGAAGGGATCAACCTGGTTGCCCAAAGCTGGGGACGCCAGAACATCGGCAAGGACGATGAGATTGTCCTTTCATGCCTGGAACATCACGCCAACATCGTGCCCTGGCAGATGCTGTGTTCCGAAACGGGAGCGCGGCTCCGAGTGGCTCCGGTGGACGACAGCGGCCAGATCATCCTCGAAGAATACGAAAAGCTGCTCGGCCCGAGGACGCGGCTGGTCTCGGTCACCCAGGTCTCCAACGCCCTGGGCACCGTAACGCCGGCGCGGGAGATGGTCGAGGCGGCCCACCGGTATGGCGCGAAAGTGCTGATCGATGGGGCGCAGGCCGTCTCGCACATGCGCGTGGATGTGCAATCGCTGGATTGCGACTTCTACGTGTTTTCCGGGCACAAGCTGTTCGCGCCCACAGGCATCGGGGTGGTGTACGGCAAGTCCCCGATCCTGGACACCACGCGACCCTGGCAGGGCGGCGGGAACATGATCCAGGACGTGACATTCGAAAAGACCATCTACAACACGGCGCCGGCGCGCTTCGAGGCCGGTACCGGCAGCCTCGGCGACGCCGTCGGGCTGGGCGCGGCCATCGACTATCTGGACCGCGTTGGAATGGAGAACGTCGCCCGCCGCGAGATCGAACTGCTGCACTACGCCACGGCGGCGCTCGAAACCGTCCCCGGCCTGCGCATCATCGGCACGGCCCGCGAAAAGGTGGGCGTACTGTCCTTCATCCTGGAGGGCGTGCGCACAGAGGAGGTCGGCGATTATCTCAACCGGGAGGGCATCGCCGTGCGCGCCGGACATCATTGCGCACAACCCATCCACCGGCGCTTCGGCATTGAGAGCACGGTGCGCGCATCGCTGGCGCTCTACAACACGTGCGAAGAAATCGACGCATTGGTGGCCGCGCTCCAGCGTCTGCGGGTTGCGCGGCGCCACCGCAACTCATAAGAGACGCCCGTGCCATTGACACTAACGAACCTGACCGGACGCCTGCTGGCGTCCTATGCCTGCGAGGGCGGGATCAACCATCTTGACGGGAAGAACCTGCCTTCCAAACACGCCATCGCCGAGATCACCCGCGACCTGCTGCGCCTGCTGTTTCCGGGGTTCCTCGACGAAAGGCCGATTCACTCCGCGGAAATAGAGGCCGTGACCATTGCCCTGCTCGCCAACGTGGTTGGCCATCTGGGGAACGAGATCAGAAAGAGCCTCGAATACTCCCCGCCCGCCGGTATCGAAAACGGCGACCTGCCGGAGGCGGCGCGCGCCATTACCCTCAAGTTCCTCGACAACCTGCCGCGAATCCGGGAGTTGCTCCAAACCGACACGGAAGCGGCCTACAACGGAGATCCAGCCGCGTCCAGCAAGGAAGAGGTGATCGTGGCGTATCCGTTCATCGAAGCAATAGCGGTGCAGCGGCTGGCGCACCAACTCTACCTCGACGGCGTTCCGCTGATTCCGCGCATCATGACCGAGTGGGCGCACGCGCGAACCGGAATGGATCTCCATCCAGGGGCGCGAATCGGCACCCATTTCTTCATCGATCACGGCACTGGAGCGGTGGTGGGCGAAACGGCCGTGATCGGGAACCACGTCAAGCTGTATCAAGGCGTCGGTCTGGTGGCTAGGTCGCTCGCCGCCGGGCAGACGCTGCGCGGCCAGAAACGCCATCCGACCATCGAAGACCGGGTTACCGTCTACGCCGGCGCCACCATCATCGGGGGCGACACGGTGATCGGGGAAGGCAGTACCATCGGCGCCAGCGTCTTCCTCACAACCAGCGTTCCGCCGAATTCACTGGTTGTTCTGGAAGCTACGAACGTGAAAGTGATTCCCAAGAAGTCGCGGGAGAGCTGGGTGCTGGACTATCAGATCTGACCGGCGATCCAGGACTCCCGGCTCCACAGGTCTTCGCGCCGCTGCCGCCGGCGGGCTGTCATGGCCCCCGCCGGTCAACCGCACGCAGGCCTCCGCTCCCTAACGGTCGCGGCTCCGATGCGCGTTCTGAGCCGCGACCGGGGTGCCCTTTGGGCCGGGAGCGGTTGGCACGGTTGTTTCGGAACGGCCACTTAGTCCGGCGGCCAATTCTCCTAATCCCTATGGACATTGTGATTTTTCCCTTGACGCGCGGCACGGAGTGGCTTAACCTATAGGAGTATGACGGTTGGGACACAGCTTACGGTTGCAGCGCACCCAGCCCCATCGCGTATCCTGGCCTCCGGCTATCTTTCCATCTGTTGCCTTTGTCGATAGCCGTCCTCGCGGCCTGATCCTGGCTTTACGCAGGCTGCCGAAGGTACGGCGAATTCCCTAACTAACTTCTGGCTTTCCGTTGTCATTGAGGCACGCGGCGAACATTCCGTTGCAAGGGGTGGCCGCGTCCCTGTGTACGGAAGGACGAGTATCTACTGCCGAAGGGCACGTAACTATTACGCCACATGAAGCCCTTCGCTTTGGTTTAAACAGGAAGCTAACGCGAGACTCAGTGGGCGCGCGGCGCGATAGCCGGCTCGACTTAAGGAAATCATATGAAAACGTTAGTCATTGCTATTTTCGTTATTGGCGCCGCATTCGCGCAGACGTTCCAGGGCTCCTTGCGGGGCCGGGTCACGGACCCGTCGGGCGCCGCCACATCCGGGGCCAGGATCGCAATTACCGACGAAGCTACGTCGGTGTCGCGCTCGACCGTCACCAACGATCAAGGCGAGTACGTCTTCACTGCGGTCACCCCCGCCACGTACACCGTGAGTGCCGAAGCCCCCAACTTCAAGCGCATCGAGCGCAAGGGCGTCGAGGTTCGGACGCAAACGGCAGTCACGGCCGACCTGCAACTCGAACTGGGCAAGGTCAGCGAACAGGTGGAGGTCACGACCGAGGCGCCGCTGCTCGAAACCGGTGCGGCGTCAACCGGCCAGGCGATCGATAGCCAGAAGATCGTCGACCTTCCCATTCTGGGGCGCAACTCGTTCTTCACCGCCAAGCTGGCGCAGAACGTAGTGTTCGTCAACAATCCCAAGATGGGCCGCATGCAGGACCAGAACGCCAACTCCCAGGTTGCCATCGCGGGCGGGCCGGTGCGCACGAATAACGTATTGGTGGATGGCATTTCGATCACCGATTCGAACAACCGTGCCGTGTATGTTCCCTCACCCGAAGCCGTCCAGGAAGTGAAGCTCCAGGCAAGCACTTATGACGCGGAGGTATCCCGCACCGGCGGCGGCACGTTCAACTCGCTGCTGCGTTCCGGCACCAACCTCTTGCACGGCAGCGCAGTGGGCCACATCCGCCAGACGGACTGGCTGGCCAATAGCTTCTTTTCGAACCGCGCCGGTCTGCCCGTCGCCGACCAGCCGTTCCGCGATTGGGCCGGTTCGTTGGGCGGACCGGTCCTAATCCCCAAGCTCTACGACGGACACAACCGGACCTTCTTCTTCCTGGCGACCGAAGCCTACCGGCAGGAAGACGGTAGCAATACGGCATCTTCCGTACCGACCGCGCTGGAACGGACGGGAAACTTCTCCCAAAGCCTGTCCGTGAACAAGAGCCTACAAACCATCTTCGACCCCCAGAGCACCACAGCGTCGGGGACACGAACTCCGTTTGCCGGGAATGCAATTCCGGCAAGCCAGCTGGATCCGGCCGGCCTGAAGCTCGCGTCTTACTACCCGCTGCCCAACACCGGCACGGCTTACTACGGTGCGACGAACTTCAACTATACGGGTGGATATCCTAACCGCGGCGACCAGTATACGTTCAAAGCCGACCAGCAGCTAACCAGCAAGCTGAGCGCTTCGGCCTCCTACGTTCATCAAAAGACCGGGGAGACGGGTGCTCCTCCGACTTTCGGTAACGTGGGATCGCCGGGCCAGAGCCTGCTCTTTCGGAGAATCGATGCCACGCAGGCCAACGCCACGGCGACGCTCAGCCCTACCACTGTACTCACGGTCCGCTTTGGATTCAATCGGTTCTTCTCGACGAGCTTTCCCACCTCCAGCGCGGGATTCAACCTGACCACTTTGGGTCTTCCGGCCTCGCTCGCAGCCCAAACTCCCAACACGGCATTTCCAGCGGTTACCATGGGAACGCTTACGAACTTCGGGGGCGGAACGACCAGCCGCGATGTCTTCTACTCGCGCTCGTTCAATACGACCATCTCGAAATTCCTGGGCCGGCACAGTCTCAAGGCCGGGTTCGACTTCCGCACGCTGCACGATTTCGGCACGCCTGCGGTTGGCCCCACCAGCCTCGGGTTTACCGATGTCTTCACCCGCGCCACGCCGCAAACCTCAACCGCGGGAACCGGCGCCGACCTGGCGACGCTGCTCCTTGGCTATCCCACCGGCGGCAGCCAGAACGTGGTCGATAAGTTCAACGACTTCGTGCATTACTACGGCGGCTTCGTACAGGACGACTTCCGAATCACGCCCAAACTCACCCTGAACTTCGGCCTCCGCTTCGAGCACGAGACGGGCGTGCGCGAGGCCAGCAACAAGCTGATAGCCGGCTTCAGCCCCACGGCGCCGAATCCGCTGCAGCAGAATGTCGCCGGTTTGCAGATACTGGGCCTGGTGAAATACGCTGGCGTGAACGGCGATCCGATAGAATCGGGTAACGCCTTGGCTGTGAAGCCGGCCCCGCGCATCGGTTTCGCGTATGCGCCCAACGACAAGCTGGTGGTTCGCGGCGGATACGGCATCTACTGGGCACCGAGTTCCTTCAGCTTCCAAAACACGATTGGCTATTCGCAGACGACCTCCATCATTACTTCGACGGATGCGAACTTTCACCCTGCCGCTACGCTGGAAAATCCGTATCCGAGCGGGTTGCTGCAACCTACGGGAAACACGCTGGGTGGATTGTCGGGGATCGGGCAGGCCATCACGGTGCTTTCGCCCAGCTCGCAATCGGCGGGCTATGTTCAGGAGTACTCTCTGGAAGCGCAAAGACAGGTTCCGAACGGGTTCGTCTTCACGCTGGGTGGGCTGGGCTCCCATTCGCTCCATCTGAACGAAAGCGGCCTGAACGTGGACCAGCTCAGCCCGTCGTACTTCCCCCTGGGGGCGGCGCTAACTGCCAGGGTCGCCAATCCGCTCTACAACCACGGCGGCGTGGGAACCCTGGGAACCGCGACCGTAGCCGGCGCACAACTGCTGCTGCCGTTTCCTCAGTACACGTCGGTAACTCTGGCTAACTCCGATACGGGTCTGGCGTATTACTACTCCGCGTATCTTCGGGCGCAACGGCGTCTGGCAAACGGGTTGACCGTGCTGGCTTCCTACACATGGTCGCGCAGCGAATCGAATACCTTGGGCGTGAGCACGGCAGGCGCTGCCCAGATTACTTCTCTTGGCGGCGCGCAGAACGCCTACAATAAGCGCGCCGAGCGCAGCCTCTCCACGCAGGACGTACCCAACCGGTTCACCACCGCGGTGACCTATGAACTGCCCTTCGGCAAAGGGAAGCCGTTCCTGAAGAGCGGCCGCGTTGTGAACCTGGTCGTAGGCGGATGGACGGCCAACGCCGTCGGCATCCTGCAGACGGGATACCCGCTAGCGGTGACGCAGCCGAACAACAACAGCGTGATCGGGGCCAGCTCGCAGCGGCCGAATGCGACCGGCGTATCCGCCGACACTTCCGGTTCCACTTCCGACCGCATCGACGGATGGCTGAATCCGGCGGCGTTCTCGCAGGCGCCGCTGTTCGCTTTCGGCAACATCACGCCATTCCTGGCCGACCGCGGCCCCGCACTGTTCAATTGGGACGTGTCCGCGTTCAAGGCATTTTCCATTCACGAGCGGGTGAAGGCACAGTTCCGGGCCGAAGGTCTCAACGCCACCAATACCCCGTACTTCGCGTACCCCAACACGACGTTCACCAACGCAAATTTCGGCAAGATTACAAGTCAAGTGAACAATGCGAGGCTGATCCAGCTTGGCGCGAGATTCACTTTCTGAAGCGACTCAAGGAGACTAACAGATGAAGCATCATTCCATAACTAAACGCGCATTCGTATCCATGGCAGTCTGGGCGGCGATGGCCGGTATCGGCGGCAATCGCCCGGCAGTAGCGCAGAGCGCGACACCCCAGCAACGGGTTGAAGCGGCACCCATCGTCGAATGGGTCTACCAGGTGAAGTGGGGCTACTTCGACGACTGGTACACGATCTTCAAGAAGTACCAGATAGCCATCCTGG
>Ga0182027_10009357_pt1 | contig 14102 bp, 11 predicted proteins | sample 712E1DmetaG_FD_121300 | JGI IMG/M metagenome (GOLD analysis project Ga0182027, IMG submission 121300) | Permafrost microbial communities from Stordalen Mire, Sweden - 712E1D metaG (Illumina Assembly) | ecosystem: Environmental > Terrestrial > Soil > Wetlands > Permafrost | place: Sweden...
TGTTTTGCAGCTCTGAGCCAAATCCGAAATTAAATATACTGGCTATAAATGCAAAAGAATTAAGAAATACGTACATTCCAAAATATTCTCTATTGAGAGACCTAGACACAAGTCCTATTCCAACTATATTTAATAAGATACTTATAATTCTAGTAAATACTACAATTGCGGATTGGTTTAAGACACTCTTTGACTGATTAATTTGTCTAATATTCAAAGAAAATAAATCTTTAATTCTGTCTATTTCGTTTTTCAATTAGTAGATTCCTTCATTTCAAAAATACTGTTAAAAAATACGGGACTTCCGAGTTCTAGGTGCTGACACTCTGAAAGCAATATGGGCAGAAAAGTTCTTGGATGATTGGATCCGCAAAACGTTGCTTTCAAAGATCGGCCCGATGAAAAAAGTGGCCCGGATGCTCCGAGAACATACACCCTTGATAATGAACTGGTTTAAAAATCGGGGAACCCCCCACGGCCTAGCCGGTGGTCCGCCTGGCCCCATTGGGGCTTTTTACTGCCTCGGGCTTTGCTTTGTACAGATCAAGCGACTCTTTCTATGTTACTTCCGGCAGGATTCTACTCGTTCCCCTCGAAGGGGTTACTCTTGTCTCCTGATTTCTCCTCATCCTCCAGCCGATCATTCTCTTCCTGATTTTGAATATATCGACGTATGTCGCCTTCGTTGAATCCTACGGTGTTTACAAGGGGATAGCCATATTGCTTCATGTCCCTTAAAACTATTGCCAAGCCCTCAACAAAAACTTGGTTCTTCCGGGTTTTGTGTGTATCCCCACAAGATGTAGTGTCAAGCAGGTGCCCATTTTATCTGGCATTTTTTCGGTGGCTTGGGAAGTACGTCCAATCCGCCGCAGTGGAAATAGATCATTGTTTCATAATGGTCACGGTTGCGAAAGCCGTATGCGGTGCGCTTTAGTCTAAATTATGCATTAGAAAATCGGCATGATCTTGCCTGTTTCAAGACGAATGTATCTGCCCACTCTGCGCGCTTGGTATGGTACTGGAAGTGCCTCTTTTTTGAACCATTTTTATCCGGTTTTTCCACATTTTCAAATGGTGATAATCTTGCCTTTGTAGTTATATTTATTAATTAATTGCTTTTTAATTTCATCTTTGTAGATAAAACTGCCAATAAAAATTGTCCGAACATCATTATGAGAAAGATATTCCGGGGATTCTATTGAAATATCATGAATCGTTTTTCCGCAAAGCTCCTTATTGCTATCAAGAAAAGCAGATATTTTGACCTTACTAAGATTTGTATTTGCTAGCAATCTGGAAGTTAACGAACCTGTTCCCCATATAACGATCTCTTGTTTATTGGCAATAATCTTGTCTAGTTTCTTTTCAAAATTTTTGAGCTTTGCGTTTGACACATCAATATATTCTTGAATGTGCTTTTTGCCGGAATAATCCATTACCGCTTTCTTGGGGGCTTTTTCAAAGAAAGCCACAAGCATGTTTGAATCATAAAAGGTTGATGGTATTGATAAATCCTTTCGTCTAATTAGACCTATGTTTTCCATCAATGCTGTTAAACTTTTAGTAGTGAAAAAGTTAATGTGTTCAATGGAAAATTCATCGAAAGGCGCTTTGGGTTTTTTGCTAAATTCATCGGCATTGGGAACAGCCACAACAATAGTGCCGTCGTTGTCAAGCAATTTTAGTATTTGAGGCATTGTCGAATGGAGATCTTGAATGTGTTCTAGAACGCCCGAAAGCATAATTAGATGAAATTTAGTTTTTGGTTCATATTCCGATATTGCACCATTAAACATTGACAACCCGAAAGCCCTTTTAGCAACCAAGCAACACGCTTTTGAAGGCTCAATACCAATAAGTTTTTTAAATCCGTTTTCTTTAAATAAATTAAGAAGGAATCCAATAGAACAGCCGATATCCACAATTCTAAATTCGTCCTTGTTCAACAATGGGTATCTTTCCTCAATATATGCTTTAATTGCCTTAAAAACATCAAAGTGTAGCTTTTCTAAGCCATTGGGTATGTTTGCATTATACGTATATTTTGAGCTTGCTCTGTAGTGCTCATTCATTTGGTCTTGAGTTGGAATGTTGTTAGCATATAAAAATCCACAGTCTCTGCAAGATACTACGTCGTAGCTTAACGCCTTTTTGTTGTGTTTCTCTGGAGAAATAAAAGAAACAGTTATTAGCGTTTCTTTTGTTTTGGAATCGCATATTTCGCAGTTTCGATTCATCAACATTCCTTTTGTTTCTAGGGCTGAGCGGGCACCCATGTGTAGCCCAAATATGTCGTGTTTAGGTTCCTGTTATCTGCAAAGCCATGTTCGATCGTTTCTGGTCTCTGCTGCCATTGCATGATAATCCAGCAAGCGCAATCCTGAGCTCATTGCATTCAATAGCCCAATTTTTGATTTATTGCTCCAGAGGTTCAATTAGCATGTTTGCTTTAAACTCATCTCTGTCCAGAAATGGCCACAGATCTTCGAGAGGACTCGATACCATAGTTCCATCTGCTCGCTGTTTTGACGATAGTCTGGGTGCTCGAAATTCATCAGGCGTAACGACAACATCGCACACAACCGGACCTGGCAATTGTAAGACGTTCGCAATTTGTTTTCGTAGATCTTTCGGATCTGAAATACGTAAAGCCATAAGACCATAAGCGGACGCAACACTAATAAGATCTGGTAGTGTTAACCCGCTTGTTGCATCTGATCCGGTTAATAATCCGAAGAAGTTCTTTTGCATAGCCCGGATCGATCCATACCCTTTGTTGTTGATAACAAAGAATTTTATTGGCAACTGCAACCGTTTGACCGTTTCTAATTCCTGAATATTCAACTGAAAGCCACCGTCCCCGTCGACACAAATGGTTCTTTTTCCACCGCTTCCAAGGCATGCGCCAATACTCGCCGGCAAGCCAAACCCCATCGAGCCCAATCCACGAGCATGAAAAACTCTTTGTCCAGGTTTTGTCTTGTAAACCAGCAAGAATATTTCTACCCCATTACCGGAACTGCCGGGTGCAACAATATCAGTTTCAGCAAGCTCCTCAGAAAGCATTTCTGAGAATGCAAACGTGCTGATAAATTCTTTTTGTTTGTAATGCTCTTGTGTTACCACAGGATACTTCTTCTTCCACTCGCAGCATCTTCTGGACCAATCTCCTCTCTTGTTTTCCTTAACTCTGTCCTTTTGTTTTAGCAGTTCTTGAATGAATACTCGTGCGTCCGAGACGATCGGAACATCAATGTGCGTTGATATCTTTCTAATTTCTGAGCTATCGATATCCACGATGATCTTTTTGGCTCCTCGGGCAAGATTCTGATAGGCATAACCAATCATCGCCATATCAAGCCGAGCGCCTATCGACAGCAGCAGATCGGCATTTTGGAGCGCGAAATTTGCTCCGCGCGGGGCGATCGACCCCGGCCTACCGACAAATAGTTTGTGCGCGTCGTGAATCAGGTCTATTCCAAGCCATGTGGTTAGAACTGGGATTTGCAGCATATCTACTGCTGCCAAAAAATCGTTTTCTGCTTTAGCAAGCCTTATCCCATTTCCCGCCAAAATGACGGGGCGCTCAGAACCGTTAATTAGGTCAATACAGCTACTTGCTAATTGGGTAATATTTTCTTGGTTTTCGGATACGTGAAATTCATGAGCATCAAATTTTCGACATTCCTCAATGTTGATTTCTGTAGCCTGAACATCCAGCGGAATATCAATCCACACCGGGCCTTGTCTGTTGCTCTTTGCAAGAAAAAGTGCTTTGTCCATGTGATACTGAATGTCGTTTGGATCCATTACTGTTATCGCGTATTTTGTAACATCCTTAACAAGGGATACTATATCCACCTCTTGAACACCCATTTGACGAACGCCCAACGACCCTTTAAGATCTGCGCGCTTCACTTGTCCGGAGATGAACACGCAAGGTGTTGAGTCCAACCATGCCGCAACGCAGCCGGTAATGGCGTTTGTTCCTCCCGGTCCAGTTGTTACTAATGCTACACCCAAATTGTTTGTTACCTTTGCGTACGCTTCCGCCGCAATTGCACAAGCTTGTTCGTGAAGATTACATACAAATTGAAGATCTTTGCAGCGACCCAAAGAATCAACCAGGTGCATCGCTCCGCCCCCTGGAAACATAAACACGTGTTTGACACCCTGTGCTGCTATCCTTTGAAAAACATAATCTGACAATTTCATTTACTCTGCCCTTTGTTGGAGGTATTGGCCTGTGCCGACAAGACAATGTCAATAATTTCTCTTACGGCTCCGTGTCCGCCATTTTTCTTTACAACGATCGTAACCGTTTCTAACACTGACGGATGAGCATTTGATGGGGCAGCCGACAATCCCGTGATATTCAATGCTGGCAAATCATTGATGTCGTCCCCCATAAAACAAACCTCGGTTAAATCCAGGCCGTGCTTTTCCGCGAATAGTCGAAGTGCACCAGCTTTGTCATGACACCCTGTTACAACATCCTGGATCTTAAGCTTTTTTGCATATCGATCAACAATGGCTTTTGCCGATGCGCTGCTTTCGCCTGAGATCAGACCAATAAAAACGCCAGCCTTTTGAGCCAATGGGATCCCCGTAATGTCGGCAAAACAAAATCGTTTTAGTTCCAACTCCCCGGTATCCCACCAAAATGTGCCGTCTGTAAGAACGCCATCCACATCCATCGCGATTGCTCTGATTTTCTTTAAGGCTATCAAGTCTTTGGATTTCAATCTGGTCTTCTCCGATATCGCGGATTGATTTGCGCTAAACATTTCGTAATCTCTTGATAATTGGCTCTTCGCTTGGTAGTATCCTTTTCACACCATCGCCCATAGCTTTTTCGATTAATCGAATATCACGTATCAAGCGATTTAGTCCATTTGGCTCCAAAGAAGCAGCATGGTCTGAGCCCCACATGGCCCTATCAAGAGTTATGTGGCGTTCTATCATGCAAGCTCCCAAAACTGCAGCGGCAATGGATGTTGGAAGACCTGTTTCATGCCCGGAATATCCGATAGGAACACCATAGCGATTCTTCAGAAATTGAATAAGTCGTAAATTGAGGTCTTCATAATTAGCAGGGTAAGCGCTACAGCAATGGAGCAGGATTAGTTCTTCTTTGCCCAATATTTTTATGGCGTGGTCGAGTTGGTCTAATGATGACATTCCCGTCGATAGAATGATAGGACGTCCTTGTTGTCTTGTGCTTTTTAGTAAATTGTCATCTGTCAACTTTGCGGCGGGGATTTTGTAGCATGAGGGATCAAAGTGTTCCATAAACTCTATAGAGGATTCATCCCATGCAGAGGCAAGCCATATTATGCCCACTTCTTTGCAGTATCTATCAATCTCCCGGTATTCCTCGATACCAAATTCAACTTTTTTGCGGTAATCAAAATAGGTCATGCTTCCCCAGGGTGTTTCTCGTACTAAATTCCTTTGGGCTACTGGCACACATAATTCTGGATTCCGCTTTTGAAATTTTACAGCGTTGCATCCGGCGGCAACTGCAACTGTAATTAGTTTTTTGGCAATCTGGATATCACCATTGTGATTGATTCCAATTTCGGCTATGAAAAAACATGGCTGACCGTCACCAACAATTGTGTTGCCAATGCTTATCTGCCCCATCAAAAGCCTCCCAATGGTTTTTGGTTATCAAAAATGTGATGTTGGTACTTCTAATGAATCATAAACACCCGGCTGCAAATTCCATTTATTCCATGCTATAGTCTTTTGAATTCCTTCAAAAAGAAGAAACTCCTGATTTAATCCTAGTTCGATCCGCGCCCGCCCTGTATCGGGAACGTAAAATTCAGCATTTTCTCCAAGCGTCGGCTTGCCTGCCACGGTAACGGGCACCTTTGGACTACTTCCGCGAGCAACACAACATGCAAGCTCGTAAATGGTTACAGGCTCTTCCGACCCTACGTTATACGGGCGGCAAGATTCTCCGCAAAAAAGTATTGTCCATAGCCATACCGCCATATCGGCGGCGTACATGTAGGATCTAAATGGTGAGCCGTCTCCCTTGACCAGAATTGGACGACCGTTCAAAGCATCTTGAATAAAGTTCCCAGCTGCAAACGGTCCTGAAAGAGGCAAATAAGGTCCTACAAAAGCAAATCCCCGTGCAATTTTTACTTGCATTGAATGCCTTCTCGCATATACGGTGCAAATCGTTTCCATAATTCGCCGTGTTTCGCGATAGACATTTTGTACATCAGACGGATCGCAATCGCCAGAAAAATCTTCAGGGATACGTTTTTGATCGCGCGGCGGTTTTCCATAAATGGCTCCTGTACTTGTCAGAAGCGCTTTCCGTACGCCATGTCCGGCAGCAAATTCCAGCGTATGTTGCAATCCGCCTAGCATGCTTTCAAGCATATGCTTTTCACTGTTTTCACCATCTTTGGTGGAATCGTTGTAAACCGAGGCGTGGATTAGGTGCGAAAACTCTTCGGGTGGAAAGTCAAAGTCAACGCAATTTCCTTTGTAGAGTTTCAAGCTGGCATCATTTGCTAAATGCGGGCACTTCTTCCTGAATGCATCTGGATTTCTTGTAAGAATCCATGCTTCGGCATTCAGCCCCAATGTCCTGTTCGCCCAGCAAAAACTTTCCAAGAGCCAACAGCCAAAAAAACCTGTGCCTCCGGTTAGAAAGATCCGTTTTCCGCGGAGCTCTTGCCAGAGGTTTTTGGTTTTCGATAGGATATGGTCAAGATCATTTGAAAGGGGATTAGTCATGGTTACCTAGTGCTGCTGACTGCTCAAATTCATCGATTTGTTTGAAACAGATTTCTCGCATGTCGCATTTCGATGCATGGCTCTTGTACCAGGCGATAGTCGAAGCAATTGCCTTTTCAAAATTCCAGCGTGGCCGCCAGCCAAGCCGCGCCCATGCTTTGGAGCAATCAAGTTTTAGGTACGAAGCTTCATGCGGACCCTTGCTTTTTGCAAGCAAAATTCGCGTTTGAGATCCCCATTCCCCGCGTATGGCCTTGACAAGGTATTCAACAGTTTTGCAGTCTGAATCTATGGGACCAAAATTCCAGCTTTCGGCATATTGGGGACCACTTTGATACAGGTTTTCTGCAAGAGTCAGGTATCCGCTTAGCGGTTCGAGAACGTGTTGCCATGGCCGAATAGCATGAGGGTTGCGAACAGTAATTGGTTTTCCGCAAAGAATCGCTCTTACGCAATCGGGGACTATCCTATCTTCCGCCCAGTCGCCTCCGCCAAAAACATTTCCGGCTCGGGCAGTGGCGAGGGCACAACCATGTCGGGAGTAATCAGCGGGATTGAAAAATGAATTTCGGTACGCCGACGTCACCAATTCCGAGCAAGCTTTGCTATTTGAATAGGGATCGTATCCACCGAGGGGTTCGTTTTCCCGGTATCCCCAGCACCATTCTCGATTCTCATATACTTTGTCTGTGGTAACATTGACGAATGCTCGAACCGTATTATTGCCGAGTCGAACCGCTTCCAAAACATTTACCGTACCCATTACATTCGTTTCATAGGTTTCCACCGGAAATTTATATGAATCGCGAACGAGCGGTTGAGCGGCCAAATGAAATACTATCTCAGGCTTCGCTTCGGACATGCATTTCTGTAGTTTTCTTGCGTCGCGGACGTCACCAGTTGTCGATGTGATGAGTTCCGCGAGTTTTGAAAGCTTAAAAAGACTTGGATTGGTTGGGGGTTCCAGTGAATACCCTGTAACTTTTGCTCCCAGGCTATGCAGCCATAGGCACAGCCACGATCCTTTAAAACCTGTGTGGCCTGTAACAAAAACACGTTTGCTTTTCCAGAATTCTATGCCTATCATACTTTTGGGTTGTCCCACAGTTTCCATGGAGCTTTTCCGGATTCCCAAAGTTCTTCAAGCAAAGCCTTATCGCTTAACTTGTCCATGCACTGCCAAAAACCGTTGTGTTTGTATGCTTTAAGCTCGCCGCTCGCAGCAACGGTTACAAGTGCCGTTTTCTCAAAAACTGTCGTATCGTCCTTGATCGAGTCGAAAATGGTCGGTTCAATCACAAAAAAGCCGCCGCTTATCCAAGAGGCCTCGGTCTTGGGTTTTTCCCAAAAGCTTGATACTGTGTTGTAATTATCTATGTCAATAACTCCGAATCGGCCGGCTGGTTGGACTGCGGTCACCGTTGCCATCTTCCCGTGAGATTTGTGGAAAGCAAGCAATCCGTGGATGTTGACGTTGGCCACGCCGTCACCGTATGTCAACATAAAAGGCTCGTTATTGACATATTGTTCAATTCTTTTGATGCGACCACCCGTCATGGTGTTCAGGCCGGTATCAACAAGTGTTACTTTCCATGGTTCTGCAGAGTGACTATGAACGGTCTGTTGGTTGCTTTGTGAAAAATCGTAGGTAACATCCGCTTCATGAAGAAAGTAATGCGCAAAGTACTCTTTTATCATATAGCCCTTATAGCCAAGGCATATAATAAAGTCATTAAACCCATAGTGGGAATAGATCTTCATGATATGCCACAGAATGGGCCTGTACCCGATTTCAATCATGGGTTTGGGCTTCACTACGGACTCTTCACTTATTCGTGTCCCAAATCCTCCGGCGAGAATTACTACTTTCATGTTTCTTCTCCTATCATCTCTTTTGTCTCACGAACTTATCAATAACATCGATAGTATAGTCAATCTGTTGCTGAGTAATTCCGGGATAGGTCCCGAGAAAAAACGAGTTCGCCATAATCAGGTCTGTGTTCTTCAAGTCTCCATAGATGCGGTGTTTGATATCCAGATACGCCGGTTGTCGCAGCAAATTTCCGGCAAAGAGATTTCGCGTTTCAATTTTCTTTGTGTCAAGATAATTCGTTAATTCCGTTCTTGTAAACCCGGCATTGTCTCGAACCGTGATCGGGTACGCAAACCACGCCGGATCCGAACCGACTGTTGCCTGTGGGAGAATAAATTTACCGGTCCATTTGCTGAAGCCTTCTGCCCACATTTTAAAGTTTTCCCTCCGACGTTCGCAAAATCCGGGAAGCTTTTTCAGTTGCGCTACGCCGATCGCGGCTTGCATATCGGTTGCCTTTAGGTTGTAGCCAATGTGGGAATAAACATACTTGTGATCGTATCCAACGGGTAACGACCCATACTGTGCGGAAAACCGTTTCCCACAGGTATTGTTTTCTCCGCCGTTGCAATAGCAATCGCGCCCCCAGTCCCTGAGGGACTTCACTGCTCGAGCAAGAGTTTCATCATTTGTTCCGACTGCTCCGCCTTCCCCGAGAGTAATGTGATGCGCGGGATAGAATGAGAAGCTGGCTATGTGGCCGAAGGTTCCTACTTTCTTTCCCTTATACGTAGAACCAAGTGCGTCGCAGCAATCTTCAATCAAATAAAAATTCTTAGATCGAACCAATTCCATTACTGCATCAAGGTCATAGGGATTTCCAAGGGTATGAGCAAGAAAGATCGCCTTGGTTTTGGGTCCGATAGCTTTGCGAATTTCTTCGGTATTTGCATTATAGGTGCCGAGGTCAACGTCAACAAAAACGGGAATCATGCCGTTTTGGATAATCGGGTTAGCCGTGGTAGGAAAGCCGGCAGCTACCGAAATAACCTCATCGCCGGCTTTGAGCCGCTTGTCACCAAGCAAAGGAGACGTTAAAGCAGTAAGGGCAAGGAGATTTGCCGAGGAACCGGAATTGACAAGCAGGGTAAATTCAAGATCCACAAACGCCGCCAGCTCCGATTCGAATTCTTCCGAAAAACGGCCGGACGTTAGCCAGAAATCAAGAGCGGAATCCACTAAGGAAATCATTTCTTTTTCGTCAAATACCCGGCCCGCATATCGTACCGGAGTATCTCCGGGGACAAACGGTTTCTTGGAAAACTTTACCTTGCAATATTCTGCAACCAAAGCTGTAATCTCAATACGAAGCTCGTCTGGCGATTTTGACATTACCTCTCCGTTCTATTCCCATTCATCGATTTTAATGTTTGTGCCTTCGATGCCGGCCGATGTGAGCCCTTTCTTAAATGTTTGTATCATTGCCGGAGGACCCGAAAGGAAATATGCCGGTTGAGCCATCCTTTTTCCCTGGTCCAATATGTGGTTTAAGGTAATCATTCCTTTGCACCGATTTGCACCTTGCAAAACCTGATCTGTTCCATTTTCAATGAAGAGATCAATTGTAACCTTTTGGGCTTCCGAACAGCAAGCATAAAGTACCTCGGGGTACAAGAGATGTTCCGGTTTACGAATACCATAGATTAAATGGATTTGGCGTTTTTCGGCCGGTCCGTTGATATGAATTCCTCGCAAATAGGAAATAAACGGCGAAATCCCGGTCCCGCCGGCAACGAGTACAATTGCCTGTCCCGGAGCAGCCGCGGTTTCGATAGAAAACTCACCGTATGGAAATTTAAGCCATACCCGCTTTCCAAGGACGATTTCTCGGCTCATTCGCGTGGTGTATCGGCCCTTTACGCTGTAGACTATCTCGATATCTTGACTTGAAGGCGCCGAGGCGATGGAAAACACCCTCGATTCCGGCCAAAATCCGCCTTGCGGATCATAGTCATCAAGAGTAAGATGCAAAAATTGGCCGGCTTTGAATCGTGGAACACGCTTTTCGGACGCAATTGTCAAAGCATAGACGCCTTGATCAAGAGTCTTTATGGTAGTAATTGTTCCTGGTATTTTTAAAGGGTTAGCCACAATCCCTCCGAATATTTTTTTCCCTGTCGGCGGTACGTCGGGGCAACCACTTTGAGTGTCGGCACCAATCCGTCTGGCTCGCCGTTATCCAGCACCATTTTCTTGCAGCAGCACAAGTTCCTGCTGTAGCTCGTCAAATTCCCCAAGGCGTCGTTTAAGATACTACTTTGTTATCTTGATATTTTCCTTCATTCCCGCCGATGCGAGAACATCTTGCCACCGTATCTGCCCGGGGTGATTTTTGAGTTTCTTAGCCTTAACTATTCCTTTTTCGATAAGACCGGCCGGCACATAGTTCGCATTCCCGAGGCTGATATCAAGCTTTTCGGCAGGCGTCCGTTGGGTGTGCCTAATTTTGTTCAATTTCTCTAGAGCACCTCTAAAAATACTCATCAAACAACTTGACAAAGGGTAATTCGCAATGTGTTTTACTGGCAACAAACTAACTTTTGCAAAGTCTCAATGCCATATCCTGTTGCGCAACCGATTGAACAACCCCACAGCATGCTGCTGGGACCGCGATTACAACCGGATGTACACCCCGGTGAGCAGCCGGCACAGCGACTAAAACCGGATGTACGCCCCAGTGAGCAGCCTGTAATGCGCTCGCTGTGGGATTCGAAGCGAATACACCCTTCCCCCGTCGGCGGTACCAGGACGATACGCTTCTTTGCTAATCCCTTTTGTTAATTGCCGATGTGTCCGAACCGCCGCTTGTCTCTAACGCGCCAGAACCCTCGGCACGTTCCGCGGTTTGCCATTTCCCGGCAGCTCCTGCTTGAGCTGGGCGATTTCGGCCTGCAAGTCTTCATATTCTTTCAGCCTGCCGCGGAGATACTCACGAGTTATCTTGAGCTTCTCTTTTACGCCGGCTGGCGTCAGCACATACTGCCACCGTATTTTATCCGGGTGGTTCTTCAATTTCTTGACTTTAACCACACCCTTTTCAACCAGCCCGGCAAGCACGTAGTTGGCTTTGCCAAGGCTTATGTCAAGCGATTCGGCAAGCGTCCGCTGCGTATGCATCGGATTCTGTTCGATTTCGCGCATTACTTTGTATTCAATCATATTCTGTCAACACTGTTCGGGTACGGTGTTTCGTATCCCGGCCCGGAGCCGCGGTTTCACGGCCGGCAGATTAATCCGGACCGTTGTTCAATAGTTGAACAATATAGGATATTTTATCCTACTTTTGCAAGATTTGCAACATTCTTGTCTTCAACCGGGCTGGCGACCTTCGCTGCGGAGCTGCTGCCCCGGTGTGCGGAAGCCTTATTGGGTACTGTGAATGCCTCGATAGGTGTGCAGTGTTGAGGCGTCCGCTTGCTTGGATTTCCTTGCGGATATTTGATGTCCCGCGTTCGACAACCACAAGAGCTTTTGTTCCGGTGAAAGGAAATAAAAATCCGTGTGGCCGTCAAAGTCCGTTGGGGCTGGCCTGTGGGAAACCCTTGCTCTGGGTTTTCTGCTTTTTGTTTTCACGGCAAAATCTCCAAAGCCTTGATGTCAAATGTGCCTTTTTCGCGACAGGGCCGCACACGCTTCTTCATCGAGATTAGCTTCCCTGGTCCTTAGGAAACACTGCAGATTGCATCAATGATCATGTCCTGATCCTTTTCCTCAAGATAGGGATGCATGGGCAGGCTAAAGATTCTGGCGGCAATCTGCTCCGCAACAGGAAACTGCCCTCGCTCGTACCCGAGCTGGGCAAAAGCTCTTTGAAGATGCAGGGGCTTGGGGTAATAAATGGCTGTTGGAATCCCCCTGTTTTTCAGGGCGGACATCATCCCTTCGCGATTATCACACTGAATTGAGTACTGTGCCCAAGCAGACCGCATGCCGGCAGGAACGTGGGGAATAACGACCTTAGCGCGCAGTCCGTGGGAATACCGCGCCGCTACAACTTGCCGCAGCTCCATCTCATGCTCGAAAATTTCCATCTTTGCAAGTACTACCGCCGCCTGCATAGTGTCCATCCGCCCATTTATACCAATCCTGACATTCTCGTATTTGTCGGTTCCCTGTCCGTGTATGCGCAGCGATCTGAGCAAATCCAATAGTCCGCTATCGCTGCAAAATACCGCGCCGCCGTCGCCATAGCAGCCCAGAGGCTTTGCTGGGAAGAAACTGGTTGCGGCCATAGTCCCAAAGCTGCAAGCCTTCCTTGCCCCGAGCGTCGCGCCAAAACTCTGCGCAGCATCCTCCAGAAGAAACAAATCAAAATCCTTTGCCATCGCCTCAAGCGCATCGTACTCGGCGCACAGGCCGAAGAGGTCCACGGGAATTATCGCCTTTGGCGTAAGGCCGGCCGGCACTCCTGCCGCGATTGCGCCACCGTTCTTGACGGAGCGGATTGCCTCACGGAGTTTCCACACGTCGATGTTATAGGTCTGTTTGTCGATGTCAACGAAAATCGGCGTGGCGCCGAGAAGGGAAATTACCTCGGCTGTCGCGATAAAGGTAAAGGTGGTGGTGAATACCGCATCCCCCGGCCCCACGCCATTTGCCATCAGCGCTAGAAGGAGCGCATCCGTGCCGCTTGAACAGGTGAGACAAGAGGGTGTGCCGGCATAGCCGGCAAGCGTTGTTTCCAACTCATCAATTTCTTTGCCCATGATAAATGCCGCACGATCAAGAATGTCGTTGATGCGCTTTTGAACCGACGGCTTTATTGCCTGGTATTGTTTCTTTAGGTCGATGAAGTCCATGACTTCCCCTATGTGCGTTCTGACGTCTGTTTTCTCCGGTGTTGGCGAGAAAGGAATAGCTCTTTCTTGATTTTTTCAATAAGCGTGCGATCTTCATCTGTCTTTTGTGCTGAAGAAAACGCATGCATAAAGACGGCACACAGGCAACTTAGAAAAAAGAAGCCGAAGGCAAATACAAGCGGATAAAGCTTCTTTTCCTTGAAAGTCTTTGACTCATATACGGGGTCGATAATTTTAAACGCTTTTTTGCTCACCACCATTTCTTTTTCAATTTCGTTGGCCATGAGTGCCTGAACTTTTTCACGTAGAAGAGGATCGGGGATGGTTTCAAGTTGTTTTTCGAGATACGTGACGTTTTCTTTGGCGTCGGTCTGAACATCGTTTCGGATAAACGCGTCCAGGTAATCCAGGTATGTTGACGCGAGCATAAAGGACATGGCGGAATCTTTAAGGGCAATTGAGATATTCATGGTGTTGTTTTTGTTGGATTTTTTCTTGAGATATTTTCCCTTAACAAGACCGGCCAGATCGGCAGGTTTCGGCGCAACAAAGGGTGATTTCCAAGATTGAGATGAGGTGTCCCGGAATCTTGCATACGCCTTGGGCCATTGGTATTTAAAAATTGCAGGAATCAAATCATGTTTTTCTATAAGCTGAGCATTAAA
>Ga0182027_10009358_pt1 | contig 14100 bp, 9 predicted proteins | sample 712E1DmetaG_FD_121300 | JGI IMG/M metagenome (GOLD analysis project Ga0182027, IMG submission 121300) | Permafrost microbial communities from Stordalen Mire, Sweden - 712E1D metaG (Illumina Assembly) | ecosystem: Environmental > Terrestrial > Soil > Wetlands > Permafrost | place: Sweden...
GCGCGGGCAAGACCGATTCCAGATTGGAAGCACAAAGCTCACTTCTCTCCGCATTGCGCCACGCGAATTCCAATGCAATCTGCGGCGGCCAGTTCTTCAGTTCAAGTCGCTCCAACTTGTTCGCGCAGAGTGAGCGCAGTGCGCCAATATCTTCCTGGTGCGGTGAGCGGGATGCAAAGATTACGGGGGTTCGCCCGTAATAGTACAGATCCTTGATCATGCGGGTAACGACGCTGGACGGGGCGTCGAGATGGTCGAGAACCATCAGAAAAGGATGCCCGTCGAGGGCGCGATGCACGATGCCCTTCAATGAAGATGTGGATAAAGCGCCGAGGTTCTCCGGAACCGCGATCGCCTCGTCCGCCGCGTGCAATGCGCTCAGCAATGTGAGAAGAAACTCGCGCGGCGAACGTACCTGTGCGACGTGGAGCGCCAGCGGCTGACCTGCGACAAACGCGCGCAACAAACGCGATTTGCCCACCCCCGCCGGCCCGAATACCAGCAGCGATTTGCGTATCGTCGCCTGGTTCCTAAGCCGGTTTAATTCATCTTCGCGCTCCACACATCTCAGATATTCGCCGGATGGCTCGCGATGTGAGAATGATAAAGGCAAAATGGCAGCTCCTCGCCCCCTAGCTGGAGCGGCTTTCCAGAAAACGTTGGTGACTTACACGAGCCTCGAAACCTCCCGTTCTAATCGGTTGAGCCGTTCTATTGCTGATTGCACGGCGGGAGTTCCTACCTCTTTTATTTTCCGTGCCCGGTCTAGTGCCTGTTCCGCAATGCGGCTGATTTCATGCAGCAGCTTACGAATCTCGACTTCCAGGCGGTCCCGGCTTTCCAGAATTCGATTGAGAATATCATTTTGCACGCGCGCGCAGTTCACTTCCAGCAGATGCTGCAGAAAATCACGAGCCTCGTTTGTTATGAGTTTGCGCGCACCCACAAACGGCAAAAAGATGTCGGCGAGCCAGCGCAGCGGCGATGGTGGTTGTGCGGTTCCGATGAACTCCTCAAAGATGAACCGGGAACGCACGCGCAGGCCCTTCTCCGGATCGAGCGCATGGGGCATCCGCGTCAATTCGCCGAGGCCCGCACCGGCGAGCTTATTCAGAAAGTTGTTTCCCATCTCCACAAATCGAAGAGCCAGGGCGCTATATTGGCGTTCGCCCTCTTCCTGCTCAAGTTTGAGCCATGGCATAATCTTGCGACGCGAGATCTCCTGGACAAGGCGCATCAGCCGGCGCCGATAGCGCGGGCCAAAGCCGCGGGGCACGGACGGCAGACCCTCAACAAATTCTTTTTCAGATTCCGTCCACGCGGAATGGAAGAACCGCTTGTGCCGATCAACGAAGAAATCCGATATCCGCCGTTGCTCCGCCATAAACAGAAAAATCAGTTCGCGCATGGAGCGCTCGGCATCCTTGATGGTTTCCTTCATCAGTTCGATACGCCGCTCGGATTCCTCGATAGGCCGCTGAAGCGCGTCACGGTCCTCATCGATAATCGCCAGCAGTTGCTCGCTCAAGCGCTGGAGGCCCCGGTCGCAAGCAGCGCGAACGAGATTTCCGCCCGAGTCTTCCACGAGGTAATACAAACCCTCCAGCAGCTTTTCCCAATCCCGCAACGGACCGCGGTCTTCCATCCGTTCTGCGGCACTCACCTCAAAGACCTCGCCCATCGGGCGATGCAGCCGCTTTTCCAGAATCTCGCGGGTGAACTTGACCGCCGCTGCACGCTCCGGATCGGTGGTACGGTCGGCTTTGTTGATCACCAGGATTAGATCCTGAACCTGCTTGCCGACGGCTTCCACTAGAGCCAGCTCCTCGCCCGCAATCGGCGGATCGGCTCCGACCACAACCAATGCCGCATCAATGTGAGGAATGAAGGCCTGCGTGGATGACGTGTTGCCGGTAAAGACCGAACCCAAACCAGGCGTGTCAACAAAACACATTCCAGAAGACAGTAAAGGGCTGGGCACGAAAACTTCCGCCCCCTCCACGGACTTTGTGTTTTCGGGGTTGAATTCTTCGGTCACGTATTTCTTCAAATCGGAGATCGCAACGTCATGCCAGGAGCCGTCCCGCATACGAACGCGTGAATGCAGCGCGTCGCCAAACCGAATCACGGTAGGCACCGCCGTGACCGGAACAAACCCGGTAGGGAGAACCTCGTGGCCAATCAGAGCGTTAAGCAGGGTAGATTTGCCTCGCTTGAACTGACCGATACACGCTACATAGAAACGTCCTTCGGAGACTCGCGCTGCAAGCTCACGTACTTCCTCAGCGACCGGCTCAGCTCCAACTTCCTGAGCCAGATCGGCAAGCCGCAGCAGACGGGAGGCGCCATCCGTACACACGGATGACTCGGTCGTAAAGCTGCCGTTCTCTTCCACTATCGAACCACCGATGTATTCCCGCATCCGTGATCACCCATCCTGAGACGCGACTCGAGATTCGCGCCCAACTCATGGCGGAGATAACTCTCCATGTCTTTCGTCAGGGAGCGCAGCTTCCGGATCGCTCCATTCAGTTCATCAACCGCATCTTCGGGGACGGCGCCACAGCCGCGCAGGTATTTGGGCTTGAGTTCCTCAATGGCATTGTCGATGAAAGACAGGTCTGTCATTACCGATCGCGTGACTGGAATCTCCGGCGGCTCTGGCTTCAGGCGCTGCCAGGCCAAAACCCGCAGCAGTTCCGAGCGGAATCGGCGGATATGGTCTTCGATCTCCAGCGCCTGCGCGGGAGTTACGTCCACAAAATAGCGGGGGAATGGGGACTCCGATGTGGCGGAATGAAGCGCGTGCTCGATCTCCGAAAGCAAACCGTCGATGTACTTACAAGTGACGTAGAGGCGTCTCTGCTGGGGCTCGTTCAGTTCCCCTGGGCGTCGTGTCCTGGCGGTCTCGGCTTCCGGTTCGGGCATGGTGCCTCCAGCCCTTCTTTGCTTCGAGGAGCCCTCCGCCCAATTGGCGGTTTCAAATGGACTCCAACACCCTGTTCGAAATCTTCCCGGCGGCGGCGTTCCATCAATGCACGATCATCACCGGACAATGCGCGTATTTGAGAACACGCTCTGAATTAGAGCCCAGCATCCAGCGATGAAGAATTGTGTGGCTGCGCTTGCCCAGAACAATGAGACTGGCCTGGATGGCGTCTGCCCGATGAAGGATCTGTTCCGCCGGGTGGCCGACGACGACATCCGTTTCAAGTTCAATCCCCTTTTCCCTGGCGCGTTCACGAATCGGGACGAAACTGCTCTCAAAGCGCTCACGCCCGTCATCGAGGACTGCGTGAAATTCCGCGCTCTCTGCGGGTTCGGGCGGTCTGATAACAGCCAGGACAAAGAGCTTGGCTTTCATATCCCCTGCCATTGAAAGGGCGACATTCAAAGCGTGCTCCGCTTGTGGAGACGCGTCGAAAGCGACTAATATCCTTTGAAATCCAACAAAGACCGAGCTCCCCATACGCTTAACCTATACCTCTCCTGCAGCGGCTGTCCGCTGCACTGTCTGTTCTGATTGTGTGCCCAGTAACGCGTGAGGAAGAAGATGCCGGGGCAGGAAAAACGAATTGGCGATCATGGTTGGAATCACTGCGCTGGCGATAACCGTGCCAACAATATACGAATACTGGGTCTGGGTGATGATCTGATGGTTAAGTCCAAAGAGCGCTGAGATGGTGCCAAAGGTGAGACCGGTGGACATCATCAATGTATAGTAGGCTCCGGACGAGCCATCGTATTTATGAATACGAACCGCCGGATACACAGCAATGGCCTTGGTCAACGACTTTGCCCCAAAGAGAACAAGCATCGTGACCGGAGCGGCAATCAGGGCTGGCACTGAAACAAACGATCCGGCGCGAATGAAATAGAACGGCGTGAGCAGGCCAAATGTGAGCGTGCGCAGGCGGCGGATAAGCATGTGATCTTTGCCCACCGTTCCCGCCAAAACCATGCCGATCATGTACGCCGGAAGCACCGCTTCACTTCCCGCCCATAATGCCAGTCCGCCCATGGCAAAGAGGAAAAATAGAAGGTATTTGGCTTCCAGTTCTGAGACGCGCCCGCCATACTTCTTGAAAAATCGTGGCGTAATCAATGGCAGGACAACAAAGACCACAACGGAAACCGCCACAAATATCAGCGTCTTGTAAGTGAACGGGGAGAAGATAAGGCCCAGCGCAACTACGGTTCCTATGTCATTGATGAAGCAGGCGGCGAGGATGGATTTGCCGTACTCAGTGACGTTGAAACCAAGTTCCAACATGACCGCATAGACAACGGCAACCGAGGTTGTGGAGAGAGCGACTCCACACAGCCAACTGGGCATGATGGCCCAGTGCAGCACATAATGCGCGATTGCAGTGCAACCGAGGAACGGGCCAAAGAACCCCGCCAGCCCGATGGCCGACGCTTCGCGCCACTTGGTCTTGAAGATAGTTGGATCGAGCTCCGCGCCGGCAAGAAACGTGAGTACTATAGCCCCGGTTCCCGCCAGAAACGCGATCCACTGCGTATTGCCGAGCAACCCGCCCTGCGCAAAGAATGAGACGATGACCAGTTGGGCCACCGTGCCTACTACAATTTCAGTAAGCGCTGTCGAGATCTTGAACCAGATAGCCAGCAGCGTGGCGGCCAGCGCAAGACCTACCCACAGAGCGCACAGAGCCCAAGTGTTCGTCATGATGCGAAACTCCTAAATTGTCGATCAGGGAAACCGGCCGGGACATAACTCCGCAACAGTGTTCCCTGTCAGGAGTTATCATCTGTCCGGCCTATTGGAATGGACAGCGGTTAAGGGCGAACTCCTTCACCACAACCAACAAATCAGTAGATACTTTTTTACGCCCCGATGTCAATGTGCTTCATGCATCGCCCGGCGGCATAACGCCCTATTCCAGCCAACCTGCGCAGACGCAAATGCATTTGAGCGGATCCGAAATTTTCGCGGCTGAAGGGATTACTCCCCGTACGGCACCCAGATGTTCTTCACCTGCGTGGCGTGTTGCAGGAACCAGCGGCCTTCGGCCTGGGCAGGATTGAACCAATCGTACTCATGACCGTCGTTGGTCCACACCTGCTTCATGTTACCGATGGAAGCAGCCCGCACCATCGCGGCTTCCTCGTTGCCGAGGAAGCTCCAGATGGCTTCGACGCCATCGTGTTCTGCCAGGGTTTTTCCCAGTTCCGCCGGCCTGCCCGCCACCAGATTCACAACCCCGCCGGGCAGATCGCTGGTATCGAGTACTTGATATACGTCGCCTAGAACGAGCGGATATCGTTCCGAAGGCACGGCAACGACGGTGTTCCCCACGGCAATGGCGGGCAGCATGAGCGAAAGCAGGCCCAGCAGCGGAGCTTCAGCCGGAGCCAGAATGCCGATGGTCCCCACCGGCTCAGGCATCGCGATGGTGATGTTGCGCCCCGGCGGATGATGCACGACTCCGTCGTATTTATCTGCCCACGCGGCATAGCTGAAGATGCGCTGGATGGAGAGATCGGTTTCGATAGCCGCCTGTTTCTCTCCGACGGCCGTTGCAAGCCGGTGCGCGATCTCGTCACGACGCTGAATCATATTTTCGGCAATGTAATAGATGACCTGGGCGCGGAGACTTGCGGTCGTTCTGGCCCAGCCGGAGGCGGCACGCGCCGCTTCGACCGCGTTGCGGATGTCTTTACGGTTGCCGAGCGGCGCTTCGCCGAGCAGTTGACCTTTCACTCCGTAGACCGGGAAGGAGTAGCCGGAGTCGGGGCGAGCCTGTTTTCCGCCGATGTACTGTTTAACGGTGCGGTCGATGGGGGTGCCGGCCGTCGTAATGCTGTCCTGATTGTCCGAGGTGTTCGCTGGCTTTGGTGAGGATTTTGCGGCCGGCAGCGTGTGCAGCCATTTCGGGGTCAGATACTCCAGCATGCCCTCGCGTCCGCCTTCGCGGCCATAGCCGGATTCGCGATAACCGCCGAATCCGCATGCGGCGTCGAACTGGTTGGTGGAGTTGACCCAGACCACCCCTGCCTTGACCTGTGCGGCCAGATCGAGCGCCACATTGATGTTCTCGCTCCAGATGCTCGCCGCCAACCCGTAGACCGTGTTGTTGGCAAGTTCGACGGCCTCGGCTGGGGTGCGGAAAGTCATAGCCGCAAGCACCGGGCCGAAGATCTCTTCCTGCGCCACCGAAGACGCCGGTTGCACATCGGTGAGCAGAGTGGGCGGGTAGAAACTGCCCTTTCCCGGCAGCGGGTTGTGCGGCTGCCAGCAGGTGGCGCCCTCGGCCACGCCGGCGTCTACCATCTTGCGAATGGATTCGAGTTGCACCGGCGAGACAATCGCGCCGATGTCGATCGACTTGTCGAGCGGAGGACCGACGCGCAGCGTTTCCATGCGCGCGCGGAGCTTGGCATAGAGCGCCTCGGCCACACGTTCCTGCACCAGCAGCCGCGAACCAGCACAGCACCCCTGACCCTGGTTGAACCAGATGGCGTCGACCAGGCCCTCTACCGCAGAGTCGAGATCGGCGTCGTCGAAGACAACGAAGGGCGATTTGCCGCCCAGCTCGAGAGAGAGCTTCTTATGGGATTGCGCGGTGGCCTTGCGGATGATGCGGCCTACCTCGGTTGAGCCGGTGAAGGCAATCTTATCGATGCCGGGATGCTCGATGAGCGCCTGGCCGGTGCGCGCGTCGCAGGTGAGTACATTGAGCACGCCGGGAGGCAGTCCCGCCTCCATGGCCAACTCGGCGAAGGCCAGAGCGGTGAGCGGCGTATATTTCGCCGGCTTGATGACAACCGTGTTGCCTGCGGCCAGCGCCGGAGCCACCTTCCAGGAAAACATCAGCAGCGGAAAATTCCAGGGGATGACCTGGCCCACTACGCCACAGGCCGTGTAGCCGGGAAACTCCGACTCGAGCAACTGCGCCCAGCCAGCATGGTGGTAAAAGTGCCGCGCCACGAGGGGAATATCGATGTCGCGGCTCTCGCGGATGGGCTTGCCGTTGTCCATGGTCTCCAACACCGCCAGGCGGCGGGAGTGCTTCTGCACCAGCCGGGCCAATGCATAGAGATAGCGCGCCCGCTGGTGGCCGCCAAGCGCCTGCCAGCCGGGGAGAGCCTTGCGCGCGGCTGAGACGGCGGCCTCAACATCATCCAAATTGCCTTTTGCGACTTCGGCAAGTGTGTCGCCGGTGGAGGGATCGCTGGTGGTTTGATACTCGCCGCTGATGGGCTTCACCCATGCGCCGCCGATGAACTCCTCAAACCGGCGATGATGCTGCTCAAGCCACTGCACGGCTTCCTTCGGATCTTCCGGCGCGGTTCCGTATTCCATGGCGTAAAACTTTTCCACGATGCTCACAGCGTCTCCTTCCAAATGCTCTATGCGACGGGGTGACGGTAGGCCGCCGAATAACGGCCGGTCAGGTGATGCTCCAGTTGACGCTCAATGTCGCCTAACATGCCGCTGGCTCCGAAGCGAAAGAGCGACGGCTCAAGCCACGGGCGGCCCAACTCTTCTTTCATCATTGCCAGCCAGTCGAGCGATTGCTTTGCGGTGCGGATGCCGCCGGCCGCCTTAAAGCCCACAGCCATGCCGGTGTGCTCGGCGTAGTCGCGGATGGCGCGCACCATGGTCAGCGTGACGGGGAGCGTGGCGTTCACCGATTCCTTGCCCGTCGAGGTCTTGATGAAATCAGCGCCAGCCATCATGGCTACCCAACTGGCGCGGGCCACGTTGCGCAGCGTCATCAGGTCTCCAGTGGCCAGAATTGCCTTCATATGCGCGGGGCCGCAGGCCTGCTTGAAGGCCGCAACCTCGTCGTACAGCGCCTGCCATTCGCCATCAAAAACATGTGCGCGCGTAATCACGATGTCAATCTCCGACGCGCCCGCTTCCACCGAGCGGTGAATCTCATCTACCCGCTCGGTCAGCGGCGATAATCCGGCGGGAAATCCGGCCGAAACTGCCGCCACAGGAACGCCCGAACCTTCGAGTGCCTTCACCGCAGTTTCAACAAAGGCGTGATAGACGCAAACGGCGCCGACCGTCAGATGCAAATCCTCTATGCCGAGACCTTCCACAATGTGACGCTGCAGCGGGTTGCGCGCCTTGGCGCAGAGACGGCGGACGCGATCGGCCGAGTCGTCGCCGCTGAGCGTGGTCAGGTCCATGCAGGCGATGGCGCGCAGCAGCCACGCTGCCTGATTCTCTTTCTTGACGGAGCGCCGCGCGCAATGAGTGGCCGCCCGGCGCTCGACCGCGCTGGTGTTTACGCGCACCTTCTCTACCCAGTCCGTATTGAGGGGAATGCCCCGGTTGGCTTCGAGCGCGCGCCCGTTCAAAACCACGGGGATTGGCTGAACGGAGCGGGAAGCGCTGTGCTTGGATGCTGCCGGTTGGAGGGCCATGATTCTGTCTCCGAATAATAATGAGAGGTCAATTCAACAAAACACCGGCTCCCCGCCTCTGGCAAGGAGCCGCGTACACAAGGTCAGAACAAGAAGGATAAATCTCTCAACGTCGCAAAGCAACTGCGGAATGCAAAGCTACACGGTTCAGAGCGGTTGCGATTGTGACGGCCGGAGAGCGGTGGCAATGAGGGCGGCGAGCAGAAAGGCCGCAGAGGTAATGCAAAGCGCGTAGCCGAGCCCGGCTGTTTCAGAAAAGCGCCCAATCAGGAAGGGCGCGGCAGCGCTGGTGACGCGGCCAATGTTGTAGACGAAGCCCATAGCCGTACCGCGCAGCGAAGTAGGAAAGAGTTCGCTGGCGATGACGCTGAAACCGCTGAAGTAGCCGGTGCCGAAGAAGCCGATCAGCGGGCCGATGACGAGCAGCGCGATGGGGCTGCGAACCAGGGCAAAGAGCGGCACCAGCGCGGCGGCTACAAGAAGATATCCAATATAGATGTTCTTGCGGCTGAAGCGGTCGGCCAGATAGCCGAAGGAGACGTAGCCCAGGAAGGTACCGCCCTGCATGACGATGGTCCACATCGAGGTCTGAACAATGCTCAGGCCTCGGCCGCCTTCGGCTGTGGGCATGGAGAGAAAACGAGGCACCCAGGTGAAGAGCCCCCACCAGGCAAAGAGCGTGGCGGCGTTCATGGTGGCGCAGACGAGCACCGCTCGGCCGAGCGAGCCGCGAAAGAGCTGGCCCACGCGAATTTGGGGCGTGTGCTCCCGCTTCCAGGCTTCGGGCTCGCGCAGGCCTTTTTGGAACCAGAGAGTGACGAGCGCCGGAGCGATACCGACAAAAAATACCGCACGCCAGCCGAAGTGGGGCATGACGATCGCGACCACGGCAGCGCCCAGCGCATAGCCCACGGCCCAGGAGCTTTGCACCAAGGCAAGCGCTTTGCCGCGATGGCGGGCGGGCCAGGTTTCAGCCACCAGTGCCGCGCCGGAGGCCCATTCACCGCCCATCCCGAGGCCCAGCAGTACGCGGCAGAGCATGAGTTGCCAAACCGTATGCGTCAGGCCGCTGAGCGCCGTGGAAACCGAATAGACGAGAATGCTGAAGGTAAGAGCGCGGGTGCGACCGTAACGATCGGCAAACCAGCCGAAGCCCAGGCCGCCCACGGCAGCCGAGACAAGCGTGGCCGACATCATGGCTCCGCTGACGGCCGCGGAGAGATGCATCTCGCGCTGCACCTGGCCGAGGACGAGCGCATAGAGCATCACGTCCATGCTGTCGAGCATCCAGCCCAGCGAAGCGGCGACGAGCGTGCGCTTCTGATCCGCCGAGGCTTGGGTCAGCCAACTGGTTATTCCGTTCAAATGCGCTCCTTATGCATTAAAGTTCTAAGCATACGAGAGAGGGGCGGCTTGCGCGTAGCGATCGATACCGGCGGAACATTTACAGACTGCGTAACCCTGGCGGATGGCGAGCTGCGGGTGCTGAAGTTGTTTTCAACACCCGCAAATCCATCGCTGGCAGTGCTTGACGGCTTGCAGCGGATGGGCGCGGGGCAGGCGCTCGATGTGCGCCACGGCACCACCGTGGGAACCAACACCATGCTGGAACGGACCGGCGCGCGCGTGGCGTTCGTGACCACGGCTGGCTTTGAAGACACCATTGCTATCGGCCGACAGACGCGAAACCGGCTTTACGATTGGTTCGCTCCCGTGCCGGTGTGCCTGTCGCCCAGAGAGCTGCGCTTCGGCGTGCCGGAGCGCGCGAGCGCCGAGGGCAAGATACTGCGCGCTCCGACAGATGAAGAGCTGGCGAAGCTGGTGGATGAGGTGCGTGCCAGCGGAGCGGAGGCCGTGGCCATCTCGCTACTTTTTTCGTTTGCCAATCCTGAGACGGAGCGCCGGGTTGAGGCGGCCTTGCTTGCGCTGGGCTTGCCGGTCTCTGCCTCGCACCGTATTTTGCCGGAGTTCCGCGAGTACGAGCGGGCCTCGACGACTGTCGTCAATGCCTACCTAGCTCCCCGCACCGAGCGCTACTTGAATCATCTGGAAGAGGGCGTAAGCGCGAAGCACCGCGGCGGGCGCGTGGACATGATGCAGTCCTCGGGCGGCATCATTGCGGCGCGGCTTGCGGCGCGGGAGCCGGTGCGCACGGTGCTGTCAGGGCCGGCGGGCGGGGTGGTGGGCGCTTGCCAGGTGGCGCGATGGGCAGGCTTTGAGCGCATCATTGGTTTCGACATGGGCGGCACTTCGACGGATGTTTTTCTGGCCGATGCGGCCACTGGAGGCGCGCGGCTGACCCGCGAATCCGTTGTGGCCGGCGTGCCCATTGGCGTGCCCATGCTCGACATTCACACCGCCGGAGCCGGCGGCGGATCGATTGCCCGTTTCGATGCCGGCGGAATGCTGCGCGTGGGGCCGGAGTCGGCGGGCGCGGAGCCGGGACCGGTTTGCTTTGGCCGCGGAACAAAGCCGACAGTCACCGACGCAAACTTCGCGCTCGGACGCCTGGATCCGGAGAGCTTTCTGGGCGGAGGAGTGCGGCTGGACCGCGAGCGAACGGAGCAGGTTCTGCGCGAACAAAAGGGATCGCTCAAAACAGTTGAAGAGTTTGCGGCTGGCATTCTGCGCGTGGTGGAGTCGGGAATGGAGAAGGCAATCCGGGTGGTCTCCATCGAGCGCGGCTACGACCCGCGGCAGTTTACGCTGGTGGCTTTCGGCGGCGGCGGGCCGCTGCACGCCTGCTCACTGGCGCGCGCGCTGCGCATTCCCACGGTGCTGGTTCCCGCACTGCCGGGCGCTCTCTCCGCGGTTGGCATTCTGCTGGCCGATACAGTGCGCGACTATTCACGCACGGTGATGCTGCCGGGCGATGAGATAGAAGGCTTGGGAGAACTATTTTCCGAGTTGGAGCAGCGTGGCCGGGCAGAGTTTGCCGCTGAGGGGCTTGAAGGCACGGCACAACACACGGTCGATCTGCGCTATCGCCACCAGGGCTATGAGCTGAATGTGGCATGGGATGGTCAATCTGCACAAAACACCATCGCGGCCTTTCACCGGCTGCATTTGCAGCGCTACGGTTTTTGCGATCCAGCGCGTCCAGTCGAGATTGTGAACCTGCGGCTGCGCATGATTGCTCCCGGCGAGCCGTATGCGCCACAGCGGCGCGCGCTTCAACCAGGCGACGGCAGCGGAGTCTGTTACGCAAAGCGCCCGGTGTACTTTGACGGCGATTTTCTTCCCGCGCGCTTTTACCGTCGCGACGGGCTGGTTCCGGGGGATGCGGTTCGAGGGCCGGCGATGATCACCGAGTACACCTCGGCCACGGTGCTGCCGCCGGGCGCAACGGCCAACGTGGATGGCTTCGGCAATCTCGTCATTTCCGTATCGCAAGAGGTGAGCGCATGACGCCCAAAACAGTCGATCCGGTGGATCTGGCGATCTTTCAGAACGCGATGCATTCCATCGCCGAGGAGATGGGCGCGGCTCTGCGGCGGACGGCGCTCTCACCCAACATCAAGGAGAGGCGCGACTATTCCTGCGCCATCTTCGATGGCCAGGCACGGGTGATTGCCATGGGGGATCACATGCCGGTGCATCTGGGCTCCATGCCCATGTCAGTACAGGCGGCGGTGGCGGCTATCGATTTCACGCCCGGCGACATCGCCATCCTCAATGATCCCTACGCTGGCGGAACGCACCTGCCGGATATCACCATGGTGCTGCCGGTTTTTTTGCCCGGAGCCGAGCGGCCAGCCTTCTATGTCTCGAATCGCGCCCACCATGCCGATGTAGGCGGGCGATTCGCCGGATCGATGGGCCCCGGGGAAGAAATCTACGAGGAAGGGATTCGGATTCCGCCGGTTCGCGTTGTGCGCAGCGGGAAGATCGACCGCGAGATGCTCGACCTGATTCTGCTGAACGTGCGCACTCCCCGGGAACGCGAGGGCGATCTGGAGTCGCAGATCGGGGCCTGCCGCGTGGGCGAGAGAAGAATTCTGGAAGTAGCCGAGAAGCATGGAGAGCAGAAACTGCGTGCGCTGGTCGAAGAACTGCTCGACTACTCCGAACGCCTGGTGCGAGCGGAACTTCGCACGATGCCGGGAGGCGAGTTCACCGCCGAAGATTGGCTGGACGACGATGGCGTGAGCGAAACGCCGGTGAAGATCGCGGTGCGCCTGCGACTGGACCCGAAGGCGGCGCAGGTGCACGTGGACTTTGCCGGCTCGTCGCCCCAGGTTGCGGGCAGCATGAATGCCGTCCGCGCCATCACTCTTTCGGCATGTTTTTATGTGCTGCGCTGCCTGCTCAAGGAGGATGCTCCTGCCACGGAGGGGATTCTACGCCCGCTTACCCTGGAGACACCGCCCGGGAGCATCGTCGATGCCCTGCCGCCCGCCGCGGTAGCCGGAGGCAACGTGGAGACCTCGCAGCGCATCGTGGATGTTCTGCTACGCGCGCTGGCCCAGGCGATTCCGGGGCGCATTCCGGCCGCCAGCGCCGGCACCATGAGCAACCTCACCATTGGCGGCCTCGATCTGCGAACAGGCACTGCAGAGCCGTTTACCTACTACGAGACCGTGGCCGGCGGCATGGGAGCGCGCCCGGGGCTGGACGGCATCTCAGGCGTGCAGACCCACATGACCAACTCTTTGAACACGCCCATTGAGGCTCTGGAGTACGCCTATCCATTCCGCGTGCGGCGTTATTCGTATCGCGATGGATCGGGCGGAGCAGGAAATTTTCGCGGAGGCGATGGCCTTATCCGCGAGGTGGAGATGCTTACCCCGGCGCGATTGACACTGCTGGCCGACCGCAGGCGATTTCGGCCCTATGGGTTAGAGGGCGGCGAGGAAGGCGCTGCAGGCGCGGCGTGGATTGTGAAGGCCGATAGCGGCGAGAAGATCGCGCTGCCCGGAAAATGCAGCCAGCAACTCGAGACCGGGGACGCCGTGCGCATTGAAACGCCCGGCGGAGGCGGCTGGGGAAAAGTTTGAGGGGGGATTATCCGCTTTACTGGTTTTCTTTTGCTCCGCCCTTGACCAAACTCTTGTCCCATTTACCGCGCTTGCGCAACTCGGCGATCTCCTGGCGAGCCATCTCCTGGGCGCGCAGGTAGTCGGGCTTAACCACACGGTTCAGCGGCATCTGGCCCGCTTCGAGAATGATCCAGTGGCGCGGCCGCATATAAGAGGCCAGACTGCGCGCGTGCCGATCCAGCTCAAGCCGGGTCAATTCAACTCCAGGTCTCTTCTCCACCAATGCGACGACTGCTTCGGAAACGACCTCGTGCGCCACGCCGACCACGACACAGTTGGCAACCTTGTCAGTGAGCGCGCAGATATGACTTTCCACGTCGCCGGGATATATCTGGTAGCCCATCGACTTAATCACCCACTTGGCACGGCCGGCCAGATGCAGACCCGCAACGTCTTTAAAGCCAAGATCGCCGGTATATAAAAAGCCGTCGCGCGAGATGGCCTGTGCGGTGGCAGCGGGATCGTTGACGTATCCGAGAAAGGTCTGCGGCCCGCGGAAGCAGACGTGGCCGATCTCGCCGGAGGGCAGTTCATCGCCGGCGCAGCCATCGGCGCGCATGGGCTGGCGAATGGAATAGGGATAAACCGGCATGTCCAAGCCGAGCCCGGTGAGGATCGACTCCTTTTCGTCCTTATTGGCCTGGATATAGGTGCAGAA
>Ga0182027_10009360_pt1 | contig 14100 bp, 11 predicted proteins | sample 712E1DmetaG_FD_121300 | JGI IMG/M metagenome (GOLD analysis project Ga0182027, IMG submission 121300) | Permafrost microbial communities from Stordalen Mire, Sweden - 712E1D metaG (Illumina Assembly) | ecosystem: Environmental > Terrestrial > Soil > Wetlands > Permafrost | place: Sweden...
AATAATTTTTGCTCCTCCATTATAACTCTGGCTGCCTTCAACATCGAAACTAGCCTGAAAACCGCCACTACCATCCGGACCACCAGTATAATCGATGTGGGTGAAGCTTACTGATACATATTTTGATGTCGAGTCAACAAGAATACCACCCCACCAGCCGGATACTCCCAAACTGTCATAAGCAGTTTTTACATCACTTGCAGTAAAAATGATGGGATTAGCATCGGTTCCATTACAAATAAGCACACCTGCTATTTCAATATCATAATTTCCTGTTGCAAGTACTTTAACACCTGGCATAACAGTCAAAGTGTCGTCAATAAGAATACTGCCAGTCAAATTATACGTCCCTGCAGTTAAAGTTAAACTCGTTGCATATTCCCCGCTCAGGTCATTTGAGTTCGCACTTTTTGCTTTTTGCAAGTGCATCGTTTTTGCATTGGTTATCCCGGTACAAAGGGCCAATACCATTGTTAAAAAGTAAATTTTTTTCATCGCTTTTAATTTTATTGATTATAAATTAATTTTCAATCCTATATAATAACTTTGATAGTTATAAGATCTTTCGACATTCGATCCGTCATCTTTAATGTAACGGACAACCGGACTATTCAGAAGATTTGAAACTTTTGCAATTATTGAGAACCTTTTCCCGATCTTTTGATCAACGGTAAGTCCCAGGTTATTGTAGTTTGCCTGGTATATATCTTTTTCATAGGTTACACTCGGAGTTGCCAGATTATATCCCTGAAATGTATATACAATACTTGACCTAAAGCCCCATCGTGGATTATGATAGGTTAAACTTAAATTAAACAGATGAGGGGATTGTCCCACCAATGGACGAGTTTCATATCGTGTTATAGTTGTATCATATGCCCCATTTTTAATAACAAAAAAATGCTCAGGCACAGTAATTTTCGAATGAGTATAGGTATAATTGGCGCTGAACCCGAAATTACCAAAGTATTTCATGGCTACCAGTTCCAGTCCGTAATTGATACATTCCGCAGGGTTGCCAAATGTTGTATTTTCGCTGCCTGGTGTAATAATTTCTTCAATAGGATTGAATATTTTTTTATAATACACCCCGGCACTAATAACTTCTTCATTTTGTGGGTATATTTCATACTTAAAATCCATACAATTAGCTTTCGCATGTAATAAGGCAGGATTGCCAGTTGAGCCTCCTGCACGCGGGTCGCCATATGGGATTATTTCGGTAAAACCCTGCCTGTTTATAGCCTGATATATTGAGAAACGAAGGTTTTGCTTTTCGTTAAACCTATACGTCAGGTGCAAGCTTAGCAATGGATCAACATATTTCGCTGTATCACCTGAAACCGGGATTTTGATATTATTCTGGTTATGCTCATTCCTCATATAGGTATATTCGGTCCGTATGCCCGTTAAAATGTTCAGTTTGCCAAAATTGGTAGTTATCATAGCATAATAAGCCTCTATATTTTCCCATGCCCTGTAATTTCCAGGGTTCAAATAGGCATTTCCTTCTTTCTGCTGATTATTTTCGTTGTTGGTTAGCGGAACAGTAAGCAGATCGGGATTTGGATAATTAGCAGGGGCAGGACAATCAAAAAAGTATTGATTTGCATAGTTTTTTCTGAATTTAATTCTGGCCATACCCCCTGCCTTAAATTCAAACAAGTGACCAAAAAGTTCAGGCTTATAATTTATATTCAGGTAAGCCGATTTATTTTGATCAATATCCCATTGCCAGTTTCGAATAACAGGCTGCGAATAATTCAGAGTGGGGGCCTGGTTTCCTAATTTTGCTTCCTCAATGCTTGCAAAATCCGGCGAAGTTGATTTGGCAGCAGCATATAATAATGTCCAGTCAATATTCAGTATTTCTGATAATTTATGATCTCCCCTAAGTGAAGTACTTGATATCCATGAATTATCTGTCTCCGTTTGGGTTTCGATTGGGCGATAATTCTTTGCTCCGTTTTCATTCTGTAAGTCGGTATATTCTCTTACTCTAAGCTGGTCATCCTTAAAAAATGAGCTATAGAGACTTATTTGGTTTTTGTTGTTGAATCGGAAATCGATTTTTGCATATCCTCCGTATAACTTTTTATCTTTACTATACACCTGGTGTTCCCAATAATCCGGATACGATTCGTTGGTATTCGGATCGGGAGAATAACTCGTGTAGTCATAGGTATTTGCCAGGGATGTATGTTGAGCACTCCCTGAAATCATTACACCAAGTTTTTTATTAAAAAACCTGCGACCTGCAGATAAACTAATATCGTAATCGGGTAATGCCTTTTCTTCTTTTACTACTAAGTTATTCCTTGGAAATTGAGATGCATCCGCCAAATAGTTAGGTCCATTAAGCTGGCTAAAATCTTTTGCAGCAACGGTGCTATTGTCGAAAGTTAAGAAGCTATGGTCAAAGTAATACTGGTTATATCCTGTCCCTGCTTGTACTTTCAAAAAAGTAGTATCAGGCGCCTGTTTCATTTTTACATTTACCGTACCACCGATGGCATCACCTTCCAAGTCAGGGGTCATGGCTTTATAAACTTCAATTCGTCCAACCAACTCCGAGCCAAACATATCCAACGATACGGAACGTCCAGAAGAACTGGTGCTGGGCATGACAATTCCATCAACCAAAACACTGTTATATCTTGCCGGCATCCCCCTGATTATTAAATTTGAATTGCTGCCTGTTGTGTTTTTTGTCATAGAAACACCTGAAACACGCTGCATTACATCGGCAACATTCTGATCGGGTAATGATTCAATGGTTTTTGCAGATATAATATTGATAACATTTGAAGCCAAACGCTCATCAGCTCGTGCGCTAACATCATTTTCATTGTTTCTAACGCCTTTTACTACAACTTCTTCAACATTTTTAACTTCAGGCTTTAGATATACATCGAATGTCGTAATCGTTTCATAAGATTTAAGAAAAATTTGTTGTAATGCAGAATTTAAGTATGCATTACATTTTGCGCTTACTGTATAGGTGCCTTCAGGAAGGTCAGTAAAAATGTACCTTCCATCGACATCCGCAATTGAAAAAAATTTCTTTTCGGCTATACTGACAACAGCCCCTGGTACAGTTTCATGCGTAAAAGCATCAATTACTCTTCCTTTAATGGTTCCTGCATAATCCGTAAAACTTAATAAAATAAAGACTAAGAAGAAAACTGTTTTATCCGTTATTGATTTTAACCAGCAGGTCATACAAAAAAATTTTCTGTAAATGTATTTCAGCAAATTGCCTGCAATAGTTACTAAATGTTAAGTTTATGTGAAATATTGGGAGCTTATATTATGCGAAAATTAAGCCATTTATTTAGACTGGATAAGCCTGTTTTTAGCTCCGTTCAAATCCAATGGACCGGAATATTTCACCCGATATCATTTCGATTAAGTAATCCAATTGCTTAATTCAGTGTAACTTAATCAATTCATCGGGTAATTAATGGTTCGATTTCTTAACATAAACTTAACATGGGGGATAAATCCAAATAACATCCAGAGCGTTTCTTTGTGCAATGAACAAGCTAAAACTCATTAAACACAAAAAAGTATGAAAAACTGTACTAAAAAACTTCTATTTACAATTATCCTTATCGGATGCATGACGTTCCTTAAAGCACAGGAAACAAAATCGGCACTGGACACGCTGCCGGGTAATGTTGAGCAATTGCAATCAGGAATGACTTTATTGAACAAACTTAAAATTTCCGGTTATATTCAGGCCCAATGGCAAATGGCCGATACTATTGGCTCTCAGGCTGCATTTTCTGGTGGTAATTTCAGTGGAACTGACAACCGGTTTATGGTAAGAAGGGGCAGGATCAAATTTGCATACACAAACGATTTTTCTCAATATGTATTGCAATTTGATGTAACTGAAAAAGGTGTAGGTATTAAAGATGCCTACGTTGCCTTTACGGATCCATGGGTAAAATTCTTTACCGTAACAGGTGGTGCATTTAACAGGCCCTTTGGTTATGAAATCGAATATTCATCCAGTTCACGTGAAACTCCTGAAAGATCCAGGATTTTCCAAACCCTTTTTAACCAGGAACGCGACCTTGGCGCTAAATTAACACTTCAGGCGCCTAAAACCTCTCGCTGGAATTTCATTAAACTGGATCTTGGTATGTTTACAGGAAACGGACTAAATCCTGAGACCGACAAGTATAAAGACTTTATCGGACACTTATATGCAAATAAATCATTTATGAACGAAAACCTCAATGTTGGTTTAGGTGTTTCATATTACAATGGTGGTTGGGCAAATCAAAATAATGCTCTTAATAAACCAAATTATGTATATAAGATGGCAGGAACTTCATTTGTAAAAGATTCCAGTTATGCTGCAGGAGCTAAGATTGGGAGACAATACTATGGACTTGAAGCACAAGTAAATCTTAATTCAGTGATTGGTATTACAACAGTCCGTGGTGAGTATCTATGGGGAACACAGCCCGGAACTGCTTCTACATCGGTCAGCCCCACAGGAATCTGGACTTCTACTACCAGTGTAATAGTTCGGGACACAAACAACAAAGTTCAGACCATATCTGCTGCGACAATTAACTCTGAAGCTTATATACGCAATTTCAGCGGAGGCTACGTTTACTTCATCCAGAGCATAGGACATACGAAACATGAGTTGGTTGTAAAATACGATTGGTACGATCCGAATACCAAGATCAGTGGTAATCAAATAGGTGTTAAAGGTACAAATACAAGTACAAGCAAGGGAGAAGCTCCCGATATTAAATACGCCACTCTTGGATTGGGCTGGAATTACCATTGGAACAGCAATGTGAAGATTACCGCATATTATGAAATAGTTACGAACGAGACGACAAATGCTCCTTCATTGGCAGCAAAAAATAATGGAACCAAGACATTTGCCAAGGATCAGAAAGATAACGTTTTTACATTACGGGTACAATATCGATTCTAAAAGGCACTGGAAAGTTAGTTGCCCCTGCAAAAACCCTCTATAGGGGGGATGGGGGTGGCTAATTCATAAAAAACCAAAAACTCAATATAGATTTTAAATAATACTTATAATTATGAAAAAGTTAATAATCGCCCTGGCAGCCATAGCCTTAACAGGGATCAATATGGTTGAAGCTCAGAAAGTAGTTTGTAAGATTAAAGGAAGCGACACTTGTCTGCCTTTGTCGCAAAAAGAATCCGAATCGTTTATGAAAAAGAACCCCGGCTCTTCAATTACAGTAGTTGGTGGTGGTTCGGGAGTTGGTTTAGCCGCTCTGATAAGTGGAACAACCGATATAGCCCAATCTTCCCGCGGTATGAAAATGGATGAGAAGATGAAAATGAAAGATGCTGGTAAAGCTTATAAAGAAGTTACAATTGCATATGATGCGCTGGCAGTGGTTGTAAATCCATCGAACAAAGTAAGTCAGCTTAAAAGAGAGCAACTGGAAGAAATTTTTACCGGTAAAGTTACCAACTGGAAAGAAGTAGGCGGCGATGATCAAAAAATTATCCTGTACTCACGGGAATCTAGTTCTGGTACTTTCGAGTTTTTCAAGGAACATGTGATGAACAAGAAGAATTTTGCATCAACCGCACTTCTGATGCCAGCAACAGGGGCTATTATTCAGTCAGTTAGTCAGACTGCCGGAGCTATTGGTTACGTTGGATTGGCTTATGTAGATAAATCGGTTAAGTCAATACAGGTTTCCTATGACGGAGGTAAAACATATATAGCTCCTTCAGTGGAAACAGCTAAAAATAAAACATACCCAATTACACGGCCACTGTTCTATTATTATCCAACATCCGTTGAAAAGACTGTAAGTCCATATATTCAGTTCATTTTATCAGCCGAAGGACAAAAAATTGTTCTGGATGAAGGATATGTTCCATTGAATTAGTTTGATTTAGAATTATTGTTGTGAGTAAAAGAAATGGGTTAATAGGTTAGTAAGGTTAATTGTTCTTGCAGGTTTAAAAAAGGCCTGCAAGATTATTTTAAAACCTGACCCTGAAATAGTAAAAGTTAAATAATTAAAACTGTCCGGTTTGAAACGAATTCGCAAATACATCGAACGTATAACTGAAGGTATTCTTTTTTCAAGCAGTCTGGTTACAAGCCTGACCGTACTTTTTATCATTATTTTTTTATTCCGGGAAGGTATTGGATTATTCAGCTCCAAACCCGTAGATAAAAATTATACAATCGCCGTAAATTCAACAAATCCGATTAATCAACTTTCATCCCAACAAATCAAGGAAATATTTAACCAGCAAACTAAAAACTGGAAGACTTTTGGAGGTAGGAACGACAGTATAAAGCTATTTACGCTGGACGAAGTCGGTAAGATATATACCGACGAGCAATTGGGGCCAGATTTTCAAAACCTTCCCAAAATAGTGGATGAATATATAATTGCCAATCCGGGAATTATTGCCTTCTTCCCGAGTAATTATTTCCCAACTAATTTTCATGGTAAGACCATTCATATTAAAAACATTGGGATTGCAGAGTTTCTTTTTGGTAAGGAATGGTTTCCCACTTCAGAGCCAGTTGCTGAATTTGGTGTACTGCCATTGATTTTGGGCACTCTATGGGTTAGTATTGGTGCAATTTTACTCGCATTGCCGATAGGACTTATTACAGCCATTTACCTTGCCGAAGTAGCCGGACCACGATTCCGGAATTTTCTGAAACCTGTTATCGAGCTGTTAGCAGGTATTCCATCGGTGGTTTACGGTTTCTTCGGTTTGGTTGTGCTGGTTCCTTTAATTCAGAAAACGTTTAACCTGGCAGTTGGGGAAACAGCCCTGGCAGGTAGTATAATACTTGGTATTATGGCACTACCAACCATCATCACCATTTCAGAAGATGCCATCCGGACAACACCCAGGTCGTTGAAAGAAGCAAGTCTTGCATTGGGAGCAACACGGTTGCAAACATTATTGAGGGTGATAATACCCTATGCAAGATCCGGTATCACGGCAGCTTGTATTCTTGGTATAGGCCGCGCAGTTGGTGAAACTATGGCAGTTCTTATGGTAACCGGTAATGCTTCTGTTATGCCACATTCATTTCTTCAACCGGTTCGGACTATTCCGGCTACCATTGCCGCTGAGTTGGGTGAATCACAATTCGAAGGCACCCACTTCAAGGCCTTATTTGCACTCGGAATAATCCTGTTTCTAATGACCATGGGATTTAACTTTCTGGTAGAACTTTCAAAATCGCGAAAAAAAATATAATCGATGACAAATAAGAGAATATACCAGGCTATCGCGTTCAACTCCTTCAGGGTAATTAGTCTTATGGTAGTGGCTATTTTATTTATAATCCTGGGATTTATTGTTATCCGGGGATTTTCTGTGATTAGCTGGAAATTCCTTACCACAATGCCCGAAGACGGCATGACCAAAGGCGGTATTCTTCCTGCAATAGTTGGTACATTGAGCCTTGTTGCAGGTAGTATGATCTTTGCATTTCCCATAGGAGTGCTTTCGGGAATATATATCAATGAGTACCTCACCGATAGCTGGTTGAAAAGATTCATGCGCAATATGACCAATAATCTGGCGGGAGTACCTTCCATTGTTTTCGGGCTTTTTGGTATGACATTGTTTGTAAACACACTAAAATTTGGCGATTCGATTTTAGCGGGCTCACTTACTTTGGGATTGATGGTCCTTCCTGTTATTATACGAACTACGGAAGAAGCCTTAAAATCTGTTGATGATTCTTTGCGGCATGGAAGTTACGCATTGGGTGCGACTAAACTGCAAACGATCCGAAGGGTTGTATTACCGATAGCTTACCCTAATATAATTACAGGTGTAATTTTATCCATAAGCAGGGTATCGGGAGAAACAGCTCCCATATTATTTACTGTGGCAGCCTATTTTTTGCCCAAATTGCCAACCAGCATATTCGACCAGGTAATGGCGTTACCATATCACTTATATGTGTTAACAACCAGCGGGCTCAATCCGGAAGCCTCAAGACCTATGGCTTATGGTACTGCTCTGGTACTGATAGCAATAGTATTATTTGTCAACCTTTTAGCTAACGGGCTAAGAAGGTATTTTGGGAAAAAAGTAAAGATGAACTAAAAACAGTCAGCAGTGATCATTGAACAGTCAACAGTGCTCAGTTTTCAGTTTACAGATCACAAATCACAGATAAACAATGAATTAAGTAGTTATGGCAGAGTATAAAGTGGAAACGAAGAATTTAAATTTATTTTACGGTGAATTCCAGGCATTGAATAATATTAATTTCATCGCAAAGGAAAATACTGTTTCGGCCTTTATTGGCCCGTCTGGTTGCGGTAAATCAACCTTATTGAGAGTATTTAACCGGATGAACGACTTGATAGATAATGTAAAAATGGATGGTAAAGCCTTCATTGATGGCAAAAACATTTATAAAAAGAACGTCGTTGTCGATGAATTAAGAAAAAATGTCGGAATGGTTTTTCAAAAACCGAATCCATTTCCAAAATCCATTTTTGAAAATGTTGCATACGGATTGAGGGTGAATGGAGTTCATGATAATAAATACATTACTCATGTTGTCGAAAGTTCATTAAAGAAAGCAGCCCTCTGGGATGAAGTAAAAGACAAACTTAAAAAATCTGCTTTTGAACTCTCTGGCGGACAACAACAACGTTTGTGTATTGCAAGAACACTAGCCGTGGAACCATCCATAGTACTTATGGACGAGCCTGCTTCAGCATTGGACCCTATGTCAACAGCTAAAATTGAAGACTTAATTTATGAGTTGAAGAAAAATTATACAATTATTATTGTCACTCACAATATGCAACAGGCAGGTCGTGTGAGTGATTATACCGCATTCTTCTATTTGGGTGAACTGGTTGAATACGATGAAACCAAAACTATTTTTACGAACCCTAAGGACGTCAAAACTCAGAATTACATCACCGGTCGATTTGGTTGAAAATTTATGACTCTTTTTGTGTCCAAATTTATTAACTATACAATGTAAAAATTAATCGCAAATTCTTATGATACACTTAAATACAGAGCTTCAGATATTAAAGACTGATATCCTTGAGATGTGGAACCTTGTTATTAACCAGATGTCCAAAACAAGTGAGGCTGTTGAAAAAGCAGATTGTGACATTGTAAATGAAATAAAAGCCAATGAAAAGCGGGTAGACGCTTTTGAATTAAAAATTAACATGGATTGTGAAAATATACTGGCCCTATTCAATCCGCTTGCCAACGACTTACGCTTTGTCCTCGCGGTTCTTAAAATAAATTACAACCTTGAGAGAATTGGAGATTATGCGCACAACATTGCCAAGTTAATTGAAGACACAACTTTCAGTAAAAACAGTCTTAAAGAAACTGACATAAAAAATATGTTTGAAGTATCCATTAAAATGCTAACGGACGCATGCGAATCATTTGAAAAGGAAGATACTCATAAGTTGCAAAAAATTTTCAGGAAAGATGAAAAGTTGGACAAAGCGAACAAGAATGCCAATAACATCATAGCTGATCTGATTAAAAAGAAACCGGAAGATATTCAAAGTCTACTCAATCTACTTTCAATAATTCGCAGGCTGGAAAGAGTAGGAGATCAAACAAAGAATATCGGTGAAGAAATAATTTTCTATATGGAAGCCAAGATTTTACGACATAAAAAAAAGAATATTTCCTGAACAGAACACATTTTGGATCATAACATGCTAAAATGTTTTAAGCATGTTACAGTTAATAAATCTACAAATGGATCTATCAAATTTTAAAATATTGATTGTTGATGATGAAAAGGATATAATCGAATTTGTCGGATATAATCTTCGCAAAGAGGGTTATAACGTCATGACTTGTACAAATGGTGAGGATGCCCTAAGAAAAGCAAAACTACATGTTCCTCATCTGATAATTCTGGATATTATGATGCCCGGCATGGACGGAATTGAAGTATGCACTGAATTACGTCGAATACCTTCACTTAAGGACACTATTCTTACATTTTTAACGGCCCGGGGGGAAGAATATTCTCAAATAGCAGGGTTGCAGGCAGGGGCGGACGATTATATTACAAAACCTATAAAACCAAAAGTACTGATAAGTAAGATCAGATCTCTTTTACGCAGACAGATGGATACTAGAAGTGATAACCTTGTTTATGATGTCGGTAATCTTACGATAGATAATGAGGGTTATTTAGTAATTTTCAATAATATTAAATACGTCCTTCCAAGAAAGGAATTTGAACTACTTTCACTACTGTCATCAAAACCCAACAAAGTTTTTACCCGCGACGAAATCTTTAACCAGATTTGGACAGCCGATATTTCTGTAAGCGACAGGACCATCGATGTGCATATACATAAACTCCGCGAGAAATTTGGCCCTGACGTCATTAAAACAATCAAGGGAGTCGGATATCGATATGAATTCCGTTCAAAGGATGATATCTCGCAGCCTACCGAAAGTCATGCCTGATAATCTTTATCCTTATTAATAATGCAATTAAGAGTCGAAAATTAGAAGCCCTTAGGCTTAATGTATTCATTAAATTCACATTGATTAATCTCATCATAACCCGAAAAAACAACTACACCATAAGAAAGAACATATAAATACCTTTCGTCGTCTCCTTTATAAAACACTTCTGATGAAGTAAAATAATGCTCAGATCCCGAGTAATCTTTACGAAATCTATTAATATCAATGCTTTCTGAAATTTGGTTGGACACAATTTTACTCATCCTCTATATATTTAATAATTAAATAACATCAATTTCATGACTCGTTTACATGGCATATATACCTTTATATCGAAAATTAAATGTCATTTGTATACCCTGTGAATGCTAATCTCAAACAAAATAAGTAACATGATGAGTTACTAAGCGTTATGGAATGGTTAGTTTAGGTTTATAACAAATGAATCATTTAGAGCTATCCAAAATTGGATGGCTTTTTTATTTCTATAAGCTTGCCACTTTCTAATTTTATTGATAGATAAAAATTAATTTTATTATTAGCATCGAAATTATACAATGATTTGAACATTATTTATTTAATATCAAATTGAAAAAATATTAATCATAAACTCATGAACATAATGCTGTTTTTATGGTTTTTATTATATAAGTATTCATTTGAATCGTTGTAACTAACCAGAATAAAATATTTATTTTAAATTTTTTATCTGAACAATTGTTTCTATCTTGAATAAGAGTAAAATCAAGCCACGAACCGGTGAATGGTTAAGTTGTTAATTATCAATCTTTCATTTAACTCACATTTAATAGTAATTTAACTGATAGCAAATATTGGCTTTATATCTTGCGCTAAATTTATATTTAAATCCCCCAAAACTAAATTAAACTTATATAATATGGACTTCAGCAGAATTAACACCTTACAAATGGATAGTAATGCTCAAATAATTAGCTTGTTATCCAAAAACAGCGAGATCACAAACAAAATTTCCGGACTTCGGAATGCATTACAACAACTTAGTTCCAATCAAAAAAAGATGGCAGATCTATTCCTTGTTTTTGGAAAAGAAAAGAAATCCATTAATAAGGCCAAAAATGACTTTAAAAATGAACTGGTAGAAAGAATAATGACTGTCGTTACAATCATGCACATATTTGCGTATGACAAAAAGAAAAGGAATTTGAAAAAACAATTATTAATGCTAACACCCGAATATTTGAAGAACTGTTCTGATGATAAATTAATTAAAATTTCAAAAAAAATATGGATGATTGCCAATAAATTTGGAGGTAATTCTTTAGCCTTTATTAAAAAAAACAAATCATCATTGAATGCTTTCAGATCAAGAGCAACCCTATTGAAAAACGAATATGGCTTAATGCCTGAAATGATTAAGAATATTGAAGAAGCGTACATTAAATTTTTGGAAACACTTCTATTGTATGAAGATGAAATGAAAGAAAAAAAGAAAGTTGCCAGAAAAATTAATAAATTAGGCAAACAAACAGAAAAGTTACTGGCAAATAAAATCGATCGTTATGTTCAACTTTTTAAAATAGAGAATCCCCTCTTTTATAAGGATTATTATATGGCAAGAGAAAATAAACTTCAAAATAATTTATTGGTATCAGAAAATGTTGAGCCTAAAGTTGAATCCGAAGAAAATACTGCTAAAACGGAAAGTTTTAAAAAGACCGAATCGGAGATAAAATCAAAAACTCCACAAGGAAAACCACCTGTAAAAAAATAGATTTGAACTGATAAATTTGGTATCCGGTAATAAAGAACTTGCCTTTTTCGCCGATTCCCACAAAGAATATTACTTAAGACAGGTATTTGGAAGAAAATGATAAGTCGTTTTGCTTTGTGTTGACACTTTAAAAGATTCTTCATTATTTAACACCTTTCATATGTGAAGTAATCGAATCTCCATGTCCATCGGGCAAACTGCAATACCTTGATGCTGCTCAGTATATTCCATTTATCTAGTCATTGATAGACCGTTGACTATCATTTTAAAAATCTATTCATTCCAAATTCCTTAAATCATATTTTCACTTAACTTATTGAATATATGCACATTACTTCAAGCAACACCGATTTAACAATTTAATGATATTAGGTTAATTGATTTTCATTTTTTTTTATTGAAACTTGCTTTTAATAAAAAGAAAAAAACTATCAATATTTTTCGTTATGATATTAAAAGCATTTAAACGTTTGAACGTCTTAAATATTAATGACATATATACTTTTTCATTGTGTACATATGTGTTTTCCTTGAGTAATATTTCAGTGTTCTCACAGGATAATTCCAATACAATTCAAAATGAAAGTCTGGCATTAGAAAATGTCATAGTGGAAGAATATTTTATTCCCGCTTCAAAATATTTTTTAACAACAGATTCAGGTGCTATTCCCAGATGTTCTATTACCTATAAGATATATATTGAAATGAAACCCGGCTATAGCTTTCAATTGATTTATGGAAAACAAAAAAACGAACTTTTTATAAAAACATCAACAAAATTTCAGGACAATAAAGTTTGCAGGGCCATCACCGGGTTTAACATTAATCCGAAAAAAAATTATGAAAACAAAGTCGATGCAGATTCCTGGATAACGATGGGGTCAGCTACCAGAATACTTTCAGAAATTATTAAAGCAGATAGTAAGGAAAATTCAATAATTTCTGAAAATATTTTAGATAATGATCAAAACTTTTTCACAGGAAAGCATCATTTAAATAATCCTCTCAAATTCGAATTGCATTTTTTTAATGATAGAGACCATGCAAATGAATTTAATGATAAAAATGGTAATCAGGATACACATCCAGACAATAACTTATATTATGGTGAAGGTAGAATCCTAATTGCTCAATTGACAACAAAGGAAAAATTAAATTTCGAATTAAAGGTTGAGAGTGGAAACTTTTCCACAGATTTTCAACAGTATGTCCCAGACAATACAAATAGAAGAGCGGCACAAACAGTCAATTTTATTAATAATTAAATACCTACAATCTGACAGAGCCCAACTTAAAATAACAATACTAATCTTAAAGTAGAAAATGATTGCTTGTTCATTAATTCTACTTTGGCAGGACTGGTAAATATTAAAATTCATTCCCTTGTTTTTTCAATTCTCATTCTTCGGAGGAAGAATAGAAGGATTCATTAAACATGAATTTACAAATAATTAAACATAATTTGCCAGTTCTCCAGAGTAGAATTTTTTTTATTTGTTGTATTCATTTCCCATCTTTTATTGAATTCTAATTCATATTTATCTGAATTTCTGACAATTAATGGTTGGTAACATCAATTTAACAATTAATTGATTTTAGATTAATTAACATTTATTTTTTTTTATTGAAACTTGCAAAAAAAAAATGAACACAAATAATTACAATCGTCAATAATCCTTAAAATGATAATTAAAACTTTTAAAAAGCAAGGCAAAGTAAAAAAAATGCATCTTTTTCCTTTTTTATTCTGCATGTACATTTTTTCAGCGATTAATCCAATTCATGCACAGGAAAAATACATTATTACGCATGAAGATAGTTTGGCTTTGGAAAATGTGATTACTGAACAATATTAC
>Ga0182027_10009361_pt1 | contig 14096 bp, 14 predicted proteins | sample 712E1DmetaG_FD_121300 | JGI IMG/M metagenome (GOLD analysis project Ga0182027, IMG submission 121300) | Permafrost microbial communities from Stordalen Mire, Sweden - 712E1D metaG (Illumina Assembly) | ecosystem: Environmental > Terrestrial > Soil > Wetlands > Permafrost | place: Sweden...
TCACCTACGACAACAACACCTTCATCGCCAAGTCCTATCAGCCCTTCCCGGTGCGATACAACATCGTCATCAAAAAGGCGGGGGCCAAACTGTTCAATCTCCAGTCCGGCCGCGAGCTGCACGGCTACGTGAACGGCGAGACGACGGTCTTTGAAGTGTTGCAGCAACCGCGCACATACAATGTGTACCGGTTCGAGTAGGGGGCATTTCAACACTGAGGTGCGGAGAACCGTAGCAGCCGACGTGAGTCGGCTCTGACATCGCTTTGTTTTGGACAAAATGGAGCGGACTCACGTCCACTGCTACGAGGTTCATGGGGAGGACGGGTGTTGCCTCACACAAACTTGCCCGGATTCAGGATGCCTTTCGGGTCGAGGGCGCGCTTCACGGTGCGATGGAGTTTGCGCGCTTCCGGGCTGACGGCCTGCGGCCACCAGCGTTTCTTCGCCAGGCCAATGCCGTGTTCGCCGCTGATGGCACCGCCCCACGCAATGACTTGCGCAAAGAGTTCATCGAGCGCGGCTTCGGCGCGTTGTTTGGCACGCGGCTGGTTCAGGTCCACCATGACGTTGGTGTGGATGTTGCCGTCGCCGGCATGGCCGAAACACGCGACGGGCAGGCCGTGCTTTTTTTGCAGGCGCGCGGCGAACTGGAACAGGTCCGCCAGCCGGCTGCGCGGCACGACGATGTCTTCGTTCAGCTTGGTCAGGCCGGTGTCGCGGAGGGCGTAGGAAAATTCGCGCCGGATTTTCCAGACGGCCTCGCATTGGGCGGCGCCCAGGCCGCGTTCGACGAACAACGGTTTTTGCCGGCGGATGATTTTTTCCAGGTCCTGAATCTCGTGCCGGACGGAATTCTTCTGGCCGTCGAGTTCGACAATCAAATGGGCGCGGCAATTGCGGAGGCGTTCGCTCCGGGTGCGTTTGTAAGCGGCGGCGAGGGTGAATTCATCGGCCAGTTCCAGCGCGCAGGGCAAAAAACCGGCGGCCAGGATGGCTTGCATCGCGCCCACGGCGTTTTTCATGGAACCGAAACCCACGGCCAGGCTGGCCCGGAACGGCGGGAGCGGAATCAATTTGAGCGTGGCTTCGGTGATGACACCGAGCAGGCCTTCGGAACCGACGAAAAGGCGGTGAAGGTCGAAACCGGTTTTGTTTTTATGCGTTCGACCGCCGAGCCGGACCACCATGCCGTCGGCGAGGACGATTTCCAGACCAAGGACGTAGTCGCGGGTGACGCCGTATTTGAGGCAGTGCGGGCCACCGGCATTGGTGGCGATGTTGCCGCCGATGAAATTATCCGCGCGGCTGGCGGGGTCGGGCGGATAAAACAGTCCGCGTCTCTCGACGGCCGCCTGCAATTTCTCCGTGTTGACGCCCGGCTGGACGACGGCGACGAAATCGCCGGCGTTGATTTCCCGGATGCGGTTCATACGTTCGAGCGACAGGATGATGCCGCCGCGCACGGGCACGCAGCCGCCGACGTAGCCGTGGCCCGCGCCGCGCGCAGTGACGGGCAGGCCATGCTGATTCGCTAAACGCAGAATCGCTGAGACGGATTGAGTGGAGCGGGGCAGGGCGACGGCGTCCGGTTGATGCGAGGCAAACCATTTGTCGCCGGCGTATTTGGCCAGGATTTTCGGGTCAAAAAAGATTTCGCCGGCCGGAAGAATGTTTTTGAGACGGCAGAGGAGTTTTAATTTTGCAGGACTCATGGCAATGCCAAACTAAACGCCCCTCGCCCCGTCCCTCTCCCCGCTTGGTCGGGGCGAGGGTGATTCGTGCAAAGCGGGATCGCGTTGTTGCGCGGCCTTCAATTTCTGGCGGCGCGGCAGCGCCGCCCTACCTTCGATGGGAAGTGGTATCATTCGGCGGGCGCGGTCGGCGTTTCCAAAAATTCCTTCGCATTGGCGGCTTCGGCTTCGGGCACCTGGACGTGAATGCCGCCGGCGGCGAGCGAGTAACCATCCATGCTCAAGGCGGACAGTTCGCCCGCCACGAACGGATGAAAGCCCGCCGCTTCGAGCCGGGAGCGGACAAGCTGCGCGTCGGCTGGGCTCAGGGCGGTGAAGACGGTGGCGAAGTCCATGGCGGAGTTTGAGTTTGATTGGCGCGGAATGACATTCAGACGGTCGGCACTCTTATTTCCGCAAAGACGATGACGCCCGCGCCGGTTTGGAGGAGGCTCAGAACCTGGACTTCGACCTGCTGACCGACGCGCGACTGGCCGTTGCCGACGACGACCATGGTGCCATCGGGCAGGTAGCCAATACCCTGTCCCTTGTCCCTGCCTTCGCGCACGATTTTCAGTTGCAGGGTTTCGCCGGGGAGCAAGATCACCTTGAGGCATTTGGCGACCTCATGGAGATTCACGTGGCTGATTTTTTGCAGCTCGGCGATCTTGGCCAGGTTGTAATCGTTGGTGTAAAGCCGGGCATTGAGGTTGTGCGCGAGGTGGATAAGTTTGGTGTCCACTTCATGTTCCTCGGGAAAATCGCCATCGTGAATGCGGACTTCCGTGTGCACGTTGCGCTGAAGGCGGTTGAGCATTTCCAGTCCGCGGCGACCGCGGGCGCGTTTGATGGGGTCGGCGGAATCGGCAATCTGCTGGATTTCCTGCAACACAAAACGCGGCACGACGATCAGTCCCTCCAGAAAGCCGGTTTCAATCAAATCGGCGATGCGCCCGTCAATGATGACGCTGGTGTCGAGCAGCAACAGATTGTCCGGTTTGTTTTGCGGCGCAAAACGGACATAGGGAATGATGAGCGAAAAATCCTCCTTGTTGCTGCGCATGGCGAGGATGATACCGATGTAGCCGAAGCCCAGGAACAGTCCGAGCCGGATGAGCCAGCGGACATTTGCTTCGGCGTTTTCAAAAAGGCCGGAGCTGTCCACCAGCAGCGCAACGACGGTGCCGAGCAACAGACCGAACGTCGTGGCCGAAAACGCGCGGAGCGAAAAACCCTTGAGCATTTCGTCCACAGCAACCATCCACCCGCCAAAACCAAAACCGATGGCCATGCCGTAGAAGCCGCTATGACTTAGCCCGGTAAATTCCGGGCGCACCTGGCTGACGGCGTAACCGGCTGTCGTGCAGAGACCGAGAAACAAAATCCGGATGGCCCAGAGTGGAGTCATGGTTCAGGATGGCGCAAAGCCGTTGGTGCGTTTGTGCGCAGCGGTTCATGGTGCCAGAGCAAACCCCACAGTCCGAGCCGGTTCAAATTGCTCGAGGCGATGGCGAGGTTGTTCGCGATGGCTTGCACGTTGGTGGCCAATTGTTCGTTCTGCAGCATGGTTCCAGCAAGACCTTTGCCAGATTGGACATCATTCAACACACTTTTCAACACTTCGGTCGAAGATTCAATGTTTTTCACTGCGGTGGTGATATCCGTGCTGTTGGTTGCCAGCACGCCTTCGGCGGCGTTGGCCAGGTGCGTCAACTCCTGTGAAAAGAAAACGATGTTGCTGACGGCGAGGCTGGCCTGTGAACCGTTGGTGGCGATGATGGAGTTGATCTCGCTCATTGTGTCCAGCGCCTGTTCGGAAAACGTGCGCATATTGATCACGGCCACGGAAAAATTGGTGAGCGTATTTTCGTTCAGCACGACGCGTCGCAGGTCCGCGACCGAGTCATCCAGCTTCCGGGCGGTTTCGTCAATCCGTTTGATGAACCCGGAGGTCGAGCGCGCGACATCCTGCAAATTAAACGGCTCCTGACAGCTAACCTCGTCCCCATTGGCCAGCAACCGGTCCTTGCTTTCGGTCGGGATGATGGAGACATATTGATCGCCGAGAAAGCCGGATTGCTCGATGACGAAACGCGCGTCGTGGTAAATTTTGGTTTCTTTGTAAATGTTCAGGAGAATCGTCACGCTTTTGCCGTCATTGGCGAGTTTGATATCGGAGACGCTGCCGACCTGGACGCCGGCGAGCAAAACGCCCGCGCGTTGCTTCAGGCCGCCAACGTTGCCCGCGTGCAGGCGCAATTCGTAGGTGCCGCGGAACAGGCTCGTGCCCTTGCTGAACTGTATCAGCAACGCCACCAGCAGCGCCAGCCCGATGAACACAAACAGGCCGACTTTGGTTTCCAATCGCGATTTATCCATGACTCAAGGCAAATTTTCCTTCGCATCGGCGACACCATCAATGAACTGCCGCACCACCGGATCCGCCGAGTCAAAAATCTGGTCCGGCGGGCCGTTCGCGTAAATCTTATTGTTGTGCAACATAAGCACCCGCTGACCAACGCGCCGGGCCGTGCGCATGTCGTGCGTGACCACCACCGTCGTTACTTTCAGCCGGTCGCGCACGCGCAGAATCAACTGGTCAATGCTGTCGGACACAATCGGGTCCAGGCCGGTCGTCGGCTCATCATAAAGCACGATCTGCGGTTCGTAAATGATGGCGCGCGCCAGTCCCACGCGCTTGCGCATGCCGCCCGACAGTTCGACCGGCTGTTTGTTTTCCGTGCCGGGTAAATCAACCATTTCGAGCGCTCCGGCCACGCGCCGGCTGATTTCCGCCTCGGTCAAATGTTCATGCCGGCGCAACCCGAACGCCACATTTTCCGCGACCGTCATGGAATCGAACAACGCCGCGCTTTGAAACAACATGCCGAATTTCCGCCGCACGCGCAGCAACTGGCGTTCGTTCATCGGCACGATGTTTTCACCGTCGATCAACACCTCGCCCCGGTCCGGCTGTAGCAGGCCGATGAGGTGCTTGAGCAGGACGCTTTTGCCGCTGCCGCTGCGACCGATGATGGCGACGGATTCGCCATTCTCAATCTTAAAGCTGATGCTGTCGAGTACCAGTTGCGCGCCGAAACTTTTTGTCAAATCCCGGACTTCAATCATAGCATGCCCACCAGTTTGCCCATGACCAGCGTGAGGAAAAAGTTTGCGATCAGGATGGTGATGGAGGCGTAAACCACCGCCTCCGTGGTGGCCTGCCCGACGCCTTCCGCGCCCAGGCGGCACGTCAAGCCCTTGTAACAGCCGATGAGCGCGATGATGCCACCGTAAATGAATGCCTTGATCAGGCCGATGACCAGGTCCGTCTGGTGCGTGTATTTGAGCATGTTTGCCCAGAGATAGGTCGGCTCGATTTCGAGCACGTTCACGCTCACGAAATAGCCTCCCAGTATGCCGATGACAATGGCTTCCGCCGTGAGCAGCGGCAGCACGATGTGCGCCGCTATCAGCCGGGGCACGACCAGGTAATCCACCGGATCCGTGGCCAGGGCGCGAAGCGCGTCAATCTGTTCCGTTACGCGCATCGTGCCAATTTCGGCGGCGATGGCCGCGCCGACGCGGCCGGCGACCATCAAGGCCGTCAACACCGGGCCGAGTTCACTGCACATTGAGACGCTCACGACCGCGAGCGTGGCCGTGTCCATTTTGACCTTGTGAAACTGGAAATAAGTCTGCGCCGCCAGCACCATACCGGTGAACGCGCCGGTGATGAGCACAACCGACTGCGATTTTACGCCGATGAAATAAATCTGGTATAGCAAATCGCGCCACGAGGCCCTTCCCTTGAGCAGCGACGCAACCACCTCCTGGGCCAGCAAAGTGATCTGGCCCAGCTCGGCGAACGCTGCGTTCACGCGTTTGCTGGCAGAAAGACTGAACATCACGGCCACAGTAACAAATCGGCGGGTTTTGGCCAGCATCGGATTTGCCGTTGGGAGGGACAGTCTGCCGGTTGTCCGAGGACCCCGGGATGTGGAGTTTTTAGCCGCAACGGGGCTGTGTGCAAAGCCCCAGCTTCGGTACGCCCGAAGGGCAACCAAGGCACACGACGCCTGTTCGCTCCGTGTCAGGCGCGAGATGGACGGAGGCGAATCAACCTTTCAGGGTGCCGGCAGGATTTCGATCCCGTTGATCTCGGGGTTTTCCACGTTGGGGGTGAAAGAAATGTTCAGCTTGCCGTCGGTAACCTCCACGTTGACGGTTTCAATGTAGGCGCGCTGTTGACCACCGGCCTTCGCAAAGACATCAAAATCCTTGAACTCCTTGCCCCCGACATTGAACGAGAACACCCGTCCGCCCGGCCCGCTGATTCCCTCATAGGTTTCGGCAAAGTGCAGCTTTACCGTGTACTTGCCGTTGGGCACGGGATACGAGAAGGAACTCATGCTATATCGTTCCGTGCGGTAGAGTGCCGGATCTTTCGTATTGGCGATTTGCATGTCGTCGGGACGTTCCGTGACGTCGCCGTCGGTAAACCCCTGATCAGGAAGCCAGACATTGCCGTCGGAATCCGTGAACGGGGTGGACAGACCGGCCTTGATGCGAACCGGCGGCGGCACTGTCGCTGGTGCGGCTGCTGCCGCTGGTGCGGTCGCTGTGGCCGGTGCGGTTGCTGTGGCCGGTGCGGTCGCTGTGGCCGGTGCGGTCGTCATCTGGCACGGCATTTTGTTGCAACCACTGTTTTTGGATGACTGGCAGCCGGTGAATAAAATGACGGCCACCACTGAAATACAAGAGACAAACGACCACTGCATCAAATGTTTTGCATTTTGCATAAATTTCCTTTGGGTTCTGCGACTCGCAATTCGAGTTCCTTAAAAATGCTATGACGCACTGCGCAAAGCAAAACAAAAATCATGGATTTTCTTATGATGCTTTGATCTGCGTGGCGATGGACAACCTTGCAATGTGCCTTTCTTGACCCGGGCCGGCTATAAATTGTTCAACCGGCTTTGAAAAAAATCAGTGACAGCCGTTGTGCCGCTTGTAAAACTGCCAATCATCATATTATGAAAAATCCATTTCCACTCATCGGTTCCCTCCCCAAAATCGGCATCCGGCCCACCATTGATGGCCGCCGCAAAGGCGTCCGCGAATCGCTCGAACAAAAGGTCATGGGCATGGCCAAAAACGCCGCGAACTTTTTATCCGCCAAACTGCGTTATCCGAACGGCAGGCCGGTTCAATGTATCATTGCCGATTCCTGCATCGGTGGCGTGGCCGAAGCCGCAATGTGCGCGGAAAAATTCCAGCGCGAAGGCGTGGGTTTGTCGCTCACCGTCACACCGTGCTGGTGCTACGGCAGTGAAACCATGGACATGGACCCGCGGCTCCCGAAGGCGGTGTGGGGTTTCAATGGCACGGAACGTCCCGGTGCGGTCTATCTTGCCGCCGTGCTCGCCGGTCACAGCCAGAAAGGGCTGCCGGCGTTCAGCATTTACGGGCGCGACGTGCAGGACGGCGGCGACACCAGCATCCCGGCCGATGTTCAGGAAAAACTGCTGCGTTTTGCCCGTGCCGGCCTTGCCGCCGCCATCATGCGCGGCAAAAGTTATTTGTCGCTGGGCGGCGTTTCGATGGGCATCGCCGGCTCCATCGTGGACCGGACATTTTTTGAAAGCTACCTCGGCATGCGCGTTGAGTGCGTGGACATGGCGGAATTTGTCCGCCGTATTGAGGAAAACATTTATGACGAGCGCGAATTCAAACGCGCCCGCGCCTGGACGCGGGTGAATTGCCAGGAAGGCAAAGACTGGAACCCGTCGAAAGTGCAGCACGATGCCGCGCGCAAGGATTGGGAGTGGGAGACGGTCGTGAAGATGACAATGATTGCGCGTGACCTGATGATTGGCAATCCACGCCTGGCGGAACTTGGTTTCGGCGAGGAGGCGCTCGGCCACAACGCCATCGCCGGCGGTTTCCAGGGGCAACGGCATTGGACGGACCATTTCCCGAACGGCGATTTCATGGAGGCAATGCTCACGTCGTCGTTTGACTGGAACGGCATTCGCCCACCGATGGTCTTCGCCACGGAAAACGACGCGCTCAACGGCGCGGGCATGTTGTTCGGTTATTTGCTGACGAACACCGCGCAAATATTTGCCGACGTGCGGACGTATTGGAGTCCCGACGCGGTCAAGCGCGTCACCGGCCACACGCTGGCGGGCAAAAGTGAAAACGGTTTGCTGCACCTCATCAACTCCGGCGCGGCCACGCTCGACGGCACCGGCCGGCAAACGCGCGACGGCAAACCGGCAATGAAGCCCTTCTGGGAAATCAGCCGGGAGGAAACCGCAAAATGTTTGGAGGCGACTTCGTGGCCGGCGGCGGTTTATGAGTATTTCCGCGGCGGCGGTTTTTCGTCGTGTTATTTGTCGCGCGGCGGGATGCCCATGACGATGAGCCGCATCAGCCTGGTGAAAGGCCTCGGACCGGCGCTGCAAATCGCCGAAGGCTGGTCGGTGGATTTGCCGGCAAAAGTGCATCAGACCCTCGACGAGCGAACCAATCCGTCCTGGCCGACGACATGGTTCGCGCCGAACGTGACGGGGCAGGGCGCGTTCCGCGACGTTTACACGGTCATGAACAACTGGAGCGCCAACCACGGCAGCATCAGCTACGGCCACATCGGCGCGGATTTGATTTCGCTGGCCTCAATGCTGCGCATCCCGGTGGCGATGCACAACGTGTCCGGGGAAAAAATCTTCCGGCCCAGTTCGTGGAACCTGTTCGGCGCGCTGGAGCTGCAGGCGGCGGATTATCTGGCCTGCCGGAATTTCGGCCCGCTTTACGGGTGAGTCAAGGCCTGTGACATGTGACAGGAAAAGCGGAGGATGAACCGGGATGCGCCACCTTCCCCGGGCCTTTCCCCGTTCGAGGCAAGAGGGTGAATCGTTGTCGGTTGATTGGTATACTTATCGGCTCTTTTTTGTCTCCAGTAAATCCGTGTCCATCCGTGGTAAAAAGACTTTGCGCCCTGGCGTTTTGTTGTTCTATTTCCATGGTTAAATCCGGCGCTGGCCGAAGCCCGCCGTTTGTGTAATTCTTTTCCCGCGTGAGAAAACTAATCAAACGGATTGCGCTTGGTTTTTTCGTTTTGCTGCTGTTGCTGGTCGTGGCCGCGCTGTTTTTTCCGCAGCCGTTGTTGACCGTGGACAGCGGGCCGGTGAAGGCCGATGTGATTGTGGTATTGGGCGGTGGTTCGCACGAACGGCCGGAACGCGCGGCTGAACTTTTCAAGGAACACGCCGCGCCGCGCATCATCATCAGCGGGCTGGGCGATTACGAAATAAACCGGCGGCGGTTGATGGCGGCGGGCGTGCCGGCGAATGCGATTGAAATGGAAACCCGATCCCGCACGACCAGGGAAAATGCGCAGTTCACCGTCAATCTGTTCCGCGAACAGAAACTGAAGCGCGTCATCCTCGTCACGTCGTGGTATCATTCGCGCCGCGCGGTGGCGTGTTTCCGGCATTATGCGCCGGAGATTAAATTTTATTCGCGTCCATCCTATTTTGCCTCCGCCCGCGCCGATTGGTCGCACAACCGCATCGGCAGCCGCATCCGGCTGGAGTATGTGAAGCTGATCGGCTACTGGATTCGCTATGGCGTTTGTCCATTTTAAATGGGAGCCGAAATTTCTTGCGTCTGAGTCAGCGTTCGACATACTAATTATCTCTAATCGCGGGGTGGAGCAGCCCGGTAGCTCGTCAGGCTCATAACCTGAAGGTCGCTGGTTCAAATCCAGCCCCCGCAACCAATCTCAACCCCGCCAAGCGCGGGGTTTTTTATGTCCGGGACCAACCTCTATCAGGTTTATGTAATTAGGAACACCACCGGAAAGTTTTACATCGGGCTAAATGAAAATGTTCAAATCCGGTTGCGGCAGCATAACCAAGGCGTTTCAAAATGGACGCGATATCGCGGACCATGGTCATTGGTTTGGGAAAGTGAATCGTTGACACTTTCCCAGGCACGCAAACTGGAGAATCGGCTTAAGCGACAAAAGGGTGGAAGAGGTTTTCGCAAGCTAATGGGACTGCCAGGTTCGTCAGGCTCATTATCCCGCAGAGCGGGAATCGAACCGGTGATCGGGGTTCTCCCTGCCGGAGGGCAATTTTACACCAACGCCCGAATAACCAGCGTCACACCCGCCCATGCCGTTGTCAGTTTTGACGGCGGAATTGTGCAATTGGCGTTGAGCAATCTGCCGGCCTCCTGCCAGAAAAAATACGGTTATGATCCCGACAAGGCGGCCAAATATCTGGCGGAAGAAAAACAAAAGCTCCAGGAGCGGCGGGCGGCCTTGATGGCGCGCCAGGCCGCCTACAACCAGGGCGTTGCCTTGCTGGCCGGAACAAACCGGCCGGTGCAAATCGTTTCCATTTTGGACGAGGTGTCCAACGGGGGAATTCCCCGGTGCGCCGTGTCGGATGTCCCCGATACATTCTCGTCAAAAATCTTCCCGACCCGTTGAGAAACTATCTGAACCGCAAAAAACAACTGGCCGCGGACATCAATTCCTTCAGCGATCAGGTCCAGGCCGACGCCAGTGCGGCCGCCCGCGCCCAGGCCAACCTGATGGCATTGAAAGTCAAGGAGGAGCAGGCGGAACTGACGAAGATGAAAAAACAATGGGCGATTTGGATGCTGAAACTGCGGCCCAAACAACCATCATGGCCTTTCCTACCGGCCAGTTTTTCGGCGGATTTGAAATTTGGAACTGCGTTGGAATGCCTTGAAGAGTCATCCGCCTCGGGGTGCCAAAGTGCGAGCCATTGGAAACCGGAAATACAAACGTAATTTCATCAAGGCTCATCATCCCGCCCCACGGGATTTCAATTCCAGGGAGAATGGCCGTTGTTCCATTTTTGGGCGTCCTGTTTTCCCGCCCGGCCAATTACATGCCCAAAAAAAATCTGAAGTCGTCTAAATGTAATACACCCGGGGAAAAGGCGCTCAACATTTGAAGTGACAGCCGATGGCATCAAAGCTGCACTACGCTGTGGCAGGAAGTTGGAGGAATAAATTGATGACGCAAATGAGTAAATTGCAAACATCCTGAAACAGCGGAATCAAATGAAATTTATGAAAATAAGCAATGCAATGGCTCTCGTGGCATTGGCCATCACATTAACCTCTTGCGCGACCCCGCCGCCGCCGCCGCAGGCGTTTCACAATACTGACAATAACCCTCTGGTCATCGCGTCTTTGGATGACGGAACCTGCCAGATGATCCAACCAACAGCCTCCAAGGGGGAGAACAACGAGACGGTTCTGGCAAAGGCCATGACGCTGCCCCAACATCAGGCGGCAGTGGTGATCCTGGAGAATTATACCGAGCCGCAGATCGGTGAACAGTTCCGCGATCGTGGCACGGCTTGGTTCGTCGGATTACGAAACCTCGGATATCAGCACATCGTCTTCCTACAAGGCAATGGCGGTGTCAACCCCGAGGGATTAATTACACTTGCCGAATACAATTAACAAAGTCGGGTTACAAATCCCGCCCGCAGGACACGACTCATGATCCTGCGGGCGGGTTGCTTTTTCAGGCCCCCCTTCGCATCCGGTTTCAAGGATGAAAATGACCGGCAAAACTTTGACACCGCGCCTTCAATCTTTATTCTTGGTCCGTGCGCACCGTTTCCGTACAACTGGGAAATCGCAGTTACGCGATCAAAATTGCGCCGGGTTTGATTGACCAACTCGGCCGCGAATGCGCGCGCCTGAAGCTCGGCGCGCGGTGCGCCATTATCACCGATACCAACGTCGGCAGACGGTTTGCCAAAGCAGCCTTCAATTCCCTCGCCACGACAGGGTTTTCGCCTTCACTGATTGTGGTTCCGGCGGGCGAAACGGCCAAAAGTTTGAAAACCGTCCAGACCTGCTACGACCTGCTCGCGGCGCACCGGCTCGAACGCAAATCCTTCATCGTCGCGCTCGGCGGCGGCGTGGTCGGCGATCTGGCCGGGTTCGTCGCCGCGACGTATTTGCGCGGCGTCGCGTTCGTGCAGGTGCCCACGACGCTGCTGGCGCAGGTGGACAGCTCCGTCGGCGGCAAGGTCGGCGTCAATTTAAAGGCTGGGAAAAACCTGGTGGGCGCGTTTTATCAGCCGCGTTTGGTGTTGTGCGATCTCGATACCCTGCGCACTTTGCCTGAACGCGAGTTTCGCGCCGGTCTCGCCGAAGTCATCAAATACGGCATCATTTACGACGCGAAATTGTTCGCGCAACTGGAACGTGACCTGCCCAAGCTGCTGCGGCGTGAACCGAAGACGCTTGTCACTGTCATCGCGCGCTGCTGTGAAATCAAGGCGGAGGTCGTGGGCCAGGACGAGACGGAAAGCGGCCTGCGGGCGATCCTGAATTTCGGCCACACCATCGGCCATGCCATTGAGAACATTTCCGGTTACGGGAAATTTCTGCACGGCGAGGCGATATCCATCGGCCAGGTTGCCACCGCAAAACTGTCCTCTGGGCTGGCGGGTTTGTCCGCAGACGATGCCGGACGGATCCGGGATTTATTCAAGCGTGCCGGCCTGCCGGTGGGCATCAAATTAAGCACGCCGCGGCGAAGGAAGCTTTTTGCCGCGATGAGGCTGGATAAGAAGGTCAGCGGCGGTGAAATTAAATTTGTGCTTGCGCGAAATATCGGCAACGTAACCTGGGGACAGCGCGTGCCGGAAAATTTGCTTAACCGCGCTCTCGATGAAATCATAAATCGCAAATCATAAATCCAAAATCAAACATGGTTCTGGTCATAGATAATTACGATTCGTTCACCTACAACCTCGTGCAGTATCTCGGCGAGTTGCAGGTGGAATTGCAGGTGCGGCGCAACGATGAGGTCTCGCTCGACCAAATTCGCGCACTGAAGCCGGAGCGTATTCTCGTGTCGCCGGGACCGTGCTCGCCGCGCGAATCCGGGTTGTCGAACGAGGTCATTCGCACGTTCGGGCAGGAAATGCCCGTGTTCGGCGTCTGCCTCGGTCACCAGTGCATCGGGCACGTGTTTGGCGCGGAGGTGGTGGTCAATTACCGCATGATGCACGGCAAAACCTCGCCGATCAAACACAACGGCAAGGACCTTTTCGCGGGCATGGCCAATCCCTTTGTCGCTACGCGCTATCATTCGCTCGTCATCAAGCGCGACACCATGCCCGATTGCCTCGAAATCACCGCCGAGAGCGATGAGGGCGAAATCATGGGTGTGCGGCACAAGCAACTGCCGATCTGGGGCGTGCAATTTCATCCGGAAAGCATCCTGACTGAAAACGGGCGTCAGATTATTAAAAATTTTCTCCGGTTGAAGTAATGGCTGGGTGCGTTACACTTGAAAGCTCATGCAAATTGTTTTGCTGAAATCGAAAATACACCGCGCCACGGTCACGGGCGGCAACGTGAAATATGAGGGCAGCCTCACCATTGCGATTGACCTGATGGAAAAGGTCGGCCTGTGCCCGTATGAAAAAATCCTCTGCGGCAACATGGCCAATGGCGAACGGTTTGAGACTTACGCGATTGCCGGCAAACGCGGTTCGGGCGAAATCATCATGAACGGCGCGGTGGCGCATCTCGGCAAAAAAGGCGATTTGCTGACCATTATGAACTTTGCGGTTGTCGGCCAGGCGAAGGCGAAAAAGTGGCAGCCACGTGTCGTCGTGCTTGGCAAAGGAAACAAGATCGTGAACGAACGGGGGATTTGACACAGATGGTGGGGCGGCGCTGCCGCGCCGCCCCGACAACGAATGGCGGAGCGGCAGCTCCGCCCTACCAAAAAACTTCGCGGCTCAGAGGTTCCTGGCGGCTTCGTTCCAGTTGATCACGTTCCAGATTGCCTTCAGATAATCGGCGCGCTTGTTCTGATATTTCAGATAGTAGGCATGTTCCCAGACGTCCACGCCGAGAAGGGGCTTGCCTTCGACGCCGGCGATGGCCTTGCCCATGAGCGGATTGTCCTGGTTGGCGGTGGAGACGATTTCCAGCTTGCCGCCGTTCGAGACGAGCCAGGCCCAGCCGCTGCCGAACCGGCCGATACCCGCCGCTTCAAACTTCGCCTGAAAATCGGCGAAGGAGCCGAACGCGGCCTTGATGGCGTCGCCGAGTTTGCCGGTGGGCGTGCCGCCGGCCTTGGGCGCGAGATTTTTCCAGAAGAACGAGTGGTTCCAATGGCCGCCGCCGTTGTTGCGCACCGGGCCGCGGATGTTGTCCGGCACGGACGCGAGGTCCTTGATCAGCGCGTCGAGCGATTTGGCTTCCAGCGCGGCGTTGCCGGCGATGGCCTTGTTGAGGTTGTCCACGTAAGCCTTGTGATGGCGGTCATGATGGATTTCCA
>Ga0182027_10009362_pt1 | contig 14094 bp, 11 predicted proteins | sample 712E1DmetaG_FD_121300 | JGI IMG/M metagenome (GOLD analysis project Ga0182027, IMG submission 121300) | Permafrost microbial communities from Stordalen Mire, Sweden - 712E1D metaG (Illumina Assembly) | ecosystem: Environmental > Terrestrial > Soil > Wetlands > Permafrost | place: Sweden...
CTGAACGGCAGGGTTTCCGTCATCGACCGCGGACGCCTTGTGACCGTACTCAACCAGGACGAGGCGGCAATTGTCTTCGGGTTGGAGATGGCCGTCCAGAAATACGGATCGCGGATCGCATGTACTGGAAGCGAAGAGTGGAAGCGGATGGTTACTATGTGTGCGATCAAGCATGGCATCTTCGCCCAATTTACGGACCCGGAGATGCAAGGCGCCCTCCACCAGGAACAACTCCTGGCGAATCCTCTCCAACTCCGAGCTGTGCGACTGCATTCCATCGAAACCAGGCTCAGAACTGAGGAGATCGAGGATCTAATCTTCACCGACGAAACAGATGCACGCCTGCTCCTCGCGAGTCTCCAGCCAGCCGCCCAGTCCCGACAACTTCTCGAAATCCTGAAAACATCGCAACAGCCAGAACCGAAGGCGAATGTCGACGGCAACCTAACAATTGCCCTTGTCAGGTCTTCCTCGGGACAACCGGCTTTCAGAGTATCGATTCACGAGGAGAAACGGCAAGAAATTATCGACCGGGTTGCTCAACTCCGGCAGGCTGCATATCTGGCATCGCGCAACAATTTCAGAACGTTCAGCAACGAACGTGGTGGCAGATAGCTCATAGCCTTGGAAATCCGCCATCGACTGCGAAGTGCGTGAGCAATGCGCTATGGTCCATTGGCGGGAAGCCGTCCACAATCATCGCGTGAATGCAGTCGCCGTCAGAACAATGTTCTGAAGACGAAACTATGCGAATGTGGATTGGGCTGGCGTCTGGAGTTTATGAACGGCCGCCAAGTAGGCCACCATCACGCGAAAAGTCTTGGACTTATTCACGCCGCCGAGAATCTCCCCGCCGACTCTCTCCAGCTCATCCACAATCTCGTAGGTCAACGCAAACACAAAAGAGGTGTCAATACTTCGAAATGGGATGTTCAGCCACTGGTTGTTGTAGAACGCAAGGAGTTGCGCCTGCGCGGCTTTGCTCTTGAAATTCATGATGATGTGCTCAGCGAGCGCATTCTTTTTCCGGATTTTCAGCACGGCAAAGAGTTGGCTGAAATGTGTTTTGGTGAATTTGGAATCCACCGTAAGCCGGACCTGAGTCCGCTTCTCTGCCGGAGAAACGACTCTGCGCTTCGCTCTGGTTGCGGTCTTCGTCTGAGGGGGCATGCCGTTATCCTCTCGTGATGTAGTATACATCAGAACTGTAGAAACAAGAAATTCTGTAACTAGCTGAAAGAACAGGATTTGCCTTGACTAAAATGCCGGAGGAAGCAGTGGGTTCATTGCATGGAGTAGGGGAAACCGCATGAAACACAATCAATCGAACCGTGGGGGAGAAAGAGAAAAGGAGGCGGGCGAGGGACTGGGCAGCGCGCTAAACTTGGCATGGCGCGAGAGCATTCTGCGCTCCAAGAAAAGAAACTCCTTGTTCACTTATCCCACAATCTGTTGAATTTGGCGCACATCGAATCATGAGGTAGTGACCGGTAATTTGCTTGAATCAATGGCTACTCCTCCCGAACACCGGGCGGACTCGTCTCCCGAAGCCGTTTCGTGTGCCAGATGTGTGCCTACCCCAATCGGCTTGTTTAGCGATTTCTATCGGGCAATGGCAGGACGGCCGCGGCGAAGCTCCCGACCGCCTTCCGTCTGAGTGGCCCGCCATTTTCTCGGCACACTTCCTGCACACTGGCAACGCACAACATCGCGAAACTCGCAATCATGCGGCCCGGGCTGGCTGATGCCGGATCAACATATCCTAGCTCGGACCGCTGGGTATCATCACTATAGGATCAAGCACTTACCCTTAAGAAAGCCCGCACGGAAGCACGCTAATCTGGTCATCTAAGACATTGATTTGACACATCACGCCACGCGCGACATGGCACAGTCTGCGGCACACCTGATAAGAGACTGACTACCTTTCGCGAACGGTTTTCACGCCTCCCGGTGAAAACATCAGGCGCAGAGCCGGTCGCGCGGTCAATGTTTATCTGCTAGCGCTCGGCAGCTACTGCGTGCAATATGACATTCCGACCGGCGCAGAGGTGATCCTGGTTTGGCAAGGTAGCGAGTAATAACATCCTTTATCATGCGCCGGAATCCGGGTAAGGATTCCAACGCCCCAAACACAAGCACCCACCACCCGCCGCGGAACGGCCTGAAACACCCGTGACGAAAGGGGTCTGAAAGCCCGCTCTGCAAAACCCAATTAGATCAATAGCCAGATCTGCCCAACCCGGCTGTGTCAGAAGGTGTGGGTTCAATCACAGTCGACGACGCCCGCTGAGGCTCGAGGCTGCCAGGAACAAGTTAGCTCTTCAATCGACCTCGGGACACAAGCCGACATTCCGACACATCAGTACCGATCCGCACTTCGGTGACTGCATTGGCGGTTTTGCGAAAGCTGACCTTCTCTTCCTGCAGACCAGGAGCTTACGATGCTTCTTCGCCCGGACCGTCTTGACGCAAACGCCAATCTTCCACCCGGTTACCGCACCCAGCCGACCAACGAAGATTGCTCCTAGCGAATCGGCGAGAGCTGCAGAGACTCGCCTCTGCTCACGAGTGAAGGCCGACCTTCTTGAGTGGTATGCTGTTTGGGACTCATCAGAGCCCTTCCAGCCGTTCCCCGGCGGAGGTCTTAAGTGGTAAACAATAAGACTGTTCGCATCCTCACGTTTGAGGATCGCCCAATCGACGAGGGTCATCGGTTCGCGCTACGAACGGCAAACGCACCGGAGTGGAGAATGAGACTGAGGAGACTGCTCTCGATCTTCGCCACCCTCTCCACATTGGCTCAGCCTCCGCTGGCGCTCAATCCCGGAAGCCGTATTTCGCAGTACGGACATACGGTCTGGCGTGTTCAGGACGGAGCACTAAGCGGAAGTCCGACTGCCTTCGCACAGACGTCGGATGGATACATCTGGATTGGGACGCAGAGCGGATTGTATCGATTCGATGGGCTGAATTTTCTGGCTTGGAGTCCGCCAGATGGTCAACGATATCCGTCCGGCATCGCCAGTATTAGTTTCCTCTATGCTGCCAAGGATGGAAGTCTCTGGATCGGCGCGGCGGCGGGACTCGCGCACTGGGCAAATGAGAAGTTCACCAGCATATCCGCCCCCAATGCGAAAGTGGATGCGATCACCGGAGACCGTGACGGCAAGATATGGATTACACGGTCGCACATGCGTACCTTTACAGGACCGATCTGCAGAGTTTTGGCTGATAGCGAGCAGTGCTACGGCGAATCCGCCGGGATTCAGACTGCATCCGCAGGCTCAATCGCAACTGACCTGCAAGGGCGATTTTGGATTGGCGCAAACGGCACGCTGATTGAGTGGCAGGGGAAGCTCATCGGAGAGTATCTGCTGCCCGGCGCAAGTGTATCCGATGCCAGCCGAGTGATTGAGGGCGTTGCAGTTGATGCTCAGGGTACAGTCTGGGCAGGGGTGGACCAGACCGGCCCAGGCGATGGACTGCTGCGATTTTCGAATGGGCGATGGAGTTCTTACGCCGCGCCAAATTTCAACGGCGCGAAGGTCCCTGTTAGCACCCTCTTTATCGACCGAGATCATTGTTTATGGGTTGGAACCGTAAATCAAGGGATCTACCGTATCCATGGTCAGATTGTTGACCATTTTGGCCATGAAGATGGCTTGTCAGGTAACTCAATATACCGGATTTTCCAGGATCGCGAGGGTGGCATCTGGGTTGCAACTGGCGAGGGGGTCGATCATTTTCGCGATTTGCCGATTGTGACTTATTCGAGCGTTGAGGGACTCAGCACGGAGACTATCAATGCGATTCTGGATCGCCGTGATGGCTCGGTGGCTGTTTTGACTACCGTGTCCATGGATTCGATCCATGGCTCGTCAATTACCCCTCAAAAGATGCCCCCCGGGGTAGGCCGTAATTCTACTGTGATATTCGAAGATCACAGCGGAAACTTGTGGTTCGGCATGGGAGATGGCGGTTTAGGGGTGGAGGTAAATGGCCGATTACACGTTGTTTTCAAGGGGGATCGAGTAGACGTCGTCGATTCCATTGCAGAGGATCCTGATCGTGCCGTCTGGGCCGAAATCGTCGGGCCTCATCCACGATTAGTCCAGACTGAAAACTTTGAGGTTCGCCAAGAATTCAAGCCTCCCCAGATTCCTGCGGCTTTTTTCGTGATTGCAAATCCGCATGGAGGCGTCTGGGTGAGTCTGCTTGACGGCAGACTAATGCATTTTCAGACCGGCGAGTGGCAAGAGCTATCGATGGGAGCACTCATTCGAAAGTATTCGCGGGTCGGAGGCATCTTCAACATGTCGTTCGATTCAGACGGCACTCTGTGGGGAGCTGCGAACTTCGGTGTCGTCGGGTATAGGAACGGAGACTTACAGTTTCTCAATGAGCGCAATGGCCTGCCGTGCCCGTCCACCTACGCTACCGTCTCAGATCTTCATAACGATCTTTGGATACTGGCGCAGTGTGGTCTGGTGCGAATCGAGAAGTCAGAGTTGGAACGGTGGTGGGCAAATCCCGAAAGCCGGATTCAGATGTCGACCTTCGTGGCTACGGATGGCTTCAGGGCCGGAATTCCTTATTCTCATCCGGGAGCGGTTCGCACGCCAGATGGAAAGCTATGGTTTCAAAACCGAAGTGTAGTGTTGATGATCGATCCCGACCATCTTCCGGAGAATACGGTAATACCACCGGTGCACGTTGAGCAGGTGATCGCCGATCGCAAGGTTTATGACGTTCAAAGCGATCTACACCTGCCGCCCAAAACCCGCGAACTGGAGTTCGACTATACCGGCCTGAGCTTTGTAGCGCCGTCCAAAGTTCTCTTCCGCTACATGCTCGAGGGATACGACACGCAATGGCAAGATCCGGGAACCAGGCGGACAGCCTTCTATAACGACCTGAAACCAGGAATATATAGGTTTCACGTCATTGCCTCGAACAACAGCAGACTTTGGAACAAGGAAGGCGCATCGCAGCAATTCAGCATCGCCCCGGCCTACTATCAGACAAACTTGTTTCGCGCGATGTGCGGTGCAATACTTCTGGCGTTGTTATGGGGCTTTTACCTCCTGCGGCTTCGTCAGATGCAGCAGGAATTCAACATCGCCCTTGAAGCTCGCGTGAATGAAAGAACACGCATTGCACGCGAACTCCACGACACGCTCCTGCAGAGCCTGCAAGGGCTCATGTTTCAATTTCAAGCGACGCGCAACATGTTGCCTCGCAGGCCTGCAGACGCCATGCGGACGCTCGATGAGGCAATTTCAGAGACCGAAGAGGCGATCGCCGAGAGCCGCGATGCCATTCAGGATCTGAGATCGCAGCCGGTTTCCGAGGGAGATTTGGCTACCTTGCTTGAGGCGACCGCTGAAGAGTTGGCGGCGGTTCCGGACCCAAATCAAGAATCGCCAGGTTTCCGTGTAATCGTGGAAGGAGAACCACAGAAGCTGACCCAGGAACTGCAGGACGAGGTGTACAGGATTGCACGCGAGGTGCTGCGAAATGCATTTCAGCATGCTGGCGCCGGCCAAATCGAAGCGGAGATACGATTCGACAAAAACCAACTTCGATTGCGCATACGCGATGATGGCAAAGGCATCGACCCTGAAGTCCTCGAAGAAAGCCGACGCCCCGGGCACTGGGGCCTGCCGGGAGTGCGTGAACGTGCGCAGCGAATTGGTTCGCAATTGAGTTTTTGGAGCCAGGCCGGAGCAGGAACGGAGGTCGAACTGACGATTCCGGCGGCCATCGCCTACGAGGCCTCAACAAATGGTCATCGATTCAACGTCTTTCGCAAGGAGCGCAAACTGTGAATAGCCAGCCTGGCCTGATCCGAATCCTTACCGTGGATGACCATCCGATTCTTCGCAAGGGAATCGCAGCTATGGTCAATGCGGAAGCTGACATGAAGTTGGTTGCGGAGGCATCGGGCGGCCAGGAGGCGATCGAGTTATACCGCTTACACCGTCCGGATGTAGCTCTGATGGACCTTCAGATGCCTGAGATGAATGGCGCTGAAGCAATTAGCGAGATTCAGAGAGAATTCAATGATGCCCGCATCATTGTGCTCACGACGTATAGCGGGGATGCACAGATACTAAAGGCGCTCAAGGCGGGCGCGCGTGCTTACATACTGAAAGGCCATGTACATCGCGAGCTTTTGGAGACGATACGCGCGGTCCATGCCGGACAGAAGCGAATCCCACCCGACATCGCCGCGCAGCTGGCCGAACACGCGACGGACGATGCATTGAGCTCGCGCGAAATCGATGTGTTGCGGCTGATTGCTGCCGGAAACTCCAACAAGTTAATTGCCGATCAGCTTTCAATCGGCGAAGCGACCGTCAAGAGCCACGTTGCAAACATTCTTTCGAAGCTCAGCGCCAACGACCGTGCCCATGCCGTCACGATTGGGCTCAAGCGTGGGATGATCGAACTATAGCCCCCCAAAAGAAGGATCGTCCGGTCCTCATTTCAGCGGTTTTAATTTGCGCTGTAATGACCTAACCTGCGCGTGGAATGCTGGGGGAGAACTCTCTGCAACGGCTATTTTCTACCTTCGCCAATGGATTGCCCGGCCTGGGCCTGATGCTCCAGCGCTTAGTGACCGCCGGAATCCTTGTATCAGGCGCTGTCGCGCACCTTGGTGCAACGCAGCAGGTCGGATCAGTCGGTCCACAATTTCTAGATGCCGGCATGGGGATACTGATCCTTGTCGGGCTATGGACCCCGGTGGTTGGCACCGCCGTGGCGTGCCGCGAGCTGTGGATCGCACTCCCAGGCACTGGGGATCCATGGACACCGCTTATTCTGGCAACCCTCGGAGCCACCTTAGCGATGATCGGCCCCGGTGCCTGGTCCATCGATGCCCGCCTCTTTGGCAGAAGACAAATTAAACGCCTTCGCTGAATCTTCAGGATCCGCCATTTGGCGGAGCGATCAACCTGCCGAAAGACTGATTTCAAAAGTCGACCATTTGCGGTTTCCTGCAAATGTCGGGTTAGGTCACAATCAGCTTCGAGATCGCAAGTTGATCGATGCTGGGCAAGCTTCAGAGCGTTTAACCAAATTCACACCAGGAGGTTTGATCATGTTGCATCCCACAACATTGAACTCTAGTCTTCAACGAGCTCTTTGGCGGATATTGCCCGTCATCGCGCTCATGTTTTCCGGCATGGCTGTTGCCCACGCCGCGACGGCAAGCACACAAACTGTGAAGAACGTTGTGCTCGTTCACGGTGGATTCGTCGATGGCTCCGGATGGCAGAGCGTCTACAAGATTCTCACCAACAAGGGCTACAACGTCACGGTTGTCCAAAACCCCACAATCACTCTTGAAGGTGATGTTGCGGTAACGAAGAGAGCGATTGACGCAATGAATGGCCCCGTCATTCTCGTTGGTCATTCGTATGGCGGGGCGGTCATCAGTCAAGCCGGAACTGACCCGAACGTTGTCGGACTTGTTTATATCACCGCATTTGCACTGGACAACGGCGAATCTGTCGGTTCTCTGGTCAAGAACCCTGCGCCGGGCTCGACACCCCCTCCGATTCTGCCGCCCCAGGCTGGCTTCTTGCTTCTAGATCGCGAAAAGCTTCCAGCAGCATTTGCCGGGGACGTAAAGCCCGAGACCGCAGCTTTCATGGCGGCTTCACAGGTGCCGTGGGGACTGGAAGCATTGAGTGGCACGGTCACGGACGCTGCCTGGAAGACGAAGCCAAGCTGGTATCTCGTCACCACCGAAGATCGGATGATTCCACCCGACGCCCAGCGTTTCATGTCAAAACGAGCTGGTTCAAAAGTCGTTGAGGTCAAGGCAAGCCATTCCGTCTTCCTTTCGCACCCCGAGTCGGTTGCTTCCATCATTGAGCAGGCGGCGGCCGGGAGCCATGCATCGATGTAGTGATTGCGTGAGGTTTTGCTGGAGCCTCGCACTTCAGAGGCTACATTGCTCCGATGAACGGGCTTGGCTCCAGCTTTTTTGATCCGCACCTTGCGAACGCTCCTGCACTGAGGCCATCCGGCTTGCAACTCGCAAAGCTGTGCCAACATTTCCCCAAATCAAGGAGGCATCATGTCTAACTCAAAATCAATTGTTCTCGTGCACGGCGGCTTCGTCGACGGCTCCGGCTGGGAGCCCGTCTACAGCATCCTTAAGAAGGACGGCTTCGATGTCATCGTCGTTCAAAACCCCACCATTACACTCGCGGATGACGTTGCCGTGGCAAAGCGCGCAATCGCAACAGCCAAGAAGGAAGTCATTCTTGTTGGCCACTCTTACGGCGGCGCGGTAATCTCAGAGGCCGGTAACGACCCCAAGGTTGTCGGCCTGGTCTACATCACCGCCTTCGCTCTGGATAAGGGTGAGTCGGTCGCGTCCTTGCTCGCCAATCCAGCGCCCGACGCTCCTGTGCCGCCGATTCTGCCACCGGTCGATGGTTTCTCGTTGCTGGACCAAGAGAAGTTCCCCTCTTCTTTTGCTGCTGATGTCAAGCCAAGTCTGGCCTCGTTCATGGCTGATTCGCAGGTTCCATGGGGCCTTGCAGCGTTAGAGGGTGCTGTCAGCCAGCCCGCGTGGCGCTCCAAGCCAAGTTGGTACCTAGTCACGAAGGATGACAAAATGATCCCTCCGCCAGCCCAACGCGCAATGGCAGAGAGGGCCGGCGCGGAGGTAACGGAAACTCTGGGCAGCCATTCGATCTTTCTCTCCAATCCTGAAGCTGTCGCGTCCGTGATCAAGAAGGCAGCTGTAGGAGCTCCCGCTCTCGCACGCTGACTCACTCTTCGATCGAGTGCGTCCGTTCATTCCGACGTCAACAAACGAACGTGGCGCACCCCTTCGAAGAATCCAAGCCGATATGTGGAGACTCCGGCTACACCAGCCTGCCCAGTCCCTGGCGTTGGCCCGCTCTTCGTGCCGGCTCACGTGGGCAGCATGGAGGTCCCGACCGGCGCGAAACTCACAGATGTCACCTCTATCGGAGTAGACCATAGAAACCGGTTCATTGGTCACCAATTTGGATGCAGAGAGTTCGGGTGCGCTTGCCTTATTTGCTCACGAGGCTGAACGGGCGCTCTCTGCACTTTTCCATTCAGTAAGAGACTCTTACGGAGAGAACGCCGCATTCTGTGTTGCGAACGGGTGGCTCGATATCCTCGGAGTTTGCCTCGCCAGCTGTGGAAGCGAGTTCCCCAAAGTCCGGGATATTACCGTACAGTCCGTTACACGCTTCCTAGCTCCAGGCTCGAAAACCACGTCTTAATGCTACGCAACTCTCGCGCCGGACATCTCCAAGCAGTTAGCGTAATTCCAACAGTTGCCGCGATTGATGCGGCAAAAGGGAAGAACTGTGAATACATACCGCCCCACAGAAATGGTACGCACAGCAGAGGCGAGCGATTCAACGGCCAGAAGCGAGGCTCATGCCGCAATCTGTGCTGAGCTTAAACATCTTCTCGCTGATGTCTTTGCAATTTACTTGAAGACGAAGAATTTCCATTGGCACATGCGCGGTCCCCATTTTCGCGACTACCACCTCCTGCTGGATGAGCATGCTGACCAAATATTCGCGATGACGGACGCCCTCGCAGAACGCGCCCGCAAACTGCAGGGGGACACTCTGCGCTCCATCAGTGACATCGCACGGCAGCAGCGCATCAGAGATAACGACGAGAAGGACGTCGCCCCAGAGGCCATGCTCCAGGAGTTGCTCGCAGTCAACAAATTACTAGCCGAAAGTCTGAGATCCACCCACAGCCTCTGCGAACAGCATTCCGACTTCGCCACCACCAGTCTGATCGAAAACTGGATCGACGAAACTGAGCGCCGCTGCTGGTTTCTGAAACAGACTTTCTCATGACCGTTCCATCGAATGAGTGCTATCGACCGGAGGCAGCAAGCTGCAATGAGCCAAGAGCCTCCTCCGACGACGCTGCATGCGCCCGATTGCAACTCATCCAACACTGAAACAGTCTGCGATCCAGCCTTGAATACGCTCTGCTGTCGACCTTCCTTCGAATATCATCACTCGTCGCGCACCATGACCACATGTAGGAGGCGCGGTCCGTGAACGCCTTTGATGCGCGTCATTTCAATGTCTGCTGTGGCGCTGGGCCCAGATATATACGTGGCGAGCCCTGGTGCCTGCTCACAGCGGGCGAAGTACTCAGGCAACGTCTCCACGACCTGGCGGGCGCGCAGGACGCAAAGGTGCCAGTCTGGCAGTAACGTCAGCACCCGACGTGCTTCAGCGGCGGAGTGATGGAGCACGATTGTGCCCGAATCGGCAACCCCGCAAAAGGCCGCAGTGACAACACCCTCGGCCTGCTCAATCTCAGAAGCGATCAAATCACGGTCGATCTTCCATTCGAAACCGGGAGTCAGCCATGCGGCGGACAAACCCGCAGGCACAACAAAGGTATGCTTCCCACTCGACGCGAGTTGCGCGGCGATCGCGGCCTGGACTTGCTCTGGCCCGCACTCAATCACCTCGGCGCCGTATTCACGGAGCCGTTCGATCATTAAGGCAATGCGGGCTTCCCCGCTGAGCCCGCCGCTGCGAACATACCCGCGCGGCAAGGCTGCATAGGCGTCCTCGAGTTCGCCGGCCCCTTTGGTGACAGAGTGAGTGGCAGCACGAACGCGTTCTAGAATCATTTGCCGCGACCGTGGCCGAGGTTGGACATGCACGTTCATTTCGTCTCCCTTTTGCGAGCCGCCCACCAGCCGTGAAATGTCTGACTCGGCAGCCCGCGCAGATCCCGAGTCTGTGTCCATTTGCCGCCAATGCTGGGCAGCGAGTGAATCCATCCATCCTTGCGCCTGAGAAACCTCAGCCCCACGCGCCCGAAGAACTGCGCCGTATGGAAGAGCCACGCCCTTGAGAAGATCAGGCTGGCAATCCTTAACCCCAGGTACATCGGGTCAAAGAGCCGGCCAGCCTGGTCGCGCCCCTGGTTCACGACCCGCGATCGCAGTTCCAGCAGCACCTCGGGAATATTGATCTTTACCGGGCAAACCTCGTAGCAGGCTCCGCACAGTGACGATGCATAAGGCAGCGACCGCGCATGATGCAGCTCCATCAACTGCGGAGTAAGAATCGCCCCAATCGGCCCCGGATACACCGAACCGTACGCATGCCCACCCGTCTGCCTGTACACCGGACAGGCGTTCATGCAGGCCGCGCAGCGGATGCAACGCAGAGTCTGCCGCTCAGTCTTCTTCGCCAGGATCGACGAGCGTCCGTTATCCAGCAGAACGACATGGAACTTTTGCGGACCATCGCCAGGCTTCACACCTGTCCATACCGACGTGTATGGATTCATCCGTTCGCCGGTTGCCGAGCGCGCCAGCACCTGCAGCATCACTTCCAGATCCTGGAATCGCGGCAGCACCTTCTCAATGCCGGCCAGCGTAATCATCGTCCGCGGCAGGGTCAGGCACATGCGCCCATTGCCCTCGGACTCCACGACTACCACCGAGCCCGTCTCCGCCACAAGGAAGTTGGCGCCACTGATTGCCGTCGGAATATCCAAAAACTTGCGGCGCAGATAAGTACGGACAGCGTTGGTCAGCTCCTTCGGATCATCCGACAGATCTTTCAAACCCATCGTCCGCGAGAAGATCTCGCGCACCTGGCTGCGATTCACATGAAGCGCCGGCACCACAATATGCGAAGGCTCATCCTCGCCCAACTGCAGAATGATCTCCGCAAGGTCCGTCTCATAAGTCCGCACTCCAGCAGACTCAAGAAACGGATTAAGCTGAATCTCTGCCGAAGTCATCGTCTTGATCTTGATGACTTCTGAAGCATTCTCCTCGCGCAGCAACTTCACAATAATCTGCCGCGCCTCAGCCGCATCGGCTGCCCAATGGACCACTCCGCCGGCAGCCGTGCAGCGCTCTTCAAACTGTTCGAGGTAGAATCCAAGATTCTCGAGAGCATGCGCGCGAATCGCGGCTCCCGCCGTGCGCAACTCCTGCCAGTCTGTCTTCTCGGCTACAAGCTTTCCGCGCTTGGCCTGGATCACGTCGATCGCATGCGCCACATTCTTGCGCAGTTGTGGGTTGCGCAAAACCGGTAAAACTGCGGAAGGAAAAGCCGGCGCCTTTGTCGGGTCCAGTATTGGATGGTAGCTGCCGTGACTCATGCCGGCACCTCCATCGGCGACGCTTCCGTACTCGCCAATATTTCGGCCAGATGGATCGTCTTCATCCCCGCGTACTGCCGGTGCATAGCGCCGCCCAGGTGCATCAGGCAACTATTATCGAGAGCCGTGCAGTACTCAGCGCCGGTTCCAACAATATCCTGCAACTTCACCGCCAGCATCGCCGACGAAACCTCGGCGTTCTTCACCGAGAATGTGCCGCCAAATCCGCAGCACCGATCTAGATTCGGAAGCGCCACCTGCTCCATGCCGCGCACCTTATTCATTAGCCTCCACGGCCGGTCCCCTAGATGGAGAGCACGCAGACCGTGGCAGCTTGCGTGGTATGTCACTTTATGCGGAAAGTAAGCGCCGACGTCTTCCACTTTCAGCTTATCCACCAGAAACTCGCTCAGTTCGTATACGCGCGGCAACAGCGCCGTGAACTGCTTGCGAAGTTCCTCATTGCCCAACTCCTCAAGCAGCCCAGGATACTGATCACGGAACATCGCCACACACGATGAAGAAGGAATAACCACGGTATCTGTGTCCTGATACATCTGGACAAGCCGCTTGGCTTGGGAGAAAGCTTCTGCTCGAAATCCCGTGTTGGCATGCATCTGGCCGCAACAGGTCTGCTTCGGATGAAAATCGAGTTCGACTCCGAGTCTTTCCAATAGTTTGACCACCGCGCGGCCTGTCTCAGGAAAGAGCGTGTCGTTATAGCAGGTAATGAAAAGTGAAGCGCGCATAACTGAAATCTGGCCCCATTCCCCGATCCAGCATGTGCTGGAGCGGCTCGATCCTTTGCATTTATTAGTTTTGGTATTTGAACGGACGCAGATGTGCTCCCCAAAAGGCGTAGAGAGCAACAAACATGTAGCCGATCAATGGGACCGAATAGGCATTGGCTATACTCCCGCTTCTTTGGGAGATCAGTCCCATGATCGGAGTGAGTATCGCTCCGCCGATGATCGCCATGATGATAAGAGATGCGGCAATCTTAGTGTTTCCTCTAAGGCCCTCAATGCCAAGTGCAAAGATTGTTGGATACATGATCGACATGAAGAAGCTTGAAAGGAAGATCGTCCACAATCCCGTCCAGCCGGGCGCCATAACTCCTATCGTTAGAAGAACAACGTTGATCACACTATAAAGTCCCATCAACTTGGAGGCGCTGACCTTACCCATGAGGGCTGACGAGATGAAGCGTCCAATGCCAAACACAAAGAGAGTCCCCGTGAGAAAGTATCCGGCAACTTTTTCAGGGCTATGCGTATACTCCTGCACATACTGGATGAAATAGCTCCAGGTGCCGACTTGCGCCCCGACATACATGAATTGCGCGCAAATAGCAGTGAGGAAGTGAGGGTGGTGCAGGAGATTACTGAAACTGCTGTTTCCGCTGAAGCCGTCGATGCTTTCAGTTGCGACTGCAGGAAAGCGGCAGCGCCATATCAGGAATGCCAGGAAGAAGGCGAGGCCGCCAATCAGGAGGTAGGGATTCACTACCCGCAGAGTCTCGTTACGAAGATATTGGCTGTAAGTCTGCGCAGCCTTCATGGAGGCAATTTGCCGCGAAGTCAACTCGACTCCGGAAAAGATAAACAAAGTGCCAGCCAGCACGCCCGCAATCGCGCCGATCGGGTTGAATGCCTGGGAGAAATTCAATCTTCTAGCAGCGCTCTCCGGCTCGCCGAGTTGCGCTATAAACGGATTAGAAGCAGTCTCAAGGAAGGACAAACCACTGGCAATCACAAACAGTGCCAGCAAAAAGCACCAGTATTGGCCAACGACGGCCGCCGGCCAGAAAAGGATCGTTCCTGTTCCCAACAGGCAAAGCCCCGCGATCATTCCGGATTTGTAGCCGAAGCGGCGCATCAGCAAAGCAGCCGGCGTTGCCAATACGAAGTAACCACAATAAAACGC
>Ga0182027_10009363_pt1 | contig 14093 bp, 12 predicted proteins | sample 712E1DmetaG_FD_121300 | JGI IMG/M metagenome (GOLD analysis project Ga0182027, IMG submission 121300) | Permafrost microbial communities from Stordalen Mire, Sweden - 712E1D metaG (Illumina Assembly) | ecosystem: Environmental > Terrestrial > Soil > Wetlands > Permafrost | place: Sweden...
CCCGATGAGCCTGATCAGGATGATCAGGACGAGGATCGTGACCACGAAGCCGATCAAGTGGCCGGCACCGAATGCGCCGCCGTAGGCCCAGGGGGCGATGCTCGTCGCGTTCGACGACGAGCCAGCTGCGAATCCGAGGCCGTATGCGCCCGCGGTCAGAAGTCCGATGAACCCCAGCAGTATCAGCGCGGCCAGAACTCGGAAGCCGCTTCCCTGTCGCATCTCGATCTCCTTGCGATCGCGCTCCCGATGTCTGCATGGTCGGCCGAGAGCGTTTGCCGACCTCACGTCCAAGATTGGCGATCGCATGTGAAGGAGTCGTGCACGCTCGCCGGAGGAGTGATGACGGATACACGCCGGGCGGCCACGACTTCCCGGGCCGCCGCCTCGATCCAGGCATCGCGCGCGGCGGCGTCCCGCCGGCACGGAGCGGCGTTCGGACGGTCGTCGCCGGCGGGTCAGGCGATGTCGCGGCGCCTCATGCCCGCGGCGCCCAGGAGCAGGCCGCCTATTGCGAGCGCGAGGCAGGCGACGATGCCGGCGGGATCCCAGTTGCCGACCATCGTCTGTCCGAGATGCGAGGTCAGCGCCAGCTGGTGGACCCAGTCGGGCAGGTTGAGCGCCGGCGCCAGGAAGTCCACCAGGAACGTGGCGATGACGACGACCGCGGTGATCTCGCCGGCGATCGTATTGCGCAGCAGCCCGCCGCCCGCCATTCCGACGCCGGCGGCCGCGGCGGCGTACAAGCCGAGGATCAGCGCGCCTGCCACCGGGGTGAGCACGTCGCTGCCGGCCATGGCTACGCCGATCGCCACGCCGAGCATGGCCACGAGGGTCATCACCGCTATCGCCGCGAAGACGCCGACGCCGGCCGATATCGCCCATCGAGCTCGACCGAGCGGGCTGGCCAGCAGCAGCTCGAGCCGCCGGCCGTTCTCGTCGGAAGCCCAGCCGCTGACCAGCGTCGAGGCCGCCAGGCCCGCGATCAGGTAGCCCATGTAGGCGAACAGCAGCTGCAAGAAGCCGCCTCCGGTGGTGATGTCGTAGCCCTTGAAGAGAGTGGCGAAGAGCCTGGCCGTGTCGGGCGATTTGGCCAGCTCGTCGGCGAAGGAGAGGCTCGAGGCGCCGATCAGGGCGGCGTAGAGCGCCAGGCCGATGCCCCAGGCCAGGGCCATGGGCAGCCGCTCGCCGAAGGAGCGGCCGGCCGGTCCCCGGACGCCGAGCAGGGCGCCCGGCATCGCCGGCACGGGAATGGCGCTGCTGGAGCCCAGGTCGCGCCGATCGAAGGCCACGATGCCGACGACGAACAGGACGGCCGCGATGACCGCCACCGGCACGAGGGAAAGAGCGTCCGACTGGCCCGCCAGCGGCAGATCCCCGGCCGTCCAGTGGAACCAGGTCAGGTCGGCGGGCAGTCTCAACGCCGGGACCGACTCCTGGTAGCCGCTGACGACGTACCCGCCGAGCATGACCGCACCGGCCACGCCCGCCGCGCTGGCGCGCCCGACGAACGGCGCCAGGGCCCACGCCACCGACCCGGAGACCAGACCGATGAGCCCGACCCAGACCGCGAAGCCGACCGACGCCTGAAGCGAGATCGCGTCGCCCGGCAGAGTGCCGAATGCCGCGCTTCCAACCCAGGTGACGATGGCCAGGAAGGCCATCGTGCCGAACATTCCGGTCAGGTGGGCCGCCAGCTTCTCGATCGCGATGCGGCGCTTGCCGAAGGGAGCCGCGGCGACCATGTCGAGGCTGCCGCGCCGAGCCTCGGAGGCCAGCGTCCCGGACAGGGCTGTGACCGACCAGAGGCCGGCGACCAGCCCGAAGATCGGGCCGTACTTCCAGGAGAGTGAGCCGCCCAACGTCTCCACGTGGACCGGGTTGTTGTACAGGCCTCTGAGAACCGGCGGGATATTGTCGATGACGTTCTGAAGGTCCAGCCGCGACGCCGGCGTGGAGTAGGCGGCGGCGAAGGCTTTGCAGCCGACGAGCATGATTCCGCCGAGCAACCCGGCCACGATGATGAAGGCCAGGCGCGAGTCTCGGATAGTCTTGGCGTAGACGCTGCCGAAGCCGTAGAGCCGGCTCCACGGCGAAACTGCCGCGATGTACCCGAGGGGCGGGCGGCCGGCTTCCACGGCCATCACTTCACCTCGTCGGCCTCGCGGCCGTACTGGGCCAGGAAGGTCTCCTCCAGGCTCGGCTCGCGGCTCAGGAAGTCCGTCACGCCGAGTCGGGCCGCGGCCTCGACGACGGGCGTGATCGGGCCGAACACGCGCAGACGCAGCAGGTGGTCCTCGACCTGGATGTCGCTGACGCCGGAGAGCGTCTTGAAGTCGGCGGCCGGCGGGTCGCCCACGAAGCGAAGCTCGACCTGGTGGTGGGCGAGATCGCGCAGCGCGTCGACGCGATCGACGCGGACGATGTGACCCTCGCGGATGATGGCGACGCGGTCACAGCTCCGTTCGGCTTCGGACAGGATGTGGCTGGAGAGGAAGACGGTCGAGCCCTCCTTGACCGCCTCGCGCATCAACGAGAAGAAGGTCTGCTGGACGAGAGGGTCCAGGCCGGACGTAGGTTCGTCCAGGAGGAGCAGTTCGGGCCGGTTCTGGAGCGCGGCGACGAGGCCGACCTTCTGCTTGTTGCCCTTCGAGTACTCGCGGAAGCGGCGGCTCGGGTCGAGATCGAAGCGCTCGATCAGCGAGGCCTGGTAGGCGCGATCTACGCCACCGCGGAGGTTTCCGAAGTACTCGAGCGTCTGGCCGCCGGTGAGCCTGTCGTACAGCGCGAACTCGCCGGGCAGGTAGCCGACCCGCCGGTGGATGGCGGACGGATCGGCCGAACTCTCGATGCCGAAGATGTACGCCTTGCCGCTCGTGGGCCGGATGAGGTCGAGCAGGATGCGTATCGTCGTCGTCTTGCCGGCGCCGTTGGGACCGAGAAAGCCGAACACCTCGCCCAACTGGACTTCGAGGTCGACGTCGACGATTCCGCGGTGCGAACCGTACGACTTGGTGAGCTTCTCGGTTCGGATGACGGCGGCCATGCGGGTTCCTCTGAACGACGATTCGACCTCTGAATTGTCGTCCCTTCGGGTCCGGCGGTCCAACCCCGGGCGCCGAATCGAGCCGGCCGCCAGCCTCGCTCAACTCCCGATGGTGGTCCCGCAGGTGAGGTCACCGGTGATGTGGATCGTGTTCGCCGTCTTGCCGGCGGCAGGGTTTTGCTCCACGAGGTCCGCGTCCACGTGGACGCCGGTTGGAGTCAGCGTTGCCACGGCCGTGGCCGTGTTCCTGAAGAACCCATCTCCGGAGAGAGAGACAGACATCGTGCCGGGTGAGACGGCCACGACCGCCAGGGTTGCCGTTGAGGCGACCTGGGCCATACCGACGACCGAGACACTCTTTCCGAAGGTGTTCGTCACGCATTCGACGTTGACCGGATCCAGCCCACCGCCGAGGGCCCCCTTGCCGGTCGGGCCGGTCAGCACGAGCGTCGAAGAACCCGGCATCTGATCCCCGCAGTCGATGCTGCCGCTGATGGCGGTCATGACGCCCAGGCTGCCGTGCGCCCCGGTCGTCGGGACCTCCGTCAGGGTGGCGTCGATCTGGGCACCCGTGGCCGCGTCGAAGTTGCTGACGCCCGTCCCGGCGAAGTCGCGCTCAACGTACGTGGAGCCGGACCCCGAGTCGTACCTGACGGTGACCCGGCCCGCCGTCACGTCTATGTCCACGGACAGGTTCGGGTCGGTCGGCCGGCCGATGACGTTGATCAGCAACCCCCCGGGCGACGGCTCATCGCAGCGGATCGCGGCGTTGGTCACGGCGCCGGACGCTCCGGCCGGGCCGGCCAGCACGAGCTGCTCCGTCGCCGGTCCCTTCGTCGGAGCCGGCGTGGAGGTCGGAGCGGCCGGCGTGGCGGCGGCCGCCGAAGGCGTGGTCGTGGCGGCGAGACTCGCCGTTGCCGCCGAGCCGGAGCACGCGGCGACGAGGGTGCCGATCGCGACGGCCAGGACGGCAACTCGCCGCAGGCGCGCGGCTTGGGTAGTCCGTCTGGGGACCATGATTCTCCTGTCCGTCGGCTCGGCGCCGCGCTGAGGACGATGGCCGGCTGGCGACGTGCGCTCGAGCCGGTGGCCGGTGCAGGCGTCCTGGCCCAGCCTTACGAAGTCGAGGTCGGTGAGCATGCCTGCCGTAGACGAGCTGGAGCGTCGGTCTACTCCACTGGACCTGGTTACGGCAACCTACGGCGCATCGGACGGAGCGGCAACCCACGCTGCGCAACCGGCCCGCCGCCCGTGCCGCCTGAACGAGTGGGCCACGCCGCCGAAGAGGCAGGCTCGCGCGCGCCGGTCGTAGCACCTGGTCGAACTGGTGCAAGGCGAAGCCTTCACAGCCCTACGCGGCCGCCGCCGTATTGCCGGGCGGCCTGGGCCGTATCGTCGCCGGGCCGTATTCCGGCAAGGTCACCCTGTCCGCCGGCTGCTACGCGTCGGGTTCGCCTACCAGCGTGACCGCGGAGCCCTGGAGTCCGTAGCGGCAACTCACCGGGGGCCGCCCGCCCCAACTCACCGGGGGCCGCCCGCCGACCGATACTTCCGGCGATGGTTGCCGGGACTGGATCTCCGCTGCGAGCCGCTCTCAGGCCGGCCTTAGGCCCCCTGCTGTGCCTCGGGCTGCTCTTCGTCACCGGCTGCGGCGCGGCCGGACCCACCTGCGGAACCGGATCCTGCACGCGCGTCCTCTTCCTGGGCAACAGCTACACGTACGTCAACGACCTGCCCTCGACCTTCGCCCAGCTGGCCGCCTCGGCCGGCCGCCCCGTCGAGGTTGCCATGGTCGCGAACGGCGGCGAAACGCTTGCCCAGCACGCCTCATCCGCGGATTCCCTCGGCAAGATCACGTCGCAACACTGGACCTACGTCGTCCTGCAGGAGCAGAGCGAGACACCGGCGACCACATCCGGCCGCGCCGTGATGTACCCCGCCGTCCGCACGCTCGCCGCCGCCGTCGAGTCGGACGGCGCGGTGCCAATGCTCTTCATGACCTGGGCCCACAGCGACGGGATGCCCGAAACGGGCCTGGCCGACTACGCCGACATGCAGGGGCAGGTCGACGCCGGCTACTACGCCATCGCCCAGGAACTGAAGGTGCCCGTTGCCCCGGTCGGGTACACGTGGTCCCAGGTCCGGCGGGATCACCCGGAGATAGAGCTCTGGGGCGATGACGGCACCCACCCCGACGGGGCCGGGACCTACCTGGCCGCCTGCGTCTTCTATGCCTCGATCTTCCGGCAGAGTCCCGATGGCCTGGCCTTCCATGGCGGCGTGCCCGACGACCAGGCCCGGATCCTCCAGGACGAGGCCGCTCGGAACGTTCTCGATCTGCAGGCCCAGTGGGGCCTCCGTTAGCCCGGCGCGGCAACTCCGGCACCGAGTCGCGGTGGTTTCTCCGGCGGGTGAGCGGCCCGGTTACGTGCCGGACGCCGCCGGTGCAGTCGCCGGCCAGAGGACGCTCACGTTCGCCGACTGCGCCGCCCGGCCGTCCGGCGCCGCGGCGGTGCACCTGGCGTACACGGTCACGGTCACGTTGCTGACCGGCCAGCTGGCGCCCCAGAGCACGTAGGCCCAGCCGGATCCGTCGGTCGTGAAGGCCGCCGACCTCCTCGTTCGTGGATCTCCGGCCGCGGGGAGGCGGTAGAGCTGGCACGTCGCTCCCGGCAGCGATCCGACCACGAACTCCCCGTTCCCGGGCGAGGCGGAGGGCGGTGTCGCCGAGTAGACGAGGGCGAACATGACCGGTGTTGGTGTCGGCGTCGGGACCGGCGTGGGCGTGGGCGTCGGGGTCGCCGTGGGTGTTGGCGTCGGCGCCGGGGTCGGGGTGGGCGTCGGCGTCGGGACCGGCGTGGGTGTTGGCGTCGGCGCCGGAGTCGGCGTGGGCGTGGGCGTCGGCGTGGGCGTCGGCGTCGGGTGCGCAGTCTGGGCGGCCGTAGGCCTCGGCGTGGGGCCGGCGGTGACGCTTGGACCGGCGGTGGGTGACGTCGATGAAGCGGGCGTCGACGTGCCGTTGGTGCCCGGTCTGGCCGTCGGCCGGCGCGTTGCGCCGGGCGGCAGGGGATCGTCGCCGATCACCACGGCCGACGGCGTGGCCGTCGCTCCTCCGGTCGGGCCGCTGACCGCCTGCGAGCCTGGATGAAGTTCGGCTACGTAGGACGGCCCGGCGTCCGAAGGGGCCCCCGAAGTCGAGGTGGGCGCGGAGCCCTCGATGAGCGGGCCATGAGGGAAGAAGGCGGCGATGAGCCCGAACGCGACGAGCACCAGGGCCAGCGTCAGGGCGGTCAGCATCGCGACCGGTCTTCGGCGGCGCGTGGATCGGTCCTGGTTCATGGTGCCGGGGCCGGGTGACGCCGAAAGCAGCGCTGCGTCGCCGGGGTCGGCCAGGATCGTCTCCACCTCCGGCCGGCTCGAATCGCGACGGTGGCCAAAGGCGGCCCCGGTCGCGAGAACGGCCGCCACGAACCCCCCGATGGGCCCCAGGAGATGCCCTCTATGTCGCGCCTCGGCCTCGCGGACGATTCCCTCGTTGGAGAAGAGGGGTGCCGGCCTAGGTACCTCCTCGGTCTCGTCGCCTTGCCCGGCCCGGATGATGCCCGGTACGTCAGGCACGTCGCCCGTTGGCCGCATGTACCTGCGATTCGGTTCTTCGACCGCCGGCGAGGGCACAGGCAAGGTGCCGGGCACGGGCGTGGCAGTCGCCGATTCCATCGGCCGGCTCACGGTCTCGGGCTCGCCGACCTGGGCGCGGATGATATAGGGCGACTCCTTCGCCGGGGGTCGGTGATAGTCCTGGACCGTCACCGGAGCCGGGGCTGGTGGACCTGCCGGGGCCGCGGCTTCGGCCACGTGGGGCGCCGCAGCTTCGGCCACCAGGGGCGCCACCGGGATCGCAAAGGCGGCGGGCGGTGCCGCTGCCGTCGAAGCCTCGACCGGCACAGGCCCCGGCAGGGATGCGGCCGCGCCGGCCGGGCTCACGGCGCCGGTGCCCGTACCCACGTGGCGCATTGCCCTTGCTGCGGCAGTGGCGGCGATCGCGGCGCTGACCGCGGTTGCGGCAGCGGCAGCGGCGGAGGCGGAGACCCAGGCGATCTCGAAGGCCGGCCCCGGTTCCTCGGAGACGTCGATCGCGGCTTCGGTGCGAGCCTCGCTCACGGGTTCGTCGACGGCGACTTTGGCCCGTCCGGCCGTGGCGGCGTCGGGCGCGGCTTCGGCCCTGATCATCTCGGTGGACGGACCCGGCTCGACCGCGGCGATCCTGGCCGGCTCCTCCGGAGCCGCGGTCGCGTCTCCGAGCTGGGCGGGAAGCCCCGCCCTGGCTACGCCCGCCGCGGCGAAGTCCGCTTCGGCTACGCCCGCCGCGGCTGCGCCCGCCGCGGCCGCCGCTGCGGCGACTCGCGCCGACGCGAGGCCGCCGGATGGGCCACCCATGGCCGGTCTGCCCGTCCGTCGCTTGTTCGACCCGGCCTGGGCCGTCTGAGGCTCGCTGCTCGACTCGTGGAGCGTCGCGACAGGCGCTCGGACACCGTCCTCGAGAGCTGGATCAGCCGGCCTGCCCGGGCGGTCGAGAGGCCGCGTCGGGTGAGTTGGCCTTCTTGCCAATGCACCTTACCTCAGGGGTTTCGCGCATCGAAAGTGTCGGCCGGCGGCGGCCCGTGGCAATGGGAGGATGGTCATGAGGCGGAAGTCCGATTCGTTCGCGCGCGTGGCGATGCGAGCCATCCCGAGGCGCCGTCCGACATCCCGGCCTTGAGAGGGCAGCGGAGATCGTCCGGGATCGCCGACGGGCGCCTTCAGGAGAACGCGGCGTCCCGGAGGGCCGTCCTTTCAGGGTTCTTTGAGGAACTTCCCTGAACATAAGGTCATGTCCGAAATATCAGGTGGTGCCGTCACGTTGGAAGAGACCGAGGCGCACCTTCAGGCGCTCGTTCAGCTGGTCCCCAAGGGGCCGCCGAATTGGGCCAACCACGACCTCACGTTCGGGCAATTGAGGTTGCTCTTCACGCTCCGCCAATCCGGGCCCGTCCCCATCGGCCAGCTCGCCGAGATGCTCTCCGTGACCGCCGCGACCGCATCCGAGTTCGTCGACCGCCTCGAACGGCGCGGCCTCGCGACCCGCAGCCACCGCCTCGACGATCGCCGTGTCGTCGAGTGCCGCCTCAGCGACGCGGGAGCCAGGCTGCTGGCAGAGATTGCGGGTGCCCGCCGGCAGGTCGTGCGCCAGGCGCTCGCGCTGCTTACCCAGGAAGAGCTGGCCGACTTCGATCGGTTGCTGCAACTCATGGCCGATCGTTTGGCGGCCGCATCGCTCTCGCCGGCCTAGACCCCCGGCCTAGACCCAAGGAGTCACCCGAGTGGATCCACGCAGGCATACCAAGGACCCGGTCAACCGGATCGGATGGCCGGCATGAGCGGCACGGACGGGCTTGCCCTCGCGACTCGCGGGCTGCGCAAGAACTACGGCTCCCGGCGCGCCCTGGACGGCCTCAATCTATCCGTTCCCGCGGGGGTCGTGTACGGCTTCCTGGGTCCAAATGGCGCCGGCAAGACCACGACCATGCGTGTTCTCACGGGGCTGGTCCACCCCGACGGCGGCACGGTCGAGATCCTGGGCAAGCCGTTCAGGCGCGGCGATCGGCACCGGTTGTTCGAGGTCGGAGCGCTGGTCGAGTCGCCGACCTTCTATCCCTACCTCTCCGCGCGGGCAAACCTGCGCGAGTTGTCTGCCTCGGGCGCTCGTGTGGCTTCGAAGCGGATCGAGGAGCTGCTCGATCTCGTCGGGCTGTGCGAGCGAGGCAACGACAAGGTGGAGGATTTCTCGATGGGGATGAAGCAGCGGCTCGGCATCGGCGCGGCGCTGCTGAGCGACCCGAAGCTGCTGCTGCTCGACGAGCCTGCCAACGGGCTCGACCCGGCCGGGATAGTGGCGATGCGGGACACGCTCCGTACCCTCGCCTCCCAGGGAAAGACGGTCTTCGTCTCGAGCCAACTCCTGGCCGAGATCCAGGTCATGGCCGACACGGTCGGCATCATCGCGTCCGGGAAGCTGGTCCGCGAAGGGCCGCTGAAGGAACTGCTGGCGATGCAGGGCGTGATAAAGGTTCGCGTGCAGCCGGACAGGGTGGACGCGGCTATTGCGACGCTGGCACCGGAATTCCCGGCAGAACGACTGACCGAGACCGACCACGCCGAAGGCTGGTTGTCGGTGCGCATCGCGCCCGATCGGGCCGAGGAGATAAGCCAGAAGCTGGCCGGTGCCGGCATATTCGTCTCCGGCCTCGAGTCGGGGACCGATCTCGAGATGCTGTTCCTACAGCTCACCGGCGGACAGGCCGACACCGGCGAGGGCTCGTTCGTGGGCCTCGGCGGTCCGGACAATGGCGGCGAGACCGCAGGAAAGGGAACTGCGGCATGAGGCTGTTCTTCTCCGGGCTGCGGAAGCTCGTTCGAAGACCCGCAACGTGGGTCACCGTCGGCTTGCTGATCGGCTTGCTGGTGCTCATCCTCCTGGCGGTCGGCGCAACGGCGAACGGTGGCGGCCTGCGCGCCAACAGCGCCAATGCCAAGCTCCTCATCACATTCCCCGGCGCCTACGACCGGATCCTGCAGTTCATCACCGGGCTGGGCGGGCTGTTCGCCGTCCTGTACGGGGCGGCGATCGCCGGATCGGAATGGGGTTGGGGCACGTTCAAGTCGGCGGTTGCGCGCGGCGAGAGCCGCGTCCGCTACATGCTGATCTCGTATGTGACCGTCGCGGTCATGATCGCCTTCGGAATCATCATCACCTTCGCCGTGGGCGTCGTCGCCGCAGTCATCGGAGCGCACCTGGCCAACGTTTCGACGAGCGGCCTGGGGGATTCGGCGACGATCGGCGACCTTCCGGAGCGGCTCCTGAAGGGCTGGATCGCGGTCGTCGAGGAAGGCGCACTGGGCTTCACGATCGCCACGCTGGCGCGCAGCCAGCTGGCCGGAATAGGCGTGGGGATTGCCTTCTACTTCGGCGAGGGGTTCGCCAGCCTCTTCCTGCCCGACATCGTCAAGTACCTGCCGTTCAGCGTCGCCAATGCCTCGCTCGTCACGGGATCCAGCACGGCCGGCGCGTTCGCGGGAGGCGCGAGCGGGCTCCCGGCCGACCAGGCCCAGGTGCTCGTGTTCGCCTGGTTGGTTGGCGCCCTGATCGTCGCCGCGCTCTTCTCCGATCGGGCCGAGATAACCGGCTGACCACCAGGAGGAATCGCTGAATGGAGCTCGACGGGTCGGTCGTCATCGTCACGGGGGCGTCGTCCGGAATCGGTGCCGCCACCGCGCGGCTGGCGGCCGCTCGCGGCGCAAGAGTCGTCCTTGCCGCGCGCCGCGAGGGTCGAATCGCCGACCTGGCGGCGGACCTTCCGGAGGCCCTCGCGATCCGGACCGATATGCGGGATCCGGCCCAGGTCGGTCGGCTCGTAGATGCCGTCCTGGACCGATTCGGACGCGTGGACGTGCTCGTGAACAACGCCGGTCAGGGCCTCCACCTGCCGCTCGAGCAGATCGGTCTCGACGACCTGCGCGCGATCACCGAACTCAACTTCTACGCGCCGCTGCTCGCGATGCAGGCGGTCATTCCATCCATGCGCAGGCAGGGCGGCGGGGCCATCGTGAACGTCAGCTCCATGACGTCCCGCATGGTCCTCCCGGGCGCAGGCGGGTACGCGGCCACGAAGGCGGCGCTCAACATGCTCTCGCAGGTCGCCAGGCGCGAACTCGCGCCGGACGGCATCGTGGTGTCGACGGTCTACCCGGCCGTCACCGCCACGGAGTTCCACCAGTCGCTGGCCGCCGGCAGCCGGGTCGGCGGGGGATCGTGGGCCGTGAAGCCTCACCCGCCCGAGATGGTGGCCGAGGCAATCATCGGCTTGATCGAGTCGGGCGAGGAGGAGGTCCTGCTGACGCAGGGGTGGGACGGAGGCGCTCCGGCACACCGCGGCGCCGAAGGAGTGCAGTAGGGCGATCGCACGGCCGGGTGCGGGCGGGTATCCTCGATCATGGACGCACCGCGAGTTCCGGTTCCGGCCCGGCAATTTCGGGCCAGCGGCAAAGGAGTCCCTCGATGGACGATCAGGTCAGGCACGGCGTGGAGGCGCGGAAGGATTGGAGCGCCTACTACACGATCGCCGAGGAAGCCTTCCCGAGGTATCACAACCGGCCCGACTGTGAAGACGGTTCACAGATTGCCGACAAGGACCTCAGAGCGGGGACTGCCGGCCGCGCGCTGTGCGACAAGTGCAGGCGCTCCCAGCGGTCTATCAAGTAGGTTTCGGCGCCCTCAAGGCGGGTCTGCCGGGCAGCGACCCGGTCGCCTCGGTTCCGCCTGCGGCGGGCATCGGGCTAGCGTGGATCCTACGTCGGCGCCGGCGCCGACGTAGGCGACCTAACTAAGCCGAGTTCCGAGCCCTGCTGGTTCTTCGGTGGAGTGGCAGTTCCGTTCGGAAGGGCGTCCCCGGAACCAGTGCCCTATCGGCCGCGCGACCGACCGCTCGGCTGAGGGTCTCCATGCTGAACGGTTTGGGAAGGAACTCCCCGATGGCATGTAGCTCGTTACCCGAGCCGATCGCATCCGCTGCGAAACCACTCATGAACACCACGCCTATGGAAGGGCGCTCGGCGCGGATGCGAGCCGCCAACTCTGACCCACGGATGCCAGGCATGATGAGGTCCGTAACGAGCACGTCGATCCCCTCCGCCCAGCGCTCGCTCGCCCGCAGCGCTTGATCTGCATCGGCCGCGACGAGAACGGAGTAGCCCTCAGCTTCGAGACTTCGACGTGCGAACTCACGCACGACCGACTCATCCTCGACCAGAAGGACTACCCCGGGCCTTCGCGGTGCCGAGTCCAGGGCCTGGCGTGGGTGAGGCATGACCCCGACAACCGCGTGGGGCAGATCGACGTGGAAAGTCGAGCCTTCACCCAACGCGCTCTCGACCTGAACCTGCCCGCCTGATTGAGCGACGATCCCGAACACAGTTGAGAGTCCGAGCCCCGTGCCCCTGTCGAACCTCTTTGTGGTAAAGAAGGGTTCGAAGATTCGTCCCTTCGTCACTTCATCCATTCCTGTGCCCGTGTCCGCAACGCTTATACGGACAAACGGGGCCGTGCTTGCAACCTCTGGTCGATCCGAGTCGGCCGGTTCAAGATCGTGAACCGAGATGGTCACCGTACCGCCGGTCGGCATCGCATCCCGCGCATTGATGGCTAGATTGACGATGACCTGTTCGAGTTGGGCTGGGTCGACCCGTATCCAACCGTGCTCGGCTTGTACGTCGAGGGTGATCTTCATGTCGTCGCCCATCAGGGGTCGCAGGATCGGTAGGAGGTCGACGATGACCTGCGCAGGGTCGATATCCACAGGAATCAGCACCTGGCGCCGCGTGAATGCCAGCAGCCTGCGAGTGATGGCGCTCGCCCGGTCGGCGCTGGCAAGCACCTGATCGATGTCGTCGCCAATCGGGTCGCCGTAGGCCAAGTTCGCCCGCACCAACTCGGCATATCCATGGATCGCCGTCAGCAGATTGTTGAAGTCGTGGGCGATCCCGCCGGCGAACTGGCCGATGGCCTCGAGACGTTGGTTTTGTATCAGCTGGGCATCGATGGCGTGTTTGCCGGTAATGTCGCTGACGTTCAACATCGTTCCAACGTCGACACCTTCGGGCGTGGCGATCTGGTTCCCGTCTACGAGCGCGAACAAATCGGTCCCGTCGTCCCGCCGGAACCGGAGTTGAATGCTCCCGCCGGCATGGGTGCGCAGACGCGTCAGGAAGGCCTCCACATCGGCCGACTGGGCCTCGGCGAGGAAATCGGTCATGAGGCGGCCGCGAACGCCAGCGGGGGTCGATCCGAGCAGCCGGCCCATCGCCTCATTGGCGTAAATCGTTCGGCCGTCGACCCCCACGAGCCAGACGCCTTCGATCATGCCGTCAAAGACCGAACGCGGCCGGCCCGTCGGCACCTGCCCGATGGACCGCCGTGGTTTCGTGTCACGCGCTTCTTCGTCCACACCGCCCCCTTGCCAGACGATCAGCAGTCAGCGGTCAGCACGCCTCAAACCAGGATAGACCTGCGGCCTAGCCAGGTCACAGTCATATTGTCAATGGCCGTCGCGCTGGACGGCGCACGTGGCGATGGGCGTTTCTGGAGGGGGGAAAGCCGCCCGGCCACGGGGAAGTGGGCTGCGAGGCGTCGGATGTCGTCCGCCCCTGTCGTGCGGGACGTCCTCCCGGCTTAGCGATCCTGGCTCACGCGACCGAACTACTAACGTCCCGCCGACGCCCGCTCTCTGCGCGCCGCAAGGGGGCCGCCGCCTTTCAGGCCACGGTACCTCGCGCCGACCGCGCTGAGGGAGGAGGCTCGGACATCGAGGAGCGCCTTGACCTCGGCAGACAACCGACGCCCGATCGACGTCCGCACCAGCCACTCCAGGTAGTCTGGGTCTCTCTGGACGAGCTGCCCGAGCGACCAACCGGCATAGCGGCCGAAGTCAAGGATGCTGCTCGTGTCGCGCCTGCTTCGCGGCGGCAGGTCGTCGCGGCCGAGTCTCGTAGGGCCGTGCGAGTCCGCGTGGTCAGCGGCCAGAGGGCGTATATCTGGTCGGTCCCGTTCCTCGTCGTAGGCCGATCGCAGCAGCGGGTTCCCAACCACCGCCCATGCCGCATTTAGCTCGACCATGCGATGCACATCACCCCCTGCGTCTGGGTGGAGCTTGCGCGCGAGAGCGTGGTAGGCCGCACGGATGACTTCGGAATCGGCGTGAGGATCGACCTGCAGCTGTCTATATAGATCGTTCATGGCCGTGACTCGTCCTTGCATCGAACTACCCACGTATCAAGATTAGTCATGCTGCCACCACCTGATTCCGACCGGACCTCTTGGCGGCAAAGAGCCTTGCGTCCGCCAGACCGATCAGCGCGTCCTTCGTAGGATTGATGGGATCGATGACGGCACATCCGGCGCTCACGGTGAAGCTGACCGGCTGGCCGTTGGCACCGGGCACGGTGCGTGCCTCCA
>Ga0182027_10009364_pt1 | contig 14092 bp, 15 predicted proteins | sample 712E1DmetaG_FD_121300 | JGI IMG/M metagenome (GOLD analysis project Ga0182027, IMG submission 121300) | Permafrost microbial communities from Stordalen Mire, Sweden - 712E1D metaG (Illumina Assembly) | ecosystem: Environmental > Terrestrial > Soil > Wetlands > Permafrost | place: Sweden...
AAAAAATATTAAAGTGTCAAACTGACTTCTTGGGTTTTTTGAGCCATGCCCTAAATGACAGCGATTTCTTGAAGTAACAAAAGAAACGCAAAATGAATGTGTGTAGCGAAACCGAACACACTCATTTTGCGAATTTTTCTTTCATTCCTTATTGCATGCGGACATCTTTCTTTGGCCGCAGGCCAAAATAAATCAATACCATGCCACCGGCGATCAGGGCCAGCGTGAACCCGTAGGTGGTCAATAATCCGACCACCAGCAGCAGCGCTGCCAGAACCCCGCAAACCAGGGCCGGGATGTGCGCCCAGGCGGTTGGGAATTTCACGCGCTGGCGCCACAGCCACGCGAAGGTGGCAGCCCAGCCCAGGAACATTATCCCAGCCGGGATGGACGATTGAGCGAAGCTGCCCAGGATCGGCATGCTCAGCAGGGCATTCACCCCGATGGATACCAGAATTCCGGCCGGCATCAGTCCCCACCAGCGTACCTGCTTGAAATAGACATAGAAGAAGGGCAAGGCAATCAGGAAGAGTACAAAGCCGCCCATCCACTGGTTGAGATAACTTCCCAGCAGGGTGATCGCTCCCACCGCAGCCATGATAAAGCCCGGAATGAGCGCCCACGCGTACCTGCGGTTCACGAAATAGACCGTCAGGAAGGGGATGGCAATGGCGAACATGAACCCGGCCCCGATCACCTCACCTGGCAGCCGGTCACCAAAAGCAACCACCACACCGAACAGGATGGAAGCGAAAGCCGGGATGAACGCCCACCAGTGCTTGCGGAAATCGATGGCAAACGCTACCAGGAACGGGATCGCGATGGCTCCGAAAAATGGTGAGGCGATTGCGGCGTCATGGTAGTTATGCGACGTGGCCAACCAGACCATCCCGCCTAGCGCCGCAAAAATGGTAACCGGGAACAACCAGCCCCAGAAGCGCACCCCGGCCAGCAGGTAGCGGATAAGGAACACCAGGGACAACCCTGCGAAGGCCAGCGCCCAGAATGGTGGGGTGAATTTTCCCACCAGGCCCTGCTGCTGCGCCAGGGTCAGGCCGGCAGCCAGGATCAGCAGGATTCCCCAGAAGATATTATCGTATCTGTTTTTCATCGTTATCTCCTCTTTGTTATTCGGATAATCAGTAATCCACATTATAGAGATTGCCAGAAAAAAACGCCCCTTCCAATAGGCGGGTTTTAGCCTGTCCATCCGGACAGTAAAAACCCCGCCCTTCGACAGAAGAACCTTCCTTGATTCCTCATTATATTAAATACGCGGGAGACACGCTAGCTCCACACATACACAAGTCCGAGAATTGACAGGAGTGCAAAATGAAATCTTCCAACAGGCACGTATTCTTTGAGGTGTTGATCATCCTGATCGTCATGACCGGATTGTCGTTTTTGGTTCCGGCAATCAAGGGGCCGCTTGAAATCCTGGTGGTGGTTTATTTCATTTTCGAACGCTTCCTGCGCCACCGCACCTGGTCCGAAATTGGATTTAAAACGAAGACATTTTTCAAAGATTTGTTGGCCAATTGGTGGCTGGTTGTGCTGGTGGGTTTCATCACCCAAATCATACCGATCCTGATTGCCAAGACCATCCTGCCTGAATACCTGGCTCACATCCAGGAACGCTTACCCCTGGATATCTCCGGCGGCATCGGCACGCTGGCAATCTTGCTGCTGGTTGCCACCCTGGCCGAGGAACTGGTTTACCGGGCCTTATTCCAGGAACGCCTGGCGTGGGGATTGGGCACACCCCTCGCCCTGGCATTGGTTGTCCTGGTATTTTCTGCAATGCACTGGGCGCCCGGCCAGCCCGTGGTTGTTTTTACAGACCTGGCTTTTGTTGCCATCGATGCAGTGATCTATGGGGCAATCTTCGCTCGTTGTGAGAACATTTTCGTCGCCTGGCTGGCGCACTTCCTGGCAGATGTGGTCGGGCTTGCGCTTATAATCATTCTTATCCATTGATTTCCTAAAACCAGTATCCTGTCCACATGGACAGGATAAAACCCGACCTGTGACAGGTACGCTCTCTGGATACAGCTCCTACAATAGGGATAATTCAAACTATTGGAGGCAGGCATGGTAGTCGCAGGCGTAATTGCAAAACCAACCACTAACCCGATGAAACGGGTCTTCGGCATTCGTGATTTCTCCCTGCTGTTCGCAGGACAGACTACCTCCCTGCTGGGGGACCAGTTCTACAGCATCGCCGGGGCCTGGCTCGTGCTCCGGCTGACCGGTGACCCGCTCGCGCTCGGACTGGTGATTGCACTCGGCACCATCCCCAGAGCCATATTCACTCTGATTGGCGGCGCTATCACCGACCGCGTCTCGCCCCGCCAGGTGATGTTGCTCTCGGATATCATCCGCCTGTTTCTGACTGCGCTGATGGCCGTCCAAATCTTCACCGGTACTTTGCAGGTCTGGATGATCTATGTGTACTCGCTGGTCTTCGGGATCGTCGGCGGTGTATTCGCCCCTGCTTCTATGTCCATGGCGCCCACTCTGGTGCCGTCTGATGATCTGCAAGCTGGCAATTCGGTCATGCAAGGCAGCATGCAACTGATCGGCTTTGTCGGTCCGGCCGTGGCCGGCGCGCTGATTGCGGCCTTCCCGCGCCAGAACATCGGCGTCGGCATTGCGATCGCCTTCGACGCGTTCACCTTCATCATTTCCGTTATCACCTTATGGATGATGTCCGCCGGCCGGCAGGTTACTTCCTCTGCCGCGGCGGCTCCCAAGGCCAGCGTGTGGGCCTCCATCCGGGAAGGCCTTGTTTATATGCTAAAGGATCCGGCTCTACGGGTCATGTTCCTCCTGATTGCCGTTGCCAACTTTGCCTTCGGCGGGCCGGTGCTGGTTGGCATCCCCTTCCTGGCCAATACGCGCTTTCCCGAAGGTGCCGCCGCTTATGGCCTGATCATCTCCGGCTATGCTGGTGGCAACCTGCTGGGCATTATCCTGTGCGGGGCACTCCCCAAACTGAAACAACCAATGTTGAAAGTTTTCCTGGTAGTCATGTTCCTGCTCTTTGGGGCGGGCACTGTCTGCCTGGCCTGGATAGGAAGGAGCTGGCTGGCCTTTACAGTCATGCTGGTCATGGGCGTCCTGAACGGCTACCTTTCGATCATGCTGATCACCGGTTTGCAGCGCAATACCCCCCGGGAAATGCTCGGGCGCATCATGAGTATGGTCGTACTGGCCAACCTGGTTTTCATGCCGCTTTCCCAGACCATCGCCGGAGCCGTTCTGCGCTGGAATGTCCCGCTCCTGTTCGTAGGAGCCGGTGTATTGATGACGTTATGCGCCCTTTATCTGGCGGTTCCCAGGATCGGGTCCCTGCTAAGTGCACAACTGGTTGCCAATCAAACCGGCCCTGCAAAAACAGAATCGACTCAATAATCTTTGGAAGGATAAATAAAAGGAATATCTCATGAAAAAGAAGAAAACCCTGATCGTACTTGGTATTTTGCTCGGTCTGGTCGTTGTTGCAATACTGGCTACCATCCTGCTGACACCCTGGATGGACCGCTGGGACGCTACCGGCGCGGAAATTTCGGCAGCCTATCCAGGCGATGAACTGGTCAAAGCGCCAAGCAGCATCGTCAACCGGGCCGTAACAATCCACGCCAGCCCTGCCCAGATCTACCCGTGGATCGTGCAGTTGGGCGCCGAGCGCGGCGGCTTCTACAGCCATTCCTGGCTGGAAACCTACCTTCTGCATTGCAAGCTGGTTAACGCCGACCGCATCCATGCGGAATGGCAGGGTCTGCAGGTTGGTGACCAGGTCAAGATGTGCCCGGGCAGTTTCGGCCCGGTGCCCTACCAGGTCGCTCAACTTACTCTGAACCGGTCAGTTGTCTTGGGACACCAGGATAAGGGCCAATGGGTTGATATCTGGGAGTTCAACCTCATCCCACAGCCGGATGGCACCACCCGCTTGGTATTGCGTACCCGCACTATGATGACCGGCGGCTTCTGGGACATCATCCACCCGGGTGTCTTCATCATGGAGACCGGAATGTTGCAAGGCATCCAGGTCCGGGCAGAAGCCCTGCAAAACAATCAATAACCAAATGAGAGAAAGATCATCAATACAAAACTGTCCTGGTTTCAAAAACATGCTCTGTTGGGATATTTCCTTTTAGCGTTTGCCATATCCTGGGCGATTGGCATCCCACTGGCATTGATCGCACAAGGCAAATTAAACTGGCATCTTCCTTTTTATTTGCACTATTTATATTCCTATGGACCGATGTTGGCCGCTTTGATCATGCCGGGAATTACCAAAGGGAAATCCGGCATTAGAGACATTTTCAAGCGATTGACTGACTGGCATATGCGTCCGATCTGGTGGATTATCGCTTTTTCTCCAGTAGTTGGCTACTTGATCATTATGACCATCCAGCGGTTTATTTAAGGAACGTGGCCAGATTTTCACCTTTTGGGAGATGTAAGTTTTCTGCCCAATTTAGGCATTGGAGCGCTTTTTCTTTGAATTCTTACTTCCGGCGTTGGAGAAGAGACAGGTTGGCGCGGATATGCCCTGCCCAGATTACAGCAAAATATGAATGCCTTATCTGCAACAATCATGTTGGGCCTTCTTTGGGCATTATGGCATTTACCACTTTTTTTCTATGCCTTTGACCCGGGTATGGCTGTTGGATGGTTTTTTGGCTTGCTTTGCGCTGCGGTCGTGTTCACCTGGCTTTATAACAGTACGAAAGGTTCCCTTTTGGCTGTGGCGCTTTGGCATGCCACCTTCAACTATATTACTTCATCGAAGGCCGATGCAGGGCTGGGTGCCATTATCTTGAGTATCCTGATCATGGTTTGGGCGGTTGTACTTATTTTCATCTACAAACCAGCGAATTTGTCACAGCCGGAAAAGCAAACGCTCGCGTGAAAGAAAGATAAATCTGCTACGGCGTTATTGAGTTCCAAAGGTTTGAAGGGTAATTTGTTCTGCGACATTGAGTAACGCCATCTCCTGCTATCTACGGCCGACTATCTGAACACCTACCGGTAGGGCTCGAGAGGTCATCCCAACCGGGATGGTCACGACCGGTTGTCCGGTAACATTGAAGATAATGCTGTGCAGCAGGTTAGCCAGCAACTGGGCCAACGGATTGCCATCCACCTCAATGGGTGCATCCGGTTTGCGGTGGGTGAAAGCCGGAGTTGGGAAGACTGGGCAAATCCAGGCATCCCATTTCGTTAAAAAGGTCTCGCACTGCTCGATCAGCTTTTCGCGTTGTTTGAGGATACTGGCGATCGTCTGTGGGCGCAAAGTCATGCCGGTATACAGCCCGCGCTGGAGTGGGTGCGTGTGGCCGGATCGCGACAACACGGGTCCGATGATCTTACGCATCTGGCGCATCAAAGGCGGTTGGAACAGGGTGTTTATGGCACCCAGGCAGGCTCCGGCGGTGAACCAGGCTTCTTCGTAATCAAACCCCGCATCGGAACGGTATTCCACATGGCATCCGGTTTGTTTCAAACCATCCACAAGCGTACGCATCAGCCGCCTGGATTCATTATCCAGTGGAGCACCCCCAAAGTCAACTGTCCAGGCAATTCGAAGATTGGCCAATGGTCTCATTGGTGGCTGTTCCAATCCGGGAGTACCCGGCTCGGCGAGGATCGGGAACGCCAGCCGCAAATCTGCGACCGAACGACCCAGAGGACCCATGCTGGCCAATTGGGTCAGTGCTTGCCATTCTTTTGGGATTGCCAATGGCTTGGGACTGGCGAGATGCCCCTTACCTGAGACACGTCCGCCGGTACATTTCAGTCCATAAACACCGCAGAAATGCGCCGGGATTCGGATCGACCCACCGATATCGCTGCCCAAATCCAGGTAAGATAGTCGCGCGGAAATTGCCGCGGCGGCGCCGCCCGAGCTGCCGCCCGGGGTGCGTGAATGATCCCAGGGATTGTTGGTGCGGCCAAAAACCGGGTTGTTGGACTGGATGCCGCTGGCTAGCGTCGGCAGGTTTGTCTTGCCCAGGATGATTGCACCGGCCTCCCGCAGGCGCTTCACGGGCGGGGCATCTGCAGCTGGGACACGCTTGGCGAAGGGTGGGAAACCGCTGGTGGTGCGCATGCCGGCGATCTCAAAGGAATCCTTGATCGTAATCGGTACTCCATGGAGCGCACCGGTTGCTTGGCCCGCTTGAAGGGCTTCATCGGCTGCTTATGCCTGGCGGCGGGCGCCCTCTGCATCCAGCGTGACAATGGCATTAAGCGACGGATTTTCTTTTCCAATCCGTTCCAAAAGATCATTGACCAGATCGATGGATTTGATCTGACCGGTCCTGACCGCTTCGGCGGCCTGTGTTGCAGTGAGTATGCTGAGTTCGTCCATGGCTACCTACCTGATTGTAGAAAGAGAATTGGAAATCTCAAAATTCAGTTCAGCTCTTCGTTTGATTCCAAGCAAACACTTGCTCATCATAAGAATATCTCCAAAGTCATAGAAGATGTAATATATTATCCAGGGGAAGCTAAAATCGTACCTTGTCTGTAGTCGCGTCATCAACCTGGTTTCACTGGCTTTGTTCTGGCGCAGATACCAGACCCATGTTCCATTTCCTTTCCTGTCCCACCATAAAATATGCTCATCTTCTTTGAAGCCTTTCACCCACATCCCATTTTTTTGGTCCGGGGTAAAAGGAATAAAGGTATCCAGTTCGATTTTTTGATATTCAGGCAGGATTTCTCTTGCACTTGGTTGGTTGGCATTGTCGATCAAGTCGATGCTATAAAAACCGGCCCTGGCAGAACCGATCTGAATGATCCATTTCCAGACCTCTGCCGGGGGAACTTGGATGGATACCGCCCTGGTTGCCACGAAGTGGGGCTTATTTACAATATCATCGCCAGGCAGGGATTGGTTTATTTCATCTTTGGTTGCTCCCCAGGTTAATTGCCAGGGCCGGATAATAAAAAGATATACAAGCGCTAACCCGCCAGCTAGCAGAAGAAAAAGCAACAAAGTGTTCACCTTATACCTCCTCGATTAATATAACGTCAGGCTGGTTTAATCCTGATGGAACATCCACACACAGGCTTTGGAGCCGCATATCCAGGTCCGCCTCACAGCCACCGGCGGCTCAAGGTCATCTTGGTGATCTCGGCTTCGATGTAATCCTGGCCAAGACTCCGTGCCACTGAAATGCGGTGGTGTCCATCCCGCACATAGTAGGTGCCGTCCAATTCCACCAGGTCGACCGGCGGCAGCTTGCGGCCGCGCATAAATTCCTTGGCGATGCTCAGCCAGCGGCTGCGGCTGGATTCTTTCACCGGATGGAAGCTCGCGTCAAACACATCCGACTTGCTCAGCGTGCCTCGGATACAGGCAATACAGACCGCCCGGATGCCTGCGTAGGTACTGTTTTGCACCTGCTTGCCGTCCAAAGTCTCCTCCAGGTCGAGAAAGCGCGTGGCGCGATGCGTCAATCTGGCCCATAGACGGTAAAACCAGCCACGCGAGCTTGTCTCCCAAAAGAGCGCCACCGCTTGATTGGACTGTATCTGGCTGAAGGAAGTATTTTGTGTCATAGCCCATCTCCATTTTGACCTTATGATCTGTCCCTAGTTTAAGTCAGCCAGTGTTCCTTTACCTCTGGCGAAAGGCCGGTTTTTCCCTGTCCGAAGGTAGAGGTGTATGGACAGCGCAATCAACCTCAAGGCATAATACTGCCTGACCCACTGATATTTTTGCTAACCTGTGCCGGATTCCCGCCATAATGGATCGTGCCGGAACCGCGCACGCGTGCATCCAGGTTTTGCATGTTGAACACCTCGATATTGCCCGAACCATTCAAGGCCACGGTCGCGGATTTGGCGATTAATCTATTGCAGTAAATATTCCCGGAACCTGGCAGGCTGATATTGACAGTGGTGGCTGAACCAGTCACGCTGAGACTGCCGGACCCCGGCAGGTTGACCTTCAGGGTATCCCCGCCTATTTCGGAGATATTGATATTACCGGATCCGCTCAGGGTTACTTCTTTAAGCGATTTCATCGTCACATTTACCCGGACTGGATTGAAAGAAGTAAAGTTGGCGTTTGATTTATTGCTGATGACCAGCTGGCCGTTCTTTACAACAGTTTCGACCAGGGGCACAATATTGTCATCTGCTTCAACATTGACAGATTCCAATACCCCGAAGGTAACCTCCACATGGGCTGAGCCTAGGAGCATGACCGATGTAAAACCGCTCACGCCGCGCCTCTCGCGGATCACGTTCCCAGACCCGACAACGCTATTGGAACTGATCGTTACAAACGAGCATGCGCCCAGCATGAGTGCCATAACGATGAATAAACCCAGTATTTTTTTGTACATTCTCCATACTCCTTAATTTTTGGCCAGATACTTACTTGACTTCAATCGAACTCATCAGGGCATCCAATTTGTTCAGATCTGGTGAAAAGCTGCTGGCAGGCTGCTGGTTCAGCAGAGTGACCATTCCTGAACGATAAGCCGGGTAATCGTTCAACGTTTGGCTTGTTTGTCACTGAGTTTGGAACTGCCCGGCAGGCCCGGGTTGGTGACCGGCAGAATTGCCGCAACATAATATTTGCCGTCACTGGTCAAGCCCTGGAAGGTGTAGATCCACTCATGATTTTTGACCGCCACCATGCCTTGGGCGAACTGGGTCAGGAACCGGAACCCCTTTCCGTTCTTGAAATCCAGGGTTTGCATCTGCGCGTGCAGTACCTGCGTGGCGTTGGAAAGCGGCAGGAGCGGCAACTGGTCCCCGGCTTGCCTGGTTTGCAGCAGGGCTTGCAGATCGGCGGCAGCTTTGCCAGCGGTTTCGTTGGCTTTGGCTAGGTCAGCGACCGGATAGACGAAGACTTGCGGCTTAAACAGATGGTTACCGACTGGGTAACCTTGCAGAGTCAGGCGGCGGTATTGAGGCATACCTTCCCAATAAGGTGCATCCAGTTTGGCAGGCGCCTCTATTACGGTTTCGATGGTTAAATTCTGGACCAAAGCGGAGTACTCGATGGTTATGGCGGTCGGTGCTCCACTGGTGGGCTGGGCGGCTGGCTGAGTGGGCTGCGGGTCGCTCGTGCGGCTAGCCGGCAGGCAGACAGCAGCAGGATGGCGACTAAAGCAAGAAATGGGGAATAGGATGGTCGGTGGGCATTCATGGTTGAGCTCTCTCTTCTGTTAGTATTTGTGTTGATTTTAGAAGGAACCTGGTGTTATTACGCCTGCCTGAGGGCGAGTCTTACCCTGACCACCCGGACAGGTTAATCCCCGACCTGTGGCTGGTACACCCGGGGAACGCCCCTATTACAATGAATCCAGTACATTCTCATTTCATTCAGCCACCACTGCGGAAAGGTTTGTTTACATGAATGCTTCCATGGAATCCATTCAATCAAGCTCCAATACGAGAAACATCAAACAGTGGATGCAACAACACCCATTGTTCTCTTTCTTTTTCCTTGCATACGCAATCACCTGGATCATATTCTGCCCTTATGTGCTCGCAGAATGGGGCATCCTGCCCAAGGCTTCCTATAACAATTTATTCTATATCCTGCATACGTTCGGACCAGCCGTGGCTGCTTACATCATGTTCCGTGTAATGGAAGGCAAAGCCGGCTGGCTTGGATTAAGAAAGCGTATCAAACAAGTCCGCGCCGGCTGGGTGTGGTATGCGTTCATCCTGCTGGGCATTCCAGCGCTTATCCTGCTTGGCATCCTGCCCCTGACGGGAGCATTGGCGAGTTTTCAAGGCCTGACCCCCAAATTACTGGTGAGTTATCCGTTTGTCTTTGTGCTCATCTTTTTTGGAGGCGGCCCGCTGGGCGAGGAAATTGGCTGGCGCGGCTTTGCCCTGCCGCGCCTGCAATCCCGGTATGGCGCATTGCCGGCCACCCTGCTCCTGGGCGTTTTATGGACCTTCTGGCACATCGAGGACTTCTTTACCGCCTCACAAGGCGGCGGACCAGGCACGGGTTTAACTGCCTTCACCTTCCATTTCCCTGTTTTTTTCGTGATGGTAATGGAATTGGCGATCATTATGACCTGGCTCTTCAACCATACTTGTGGAAGTGTATTCATAGCGATTTTGTTTCATGCCAGCTTCGACGCCTTTGGCAGTACCGTGCAACCACTCTTTTCTGCCTCGATCGTTTCCAAGACAAACTTGCTATTTGCAATAGGATTTGCCGTGCCGGTGCTCCTGATTCTCATTCTGACCCGCGGCCAGCTTGGTTACCAACCTGATCAGAACCAATCCTTGACGCCAGGGGAAATCGTGGCGCAACCCATCCTTTGATCGCTTTCCTCCCTGCTTATGCGGAAAAACGATTTCGGAGATCGCTACTCGGCGATCTCCGAATGTTTTCATGGCATTTTAAGCCAAATCCATAATTGTCAGCCAGCCGTGAATAAAAATTAGTGTCTATCCGAAAATTCAGGAAGAGTTCGCAATTTGAGAGTGTGCGGACGCGAAGCATACCCGAAGGGTGCGGAGCCACACACTCTCAAAATAAGGTTCTACTATAGTATTCAAATAGATTGTTAGCCGACCTGGCTTTCATGTAGAACAAAGAATTCGCCTGATCGGGCATAAGAATGTTGTCAACAAGTTTAAGATCGATCCCTAATTTATGAGGTTGCTAAACAGGTATTCAAGCAGCATTGTTCCACTTCCCGCGTTTCCGTTTTTTGAGGAATGGGGAGCCATTTTTTGACCTTATTCTCCTGTACAACTCCTGCTTCCTTTCCTTCCCGGTCATGCCTGGATTGATCGAGAAACTGGGAATGGTAATTGCTCAGTTGCGTGCTGTGAGGCTGCCAAATCCAACCCGCTCCTGCTCCACCGTGCAGGAATACAAAGGGTGATGAAGAATTTGAGCCTGTATTTTGATTATTGAGTGCCATAGAATATTCTCCTATTCGTACCGAATGACAACTTTGGCAATAATAAACTCAATGAAGGAAAACTTCCCCTGCCGGAGGGGGAGTTTTGGGCTGTCCAGTTGGATAGGCCCGAACTGCCTCGGTTCTCTGGCTGCCTCAATCAGATTATGGAGTAAAATTATTTATACTTTGCAAAGGTGATCCCAGTGCCCGCCAATAAAATCAACCTGACCAGCCCCTCCCAATCCATCGAGGAACTCAAACATTCTGAAGCCACCTTTCGGGCCATGTTCGAAACCTCGGCAGTCGGTATCGGCATCATGGGCCTTGACCATAAGATCCTCGATGCCAACCCGGCCATTTGCCGCATGTTCGGCCGGACGCGCGCACAATTCATTGGATTGTCGCCCGTGGCTGCCACTTTTCCCGAGGATTACCCTCAATCGGACGAAAAATTCCAGGAACTGCTGGACGGCAAGCGCGAGTATTACTGGGATGAACGCCGTTACCTTCGGACAAATGGCGATGTCTTCTGGGCCCAGATCACTATGAGTGTGGTCCGGGACGAAACCGGCATTCCCCTGTATATGGTCGGTATGGTCCTCGACATCAGTGAACAGAAACGGGTAGTGGCAGATTTGCAGGCTTCCGAAGTGCGCTTCCGCGCCATGTTTGACAATGTTTCCGTCGGCATGTCCTTGATGAGCCTGGATCGGCGTGCCATGTCAGTTAATCAGGCCGCTGCCCGCATTACCGGTTATTCGGTGGAGGAATTGGCCGGGATTAATGCCGCCGCTTTGTCTTACCCGCCCGACCTCGAGATCGGTCTGGTAGGCTTCCAGGAATTGGTGGCCGGTAAGCGCGACAGCCTGCAGATGGAAAAACGTTTCGTGCGCAAGAATGGGGACATTTACTGGGCGCGTGTGACCTATACCTCGGTTCGGAATGCAGTCAGCCAGCCTCAATACCTCGTCGGTTCGATCGAAGATATCAATGAACAGAAACTGGCCGCCGAAAAGCTGGCCGCCCAGGAGGCCGAGTACACGCTCACCCTCGAACAGCGTGTCGAGGAACGCACCCGCATGTTGAGCGAGATTAATCTGAAGCTGATTAACGAGATTGAGCATCGCCAGAAGGCTGAGGAAGCCCTGGCCGCCAAGGCAGTGGAGGATGCCATTACTGCCGAGCGCACCCGTCTGGCGCGTGACCTGCACGACGCCGTTACCCAGACGCTCTTTTCTGCCAGCCTGATTGCCGAAGTCCTCCCGGATATTTGGGCCATGGATGAAGCCGAAGCGCGCAGATCCACCGAAGAGCTGCGCCAGCTCACCCGCGGCGCCCTGGCCGAGATGCGCACCCTGTTACTGGAGTTGCGCCCGGCTGCTCTCACTCAGGCGCGCTTCCCCGACCTGATCAAGCAGCTCAGCGAAGCCGTCATCGGGCGCGCCCGCCTGCCGGTCCAGCTGGATGTGACCGGGGAATACGAAATGCCGCCGGATGTCAAAGTGGCCTTCTATCGCATCGCCCAGGAGAGCCTGAATAACATCATGAAATATGCGCGTGCTACCGAGGTCCAGGTCCAACTCCGGCTGGTATGTTGCAATGTCCATATGGAGATTCGGGATAATGGCATCGGCTTCGAGCCATCGGCGATCCGGCCCACCAGCCTGGGCATGCGCATCATGCGCGAGCGCGCCGATGCCATCCGTGCCCGTCTTAATATATCCAGCACTCCCGGCCAGGGCAGCACGGTCAGCTTGGACTGGAATGAAGATGAATTGATCCCAATTTCCAAAATTCCATCGCGAGGTGAAGCATGACAACCATTCGCATCCTTCTGGTAGACGACCATGCCGTTGTCCTTAGCGGTCTGGGTAAATTCCTGATGGTTAATAAAGATCTCGAACTGGTAGGCGAAGCCTCAGATGGCGCCGAAGCCATCCAGATGGCCGGCCTGCACAAGCCGGATGTGATCCTGATGGACCTGATGATGCCCGGTATGGATGGCATCACGGCCACGCGCCAGATTCACCAGAAGTATCCCCAGATCCGCGTAATTGCCCTGACCAGCTTTTCTGAGCAGAATATGGTCCAGGGCGCCCTGCAGGCCGGCGCCATCGGCTACCTGCAGAAGAACGTAACTGCCTCCGAGTTGGGTAACGCCATCCGCTCGGCCTACACTGGGCGCATGACCCTTTCTCCCGAGGCCTCCCAGGTGCTTGCCAATGCGGTTTCACAGCCGCAAATCCAGGGCAATGAACTAACCGAACGCGAACGGGATGTTCTTAATGGCATGGTGGCCGGATTGAACAATAACGAGATCGCCGATAAACTGGTCATTAGCCTGGGCACCGTCAAGTTCCATATTTCGAATATTTTTCAAAAGTTGGGAGTGGGCAGCCGGGTCGAAGCGGTCAAGCTGGCCATCCAGCAAAAACTGGTCTGATCTTTCCACACCTTGCTAAAAAGCGACGACACCAGTCGTCGCTTTTTATTACCCTGTCCGTTCGGCTAGGCTAAAACCCGTCCTAAGGCAGGCGCTATTTTAACCCAGCAGGCGTAAACTACCGGTATGAAAAATAACGAACGCATCCTGATTGCCGACCCGGATCAGGCTTTTCGCAAGGCACTGGCCCTGCTGCTCGCCCGCAGGCTCAATATTCAAAACATTGACGAGGCCGCCGATACCGGTACCATGATCCAAAAACTGGCGGATACCTCAACGGACCTGTTGCTGCTTAATTGGTCCTTCCACGGTGTTCCGGGGCCCGAAACTTGCATCCTGCTCCACAACACCTATCCCAACTTGAAACTGATCCTGTTGAGTTTGAATCCGGAGGATGCCGCCGCCGCCCATGCTGCCGGCGCAGAATTTATTTGCAAGAGCGCCTCGCCGGATGAAACTTTGAAAGTGCTCAAATCTTTGCTCGCGAAGGAAGAATAACCATGCCAACCACCGATTGGATCATTCACACCCAGACTATTAGTACTTCACGAAAAGGTTTCGTAGAGGCGACTTTATCATCCCAGTAGGGGACAGTCGCTTTTTAGCCGAACGACACTACCTGACACCACCCCTGCGAACTACCCAGGGTGCGCGGGCAGCGCCAGGGAAATCGTTATTAAGTTTTCGTGATCTTCTAACTATTTATGGAACACGAAAGTGGAAAAAGGAAGACAATATTGGG
>Ga0182027_10009367_pt1 | contig 14087 bp, 12 predicted proteins | sample 712E1DmetaG_FD_121300 | JGI IMG/M metagenome (GOLD analysis project Ga0182027, IMG submission 121300) | Permafrost microbial communities from Stordalen Mire, Sweden - 712E1D metaG (Illumina Assembly) | ecosystem: Environmental > Terrestrial > Soil > Wetlands > Permafrost | place: Sweden...
TACTCACATTCGATATTTGCCGGGCAGCATCGTGCATAACAGCCAGTTGAAGGATGTGGTGCTCTCGAACGGCTGCCGCATCCAGAATGCCAAGATCACACATTCCGTGATTGGGGTTCGCAGCCAGATTGCCACAGGCTCACGCGTCAAGGATACGATTCTGATGGGTTCCGATTATTATGATCCCGGAAAACGGCCCTCCTCCGTTCCCACCGGCATTGGTCCGCGCTGTGATATCGAAGGAGCCATCATTGACAAGAATGTGCGTATCGGGAAAGGCGTGGTCATCCGCCCGTTCCCGCGCCATGTCAATTTCGACGGCGAAAAATGGTGTATCCGCGATGGCGTGGTGGTCATCCCCAAGAATGAAGAGATTCCACCAGGGACGCAGATTGTGCCCGAAAGCTGACGGATTTGTAAAGCAAAATAAAGACAGTCTATCCTGTAATATAATATGCTCACAAATGAAAAGCGAGAGGCTTACCCCAATCCCGGTTTCCATGAGTGCTTATGGAGGCGGATTCCTTGGCTTGACATTCCTTTCGCAACGGAATAGACTTGATTTTGGTTGGGGAGTAGCCGTGGCGGCGGTGGTTGAGGTATGGCGTTGGAAGAGCCATATATCGAAATCTGTCGCCAATGGATTGTCGTCATACCATTGACGGAAACGTCATCGGCAGTCCATGCGCTTCCAGCGTTGGCAAGACCACCACGATTACGATTCGTGGTGGTCTTTTTTCTCCCCTTGGTCGAGCGACACAAAAATAAGATGTGCTGGGAGTCCTGCGAATGGACAAGGCAGAAAAAAATATACAAACGGCATGGCACGCGCTCGAGATAGGGGAAGTTTTACGCGATCTGCAGGTTCATGAAAATGGGTTGACTGCCATGGAGGTTTCCGGGCGTTTGCTGCGGTATGGACCGAATCAATTGCTGGAGGCTCCACGTCCCGGCTATTGGATCACATTATGGGATCAATTAAATAACTTCGTCGTTATCCTGCTGATCGTCTCCTCGTTGATCTCCGCTTTGCTGGGGGAATGGATCGATGCTTTGGCCATTCTTTCGATTGTCATATTGAATACGGTTCTGGGAATTGTTCAGGAAAGCCGCGCGGAACAGGCGCTGGCGGCCTTGAAACAATTGGCAGCGCCTGAAGCCCATGTCCTCCGCGACGGACATCGCCAGGTGCTGCCTGCGCGTGATCTGGTTCCGGGTGATATTGTTTTCCTCGAGGCGGGCAATTATGTCCCTGCCGATGTGCGCTTGTTGGAAGCGGTTAACTTGCGGATTCAAGAAGCCTCGCTTACCGGCGAATCACTGCCCGTTGAAAAGAATGCCGCCCTGGTTTTGAATCAAAACGTTCCGCTGGGGGATCGCCGGAACACGGCTTTTATGGGCACGCTGGTTTCCTATGGGCGCGGGCGCGGTGTCGTGGTCAGCACTGGAATGCATACTCAATTGGGCCTGATTGCCAGAATGTTGCAAAACGTCGAGGCGGATGAGACGCCCTTGCAGCGGCGGCTCGAACAATTGGGAAAGACCCTCAGCATTGGCGCTTTGATTCTTGTCGCGGTGGTTTTTGTTCTCGAATTGATCGACGCCACCAATATTTCATCCCTTTTTAGCGGCCCGCTGGTCTACCTTCAAACCTATGCAAAAGAAATTACCAATGTCTTTATCGTCGCGGTCAGTCTTGCGATTGCGGCCGTGCCGGAGGGATTACCGGCCGTTGTGACCATCAGCCTCGCCCTGGGAATGCGAGAGATGATCCAACGCCATGCCCTGATCCGCCGTCTTGCTTCCGTTGAGACGCTCGGGTCGGCGACCGTGATTTGTTCCGATAAAACCGGCACTCTTACCCAGAACGAAATGACGGTTACGCGCCTTTGGGTGGATGATCAAACCATTGAAATTACCGGCAAAGGGTATTCCTCCGAGGGTAACTTTTTTGCGAACGGCAAAAGGATTCAGTGGAAGAATTACATGGCCGTCCGCACTGCGCTCTGGCTCGGCATCCTGAACAATGACGCCCAGATCGAACCTATTGAAGGCTCGCAGCATTCATACCGGGTGGTCGGCGATCCGACGGAAGCCGCGTTGTTGGTTGCCGCGGCCAAGGCCGGTGATGCCTATTTGGTTGTTGATCGGGAACGGACATCTTATCCTCGAGTTGATGAAATTCCTTTTGACTCTGAACGCAAACAGATGGTGACGTTCCATCTGGTTGAGAATCCGCAAGCGGAAGATTTCTCTCATTACTACGATGATTCGATGCGCGGTCAAAATTTAGTCGCCATTAAGGGAGCGCCGGAGATCGTTCTTCCGCTTTGCACGTCTTTCCAAACAATGGATGATAAGACGCGCCTACTAGAGGAGGGGTTTCGGAAAAAAATTTATGAAGCTAACGACGTAATGACGCACGATTCATTAAGAGTCCTTGCTTTGGCTTATCGAGACGTTAAGAAAAAGAACGCAAAATGGGATGCGTTGGAAAAAGATTTGGTCTTTGTGGGATTGATTGGGATGATCGATCCGCCGCGTGAAGAAATCAAATCTGCGATCGAGAAAGCGCGTCATGCAGGAATCCGCACGGTGATGATCACAGGCGACTATCCCAACACAGCGCGTGCGATTGCGGAGCAAATTGGATTAATGCGCCGCGGTAGTGAAGTGTTGACGGGCGCCGATCTGGATCAGTTGAGCGATGCTCAGCTCCGTGTTGTAATGAAGGATACGTATGTGTTTGCGCGCGTCTCTCCTCAGCACAAACTGCGGATCGTGAATGCATTGCGAGCCAATGATGAAGTCGTGGCGATGACCGGCGATGGCGTCAATGACGCACCCGCCATCAAGCGCGCCGATATCGGCATTGCCATGGGAGTGACCGGCACCGATGTCGCCAAGGAAACCGCGGATATGGTGCTGACCGACGATAACTATGCCAGCATTGTATCGGCAGTTGAGCAGGGTCGCATCATTTATAACAATATCCGCAAATTTGTTTATTATCTGCTTTCGTGCAACATGGCAGAGATCATGATTATCTTTCTCGGTACGTTGATCACGCGTAATTCGCCGTTGACTGCCATCCAGTTGCTTTGGCTCAATCTCGTCACCGACGGCGCACCTGCGCTGGCTCTCGCCACCGAAAAAGGCGATCCGGATGTGATGGCGCACAAACCTCGTCAAAAGAGCGAACCCATCATCAATCGTTTTATGCAATTTGGGATCCTGATTCAAACGATTGCCATCACCTCAGTTACGCTCGCCGCGTATTTGCTGGGTCTCAAACTCCATCCTTCCCAGCCGGAATACGCGGAAGCGATGGCATTTGCCACGCTGACACTTTCCGAATTGGGACGCGCATATACAGCTCGTTCTGAATATTATCCGCTTTGGAAGATCGGCGTGTTTGGCAATCGCTATATGAATCTAGCCATTCTTTCGTCAGTTATATTGATCTTCGGAGTGATTTACATTCCGTTTCTCAATCCGGTTTTCAATACTGTCCCCTTGGGTTGGAGCCAATGGGGAATTCTGCTTCCGTTGTTGCTGATCCCGTCCATCGTTGCAGAGCTGGTCAAGCTGGTGTATCAGCGGAGGCGTAAGCCACAACCATAAAACGCAAAATAATCTGCGTTTACCGTTTGGGTTCTGGTTCTACGAATGATGGAATGAAAAAGTTTTCCTGTGTATGGGGGAATATCCCAATTGCTTCAAGGTCTGACGATGAAACAGCGTGCCGTATCCTTTGTGTCTTCCAAGCCCATAGCCGGGATATTGTGAATCCAATTTACACATTAGGCTGTCACGCGCGGTCTTTGCCAGCACGGAAGCGGCCGCAATGCTCAGGCATTTCGCATCGCCTTTGACCAGCGAGGTTTGGGGAATGTCCAGTTCGGGAAGTTCGAGACGAAAGTCGGTCAGAAGATAACACGGGAAAAGGGATAAGGCTTCCAGCGCACGGTAAGCAGCCAGCCTCGTTGCCGGTACAATTCCCAACGAGTCGATTTCATCCGGGGATGCAAATCCCACGCTCCAGGCCAGTGCGGATTCCTGGATGTGCGGCGCAAGATGTTCACGCGCTAACGGAGTCATCTGCTTGGAATCGCGTACCCCCTTTAGAGTCGAAAAAAGATGTGGTTGATTGGGCAGGATGACTGCGCCTACTGCAACCGGCCCGGCCAGGGCGCCGCGTCCGGCTTCATCCATTCCGGCCACATATGCCATGCCGCTTTGCCAGAGTTTGTGTTCTAGTATGAGATCAGGTTCGATCCGAATCGTAGAGTCCTCGGCGCGCGTTGGCGTGGATTTGAAAGATATCGTGGATCATGCGCATGGCATCGCTCACTGCGTTGACTTTGCTTTCAGTGCGGTAATACCAATCAATGGGGACCTCGATGATGCGATAGCCGTGCCTCCGGGCGACGAAAAGTAATTCGATGTCGAATGACCAGCCCATCAGGGTCTGGCGTTTAAAAAGATCATTAGCCGCTTCAGCGCGAAAACATTTGAAGCCGCATTGCGTATCCTGCAGTCCGGGCAGGATCAATAGACGGATAATAAGGTTGATCAAACGGCCGCCCAGGTGACGATAACGCGGCTCATTGTAGCGCACGGAGCCGGGCGCTTCGCGCGAAGCAATCACGATATCGAAGCCGGCGACATCCGGCCCTAGAAACTTGACTGTTTCTTCGATGGGCATGGATAAATCTGCGTCGCACATCAAGCGATACTCGCCGCGCGCTTCCAGCATTCCATATCGGACCGCCAGCCCTTTTCCGCGGCCATTCTCCTGGATCACGTGCAGGTTCTTATGCTTGGCGGTGTAGCTTTGGGCAATCTCATAGGTCCGGTCCGTGCTTCCATTCTCAACGACCAAGACTTCCGCTTCAAAATTCTGCCTGCCAAGAAAAGCAAAGACCTGCTCCAATGTTGGGGGCAGGCGTTTTTCCTCGTTATGGGCTGGGATGATGATGGATAGAAGAGGGTGATTCAAAGCAGCTGATAATTACTTGCTGAAGGATAGTAGTTGTCCCAATCCGGGGAAGATAAGCAAGGCAAACCCGACTAGGATGCAAAACTCGACCAGCACGATCAAGCCCAATACTGCCCATTGAACCGGGCTCATTCCTCGCCGCTTGACGGACGGCTTTGGCAGGGGCTGGGCCGGGTTGGGTTCGCGTAGATTTTCAGGAAAGGCTTGTGCTTGTTGTGCAGATTCATCTTGCAAAGCAAAGCCTAGTTCAGAAGGGTTGAGAGGCTGTGCCTGCTCGTTGGCGTTAAAAATGGCGTGGGCGCGCGCCACCGGGTCGGCAGGAACTGGAACTGGGACAGGTTCTGGCGCCGTGGGTAGGTTGCCTGATTGCTGGGCGGATTCGGACTTTGGCCGCGGGCTGACGATGCGGTCGGCCAGATCATAAATATCATAGCGCAGCACGGGCGGCGCTTGTATGAGCGAAGCGGCAAATTGTTTGACGGCATCGCTTTGCACAACCCGCACAGTCGGCCGCATGGTCTCAACATGCATTCCGGGATCTGCCGCGATCAAAAATGGCTCTACATGGAATGATAGATTAATGCCCTGGATCTGTAGATATCGTTCCAACACTTTCGCCAGGCGTGTGACCCGGCTCATTAAATTGATGGGTGCAGGTTGAGACCGCCCGCTATTATCTATTTTGTTCCATTGATCCCCTTTTGCCTCGTACTGTCCGCGCAAATGCGTAACCTGGATGACATATACGCCGCCGGCTCCGATCAGAATGATCGGTTCGACGATTTCACTGCCGGGCAGGGTCAGGTTGCGGATCAGGACAAACCCCTTTTCGAAAAGGCGATTAAGTTGGTCAATGATAACCTTCTGGGCCTCGAGGTCTGAATACCAGGATTGCCCGTATTTCAAGGTTCCCTGCAGACGATCCCACAGGCCGATCTCGCCTTTTTCGTTTTGGAAGGGGGTCTTGTCAATGATCTTCATGGTGGCTATTGTGCGGACGAATTAGAAAACAGGCGTCCCTTCGAGTTCATCGCGTTCCGACTGATCGCGGGTCGTAATGATCCGTTCATCATCTTTGCCAAGCAATTTTACCGGCTTGCCGATGTCGAAGGTGCTGGCCATGTATTCCTTGCGCTGGCCTATTACGAATCGCTTGCCTTGCTCCACGCGTTCGATCAGCATCTTGCGGTTGATCAGGACATGGTCGGAAAATGTGGCGCCGCGCCGTTCAAAGGCGCGCACCGCATCAATTTTTCCGCCTTTATAGCGGACCGCTTCTATCACGCCATCAAACTTGGTCATCAATCCTCGATGCTGATTCTAACACAAAGCCATCGTTACACGAAAAGTTAGAGCAGCTGGATCAGTGAACCTGATGGCTTATTCATCCGGATGGGGGATGATATTCGAAAAGTCAGGATGTTATAATAATTAAGGTTGATTTCCCCGTTTTTCTACTTTAGCCGTTCCGGCAGGAGGATCATTGTGACCAAGTTGAATTTTTTGGAAAGCGTTATCTCGAAGATTAAAGCCGTTGCCCAGGTTGGAAAAAATCGAATCTGTCTTGCATCACTGCTTGTTTTCGTTCTTATTGTTATTCTGGCCGCTGTATTCTTGAATTTACCCAAGCCCGCCGCACCTCTTGTTGTGGATACACCCACAGCCCCGGATTTGACGGCCACTGTAAAGGAGACGGCCGGCAGCGTATCCATTAAACAAGCGGGCCAGGAAAATTTTTCTGCGGCCGGTGTCGGTGACATTCTCCAGCTTCATGGGGAACTCCAAACAGGGCCATCCAGCACTGCGCGGCTTGACCTTCCATCCGGTACCATTATTCGGGTCGCGCCGTCCAGCCTGTTTACGCTTGAAGTGAACAAGCAAACATCAAACGGATTGACCACCACCTTGAATCTGACTCTCGGCCAGATTTTTATCATTCTGAAGAGCGGCTCCCTGGATGTCATGGTTCCCAGTGGAGTTGCTTCCGTGCGCGGTTCCTTCATGTCGGCTTTGATCTACCCCGGCTCCGGCAAAGTATTTGTCGAGTGTCTCGAAGGTCATTGCGCGGCAAACAACAGTGCCGGCAATGTTGATTTGACCAATGGACAGAAGGGTATCCTGGTTTACACGGGGGCTGGCGCTGATCAGTTGCCGCAGGTGACCGTCATGAATCAAAACGATTATGCGAGCTGGCTGGCGATCAGTCCGGAGTCCACGGATGCCGTTCACCAAAATGGAGGCAGCCAAAATGGAGGCAAGTCGGGCCCAAATTGTCAACCGACGCATGACAATCCCTGCAAATAGCGGGATTGTCTTAATGGTTGTTTCTTCTTAGCCAGCCAAAATCACGTAAAAAAATAAAGCGCCGTCGATTCCATCATTTCTGATCGGAATCGACGGTGTCTTCATCTTCTGTCGGGGTGCCGGGATTTGAACCCGGGACCTCTTGCTCCCAAAGCAAGCGCGCTACCAACTGCGCTACACCCCGAATGTGGTGCGAGTATAATGCGAAGGATTATCTCCCGTCAAGCATGGAAACATTATGATGCGTTTTCGCCTTTTCCTGTTTCTCGCGCTTCTTTGCGGACTTTACGCGTGCTCACCAGCACCTGTTCAAGTCACGCCCATCCCTTCTGCCATCCCTTCCACACCCACACCGAGACCGCGGCCTTCTCCCACCGCTTCGCGCATCCCTCCGACTTCCACAGCCACTCCGTTAACCTGTCTCGATCTGCCTCCAACGGTGGAAAGCGGCGAGATAGATACCACCAAGCCGCCCCAGCAATTTTTGATCTACCTGCCCCCCTGCTATAGCGCCGAAACGGATCAACGCTATCCGGTCCTGTATCTGCTTCATGGCCAGACCTATATTGACGATCAGTGGGTGCGGCTGGGTGTCCCTCAAACCGCCAACCAGTTGATCCTTTCAGGCCAGGTTCCTCCTTTCATCGTTGTATTTCCGGATGACCGCTATTGGAATCTTCCCACCGAAGCCGGCTTCGGGGATCGTGTGGTGAACGTGGTCATTCCCTATATTGATGCAAATTACCGCACGCTGGCGGATCGCGCACATCGTGCCGTGGGTGGCCTCTCTTTGGGGGGCGGTTGGGCCGCGCGCCTCGGTCTGACTCATTACGACCTGTTCGATTCTGTGGGGTTGCATTCGCCTGCCATCCGCACAGAAGACGGCCCTTATATCGAAAATTGGATCAAGGCTGTTCCAGCCGGATCCTGGCCGCGCCTATGGATTGATGCGGGGGATCAGGATAGGGAGCTTTCTTCGGAGATGCAGTTGGAAAATATGCTTAGTTATTATCAGGTCCCCCACGAATGGCATATGTATACCGGCGACCACAGCGAAACCTATTGGGGTGCGCATGTAACGGAATACTTGCAATGGTACTCGGCTGGCTGGGAAGTTGATAATGCCACTCCCACACCCCAACCTTGAGCATCATCCTCCGGCTCATTTGGAATTGCCGTGATTAAAAACCTTTTGAACACGGATTACACGGACGGACACGGATCACACGGATTTTTTAAAGATTTTTCCGTGCACTTCCGTGAAATCCGTCCAATCCGTGTACAGAATCACGGCAACTCCTGGAGAGCCCATCCTCCAATATATCGCCAAAGTGATAGAACTTGATACATTGGCATAAGCAACAGCCGCCATTGTAACCTCTCCTTGACGCCGCGCTTTTTTCCCCGTAAGATAAGCCCGCAAATAGAACTTGTTTCACCACTAAGAACGCGAAGAAGCACAAAAGTTTAAATCTCTTCCTTTGTGTACTTTGTGCGCTTCGTGGTTAAAAAGATTTTGGAGTTTTTATGGAACTCGGCCTTGTACGAAAAATAGACATTGATAGCGAAATGCAGCAGGCGTACCTTGATTACGCCATGTCGGTCATTGTGGCGCGCGCCCTGCCCGATGCGCGGGATGGACTCAAGCCCGTCCAGCGGCGCATTCTTTACGCCATGTACGATATGGGTATCCGCGCCGATACGTCATACAAAAAGTCCGCACGCATCGTTGGCGAGGTACTCGGGAAATATCATCCTCATGGAGACTTGGCAGTGTATGAAGCCATGGCGCGTATGGCGCAGGATTTTTCGCTGCGCACCCTGCTTGTGGATGGTCAGGGCAATTTCGGTTCGGTGGATGGCGACCCGCCTGCCGCCATGCGCTATACCGAAGCGCGTCTCACCGCGCCGGCCATAGATCTGCTCGCCGACCTTAACAAAAACACAGTAGACTTCGTTCCAAACTTCGACGATACCCTGACGGAACCCAGCGTCCTGCCGTCTGCCATTCCGAACCTTCTGGTCAATGGCGCGACCGGTATCGCAGTGGGTATGGCGACCTCAATTCCGCCTCACAATTTGGGTGAGATCGTTGACGCGCTGGTTTACATGCTCGACCGCTGGGAAAAGCTCGACGATATTGACGTGGATCAATTGATGGAATTCGTGCAAGGCCCGGACTTTCCCACCGGCGGTGTCATCGTCGAGGAAATAGGCGAAGAGGGCATCGAAGCCGCCTATGGCTCCGGGCGCGGACGCGTGACCGTACAGGCCAAAGTCCATACCGAGGAAATGGAGCGCGGCAAGAGCCGCCTGATCGTCACCGAGCTTCCCTACATGGTCAACAAATCAAGTCTCATCGGGCGCATCGCCGAGTTGGCGCGCGAAGGTCATCTCGATGGTCTGGCTGATCTGCGCGACGAGTCGGATCGTCAGGGCATGCGCATTGTTATTGAGTTGACCAAGAATGCGGATGCAAATATTGTTTTGCATGATCTATATAAGCGCACGCCCATGCAGACCACCTTCAGCATTAATCTGCTGGCGCTCGTGGACGGCGAGCCGCGCACGCTCACGCTCAAGCAGGCCCTGCGCGTTTATATCGAGCATCGCTTGACGGTCATCAAGCGCCGCGCCGAGTTCGATCTGGATAAAGCCAAACAGCGTGCCCATATCCTCGAAGGCTATATGGTGGCGTTGAAGAACCTGGATGAGGTCATCAATCTCATCCGCAGCGCCTCCGATGTGGATACGGCGCGCACGAAACTGATGAAGCGTTACAAGCTGACCGAGCTTCAGGCCACTGCCATCCTCGATTTGCAACTGCGGCGTCTGGCCGCCCTTGAACGCAGGAAGATCGAGACCGAATATAAGGAAGTGACTGCCATAATTAAGGATTTGAGCGACCTATTGAAGTCCGCCAGGCGTATGCGCGGCGTGGTGGCAGCTGAGTTGGTGCGCGTCAAGGAAGCCTTTGGGGATCGTCGCCGCACGCAGATTGTGAATTTGAAGAGCGGTGCAAAAGGCACAAAGGCATTGACCGCAAGCGACATGCCTGAACAAAACGTTTGGATTGGCGTGACTGCCGAGGGGCTGGTCGGGCGCACGCATGATGACAAGCCCCCGCGTCACAGCGGCACGGATGCGCCGCGCTGGCTGGTTCGCGTTTCCACCTCTGACACGATTTATATTGTGTCCAAAGCTGGCAAAGCTGCGGCGATTGCCACGCATGTAATTCCCGAAGTTGAAAAATTGGGCGATGGTTCGCTGTTCTACAAGGTCTCGCCGTTGACCGAGAATGATTCATTGGCGGCGGTATTTGCCTTGCCCGCCAAAAAATCGGATTACCCCGAAGAGACTTGTGTGATCACCGCCACGCGCTTTGGCATGGTTAAGAAGAGTCTCATCACCGAACTGCCCGGTCCCTCCTCGCAGACCTTTACCCTGGTCAAGATCAATGAAGGCGACCGTTTGGTCTCCGTGGGTCTGACTGATGGCAAAAAGAAGGATATCCTGCTTGCCACCGCCCAGGGCATGGGCATCCGCTTTAGTGAAGAGGATGTGCGCCCGATGGGCCTCGTCGCCGCCGGCGTGAACGGGATGAAGCTGGATGATACAGACGAAACGATTGGCATGGAGATTTTGCCGGTTGATGGCGATGTCTTCCTGCTGACCTCCGATGGCAAAGCCAAGCGTATCGAACCGAAGGAATTCCCAACCCAGGGCCGCTACGGAAAAGGCGTCTCGGTTTGGAATTTATCAGGAAAAGTGAAACTCGCAGGCCTTGTGACTGGCAAGCCCAATGAAGTCGCCACGATACACATGAGCAGGGGCGCAGCCAAATCCACCCGCCTCGACGCGGCCGCCATCCGCAAGCGCGCCGCCACCAAAGGCGATGTGGTGGTGGAAGTGAAGCCCGGCGATGAAGTGACCAGCCTCAGCGCTGGCTGGCTGGTGGAGAAATATGTCAAGAAGACTGCGCCTGTAAAAGCGGTGAAATCCGCCAGGGAAAAAGCCGCGACGAAGAAGGCGAGTGCAAATAAAGCGGTCAAGAAAGCAAAACCTGCTGCAAAACAGAGTAAGAAGAAGTAAGCAGTATAATTATGTCCGTTCAAGGAGTATCTAATGCGTATTGACTGGCATAAATTTATTTCTGTTGATTCCGAAGTTCATCATGGCGAGCCTTGCATAAAAGGCACGCGTGTTCCTGTTTCAATGATCGTGGGAAGCGTGGCAGATGGCATGTCCTTTACCGAAATCATCGACGCGTATCCGCAGTTGAAGAGGGAATCTGTGCAGGCGGCTCTGGCTTACGCGGCGGATGTTGTGCGCCAGGAAGTTTTTCTGCCATTGGCGGGATAACAAGATGGCGTTGAAAGTTACAGTGGATGAAGACTTGCCGCGTCAAGCCGTGCAATTACTACAAGAGCATGGCTATGACGCGGCAAGTGTTGTTGATCAGGGAATGGGAGGCTGGAAAGATTCTCGATTATGGACTGTGATTCAAAAAGATGAAAGATTTTGGGTTACGGCGGATAAAGGGTTTGGCGATATTCGTATTTACCCTCCAGGAAAACACTTCGGTATTTTGCTCCTGCGTCCTGATGAAGATGGGATACGCCCTACGTTAGACCTGCTAGGCAAAGTTTTGAATTCCTATGATCTGGAAGAGCTTGTCGGAACAGTCACAGTGGCAACGCCGAGAGGCATCAGGTTGAGAAGAGGGTGATGGTATAAAAGCGCGCCGCTACCAAAGGCGATGTGGTGGTGGAAGTAAAGCCCGGCGATGAAGTGACCAGCCTCAGCGTTGGCTGGCTGGTGGAGAAATATCTAAAGAAGATTGCGCCTGTAAAAGCGGAGAAACCCGCCAGGAAAAAAGCCGCGGCCAAGAAGGTGGCAGCTAAAAAAGTAACAAAGCCTGTAAAGAAGGCATCGTCCCCGAAGGGGAAAAAGAAGTAATGCGTAAAAGATGTCCCGCAACGGAGTCGTGCTCAGGTTGCGGGACTTTTTTATATTCGCCCGACTCTAAGAGCGAGTTCGGCCAGGACGTTATCCAACCATCATTGAAGCCTCGACGATAAAGCCATAGCCTTATCGTATTTCCGGCAAATGCAAGGATGTGGGAAACACAAACACGAAACCCGTTGTTCCTGTTGATGTTGTTCGGGTTGTTCCTGTTGCGGTTCGCACAGCGGGCATTCCTATGATTATTGTTGAACGAGCCGCCGCGCAGAACACGATTCCTTTGGATGCGCCCTTCACAACGAGATATTCATCTCGCAAGTGACATTTTTAGCCAGCCCCCCAACAAGTTACCGATCTCTGCCACCATCTCTGAAACATGATGATACTGACCTGCGTTGATCCACTTCCACTTCTCGCATAATCGCAAGTACAAACGCACTTTTCTTAATTCGGCATCTGCAAACCGCAATCTTTCAGTTCTCAGCGCGCCGCGCAGGGCATTGGCTTCAATGATCGACTCTTGAAAATTCAACGCCGCGTTTTGTAATCGTTGTGTGATAACGAACCGCTGGCTTCGTGGGAATTTTTCGGCCAGCGGCAGTAACCATGAAATAAAATCATAGGTTCGCGTGAAAATGATCATTTCTTCAGCCATTCTCATTCTCCTTTGCAAGTAGTCCGGATTGATCAAGCATGGAACGTCTTAATCCGAACGTATCTCCATAACGAATATGATTGATCCAGCCTTGTATGGAAGCACTGATCTTTGTGCTTGAACCAGTCGCCATCAAATGGAATATCTTTCTGCGAAACGCATAACCCTTTCTCGGCTTGAGACGACGATGATCCGGGAAAATGATAAACCCAAGAAAAGGAATGCCTTCGGCGGCGGGCTTGGGATAAATGCTTTCTTCATGTAAAGTCAGGCGAAACTGTTCAAGCCGTTTGAGAATCTTTTCCCGCCACCGCATTAATTCACGTTTGCTGTCGCTGAACAAAAGAAAATCATCCACGTAGCGCAGGTAGGCATGACAACCGAGTTCTCGCTTTACAAATTGGTCGAACGGATTGAGATAGCAATTCGCCCACAATTGCGAAGTGAGATTGCCAATCGGTAAACCGCGTGGTCTTTGCAGCGCAAAAAGATCATCGCCGTGGAAATAGGCCATCTCGTATTCTTCCCTTAATACGCCGCACCCGCTTGCAAGGATTCTATCCACGAGCCACATTACGCTTTCATTGGGCAGCATCCTTCTCAGTATTTCGCGCAAAATAGCATGGTCAATGCTGGGAAAAAATTGTTTTACATCACCCTGCAAAACGTATGGATATCGCCGCGCGAACTGAGTACAGCGGTCCAACGCGCGGTGTGTGCCTTTTCCCTTTTGATTGGCATAACTATCGGGAATAAACAATCTCTCGAAATAGGGTACAGTGATATTGCACAGTGCATGATGAACCACGCGGTCCCGGAAGGGCGCGGCGGAGATTAAACGCTTCTTGGGTTCATGGATGTAAAAACTCGTGTAGTTTCCCGGTCGATAAGTTTTCTCAGTTAATTCGTTCTGCAAATCCAGCAGGTTATCCGCCAATAACATTTCAAACGCGGCGGTTGCGCCGCGCCCGCGCTTGCCGCGTGAGGCATTCTGATAAGCAAGTCTTATATTTTCCCAGTCACATAATTGTTCATGTAAATTCATCATGCGCACAAATTTTAAAATCGGCTCGCCTTCGGCGAGAAACGAATCAGAGATTCAGAGAACAGAGAATCAGAGTTCAGAGATAGTGATGGGGGAAACACAAACACGAAACCCGA